>Ga0115545_1000542_pt1 | contig 20489 bp, 38 predicted proteins | sample COGITO_mtgs_1003_FD_87188 | JGI IMG/M metagenome (GOLD analysis project Ga0115545, IMG submission 87188) | Pelagic marine microbial communities from North Sea - COGITO_mtgs_100330 | ecosystem: Environmental > Aquatic > Marine > Epipelagic | place: Germany:Helgoland, sampling site Kabeltonne...
TACCGAATCCTGATTGTGATGCACCTGATGCTAAATTAATAGTATCACCAGAAGCACCTAATGTGATTGTTGTACCACATTGATTAATTAAATTTCCACCATCACTTGCTTGAAGTGCATTTGATTTTACAATGTTTCCTGCAACTGCAACTGTATCACCAGCTGCACCAACTGTAATTACATCACCACTTTCATTGATAATGTTATTATCGTTTTGGTCTGAAATATTATCTACTTTAATTTTACTTGTCATAATTATTGAAATTTATACCTTATTATTACTATACCAGATCCACCATTACCAGCTCTAGCACCTTGTCCAGAATCACTTCCATTACCACCGCCACCGCCACCTAAATTAACAGGTGCATCTGAACCAGAACCAACTCCTACTTTACCATTAGCTCCACCTCCTGGGCCTCCTGTCCCTGCTAAAGTACCTGGATTACAAGCACCACCGCCTCCACCACCACCTCTTACAACGGGTGATCCAGTGATTGAAGAGGTTGCACCTATACCTCCAGGCCCTGCGTTTGTTCCTGGTCCTGTTCCTGAATTAGGTCCTGTGCCTCCAGCACCGCCTCCGCCACCACCATTGTCATATGCTGTACAACTTGGAGCGAGATTATTTGAAGCTCCTCCTGGATTACCTTGAGGTGGACTAACTGGAGGAGTATTACCTGAACCTCCTGGATTAGCAACTCCAGGGTTACCTGGGGTAGACCTTCCACCACCACCTCCACCTGAACCACCAGGAAATCCTGCACCTTGACAATTACCTGCACCAAGACCACCCATACCTCCACCAGTTGATGTTATTGTAGAAAAAACTGAATCAGCACCTTTACCAGCTGGACCTGGGACTCCTGGTGCGTATGGACTACTAGGTGGTCTTGTTTGTCCTGCACCTCCAGCACCCACTGTAATTGGATAATCTTGTGCACAAACAGTTAAACCACCAGTAGCTGGGTTTGGAAAAGATTCTCTATAACCTCCAGCACCGCCTCCGCCACCACCTTGTCCTGGTCCACCTGCTCCACCCCCAGCAAGCACTAAAGAATCAACTGTGCTCGATCCTAAGGCATTACCAACTGAACAAACTGTAAAAGTACCAGGTCCTGTAAATGTGTGTATTTTAAAATCACCAGATTCAGTTATAGTTCCACCACTAGCAACTATATATTCTGGTTGTAATTCTATATCGCTTAAATTTGCTGTTTCGGTGCCTTTCCAACCTTGTGTTCCATCTACATAAACTAAAATAATAGATGAATTATTTTCTGTAATATTTAAATCATTTGTTGCACCATTTATATTTGAACTATTTCTTCCAATAGTTATAGCATTGGTTGCAGCTGTTCCTGCATAATCAGCTACGGCCATTATATCACCAGAACTTGGAGAAGCTGGAAGATTGACTGTTAAGGCTCCTGATGTTGTATTTATAAAATATCCATTGCCACTGACACCTGTGAACCCTGCTGTTTTTGCAGTTGTGTCCCAATTGACTGAACCTGATCTACCAAAACCTGATTGAGTAGCACCAGCACCTAAAGTTACAGCTGTGCCTGATCCACCTAAAGTTAAAGTTGAACCACTTTGTTTATCAATAGTATCTACTTCTATCTTACTCATTAAATAATTACCAATGTTCCTGTTATAGTTTGTGTACCTGTAATTGTAACAGGGCCTGCTAATACACCTGAATCTAAAGTTTGATCTTCATCTAAAGTAGAGGCATGAGTTACAACATATCCTGTAGCTTCCATTACTGGAGACATTGCTTTCTTTGCAGGGATTGTACAAAATACATCTTTTTCTCCTGCAGCAAAATTAACAAGACTATCTGAATTAGTAGATGATAAAACTGTATCTCTAGAAAGAGTATCTGGAGTTGCATCAGTTACTGTACCAATACCTACTTCAAACTCTGTTTGAGTTGAATTAGTAATACAGTAATAAGTTTGATTAGTAGTACCAATACCTGTTACAAAAGATTCAAAACCTTGTGACGCACCAGCTAAATTAATAGTTCCTGTTCCTGTAGTAGTACTTGTTTCTTTTACTCTATCATTAATGATGAGTGCAGCCATAAGTAGTACTCCTTTAAGCTATTCTAATTAAACCAGCACTAGCATTAGCAGTTGGAAACTGTAATTCAAAAGTTCCATTCGTTGAAGTTTTAACTCCTCCAAAATCTAAAACCGCAATTGCAGAGTTAGCATTATTTGCATTATATAAAAGTGCAGCTTGAGCAGAAATTGTTGCATTAGGAAATGTAACATTGTCTGCATCAAAAATAGCTGTAGTTCCATCTACAGAAATTGCAACATTAGTCAATACATTTCCACCTGTAGTGTAATTAGTAGCTACGTTTCCTGTAACTTCATCTGCAGTTATGTAAACAGATGTAGTTGCATTCAAAGTTGCTGCATTTGTGTATAGTGCACATTTAAGAGTTTGAGCTTCAAGGTTTCCACCAGGCGACATCAAGTCTTGTTTAAATACTGTGCAAATCGCTTGTGTTATTGCCATATTATTGTCCTCCAGTTAATGTGTTTGTACCAACAGGGCTACCTGGAAACTTATAGTCAGTTCTTCTTCTTCTACGAGCTTCATTATTAACAGTGGCAACTCTTGTATTATACAAATTTTGGTATATAGTATAATCTTCCATGTTCTTTGTAAAGAGATTTGCTTCTGCTAAACAACCAAATAATAAAACATCTGGGATAGTTTCGGTATACCAATTAGTAGTGTTAGTATTAGATAATGGATTAATTTTTCCTTGATATCCTAATTTTAGAGTGTAAGCTTGATCAGGTGTAGGTGCTAAATATACACGATCATCATCAAAATTAGCAAAATATTTAGGTTGACCTTGTAAAGCTGAATTAGGCCAATATTCTTGACAATAAGCTAATGGTTTCATTTCTAAATAAGTAACTTGTGTACCAACAGTTATAGTTAAATAATTAAATAACATAGGTTCAATAGCAGTAGGAAGATTAACAAATCTATCACCAACTATTGCTGTAGTAGTTACGTTTTCATTAAAACCTACAGGATCAATATCTCTTGATAATGAAGAAAATGTATTATCTATAAAAGTATCTAATTGATTATTAAAATCAGTGCCTGTATTTTCTGCCCATGTTTGTATATCAGTCTTTAGACTGCTGTAAGTCATTGCCATTTTTATTCTCCACTTTTACGTCATCGTCAATCTTAAATTTAGTCCATACGTGTCCTGCAAATGGATAAGTTCCATAATGAGTTAAAGGACTACGAAGATCAACATGTATCTTACCACCTATCTTTTGCCATAATCTACAAAAAGCATAATCTTCTGATAAATATCTATTACTTTTTTCATCAATAATACAGTCAAAAAATGCGTAACAGTTGTTACTTCCATACTTTTTACCATTAATAATTTGATCGCTAGTATATTTAAGATTAGAATAAGATTCGATCATTTTTCTAAATACTTCTTTTTTAATACACATGAATCCAGTTGCAGCATCCATTACTTCTGTAAATCCATCATCTACTTCAATATTATTAGGATTTGAAAAATTAAGATTGTAACCTAAAGCTCTTTGTTCTAAATGTTCATCACTTTTTTTTATTAATTCTGGTATTCTTTCCCAATCGATAGATTTTCTAGGATATACTCCGCAAGCTATATCATAATCAGATAATACCATACGAGAAACTGCATCTCCATTAAATCCTATATCAGAATCAATAAACATTAAATGAGTAAAAAGATCAGGGTTAGCATCATCAGCATCTAAAAATTGACTTACTAAAGTATTTCTAGCTCTAGTAACTAAACTTTCATTTCCCATTGTATTTAAATGTACTCTATAATTATTCTTTGCTGCAGACTGTGTTACACTCATAATTCCATGTAGATATCCTTCAGAAAGTTGACCGCCATAACAAGGTGTTGCGATCATAACACTCAGTGTTTTATTTTTTATCATGTAATAACAACTGTAACATTTCCTAATGAAGTTGTTAACAAATTTGTATTATTTAAGTACCACGTTGTAGGAAGAGTTGCAACTCCTACATAAACAGATTGACCAGATGTATTTTGAAAACCAGGTAAAGCAGTGATTTGATTAGGAACACCTCCTGTATTAGAACCAGGTATACCTCCACCAGTTCTTGCTGCTTGTGTTACAGATATACTAGCTGATGGTCTAGCATTTTGTAAAGTTTGTGCATCAGTAAAATAAGTTAAATCTAATTGTGGTTGTTTTGGTTCCCACTCGGAAGTATGTACAAACATTCCAGTCCATTCAAATACCATTTCTTGATAAGGAAATCTTAAACCTGATCTATCAGAAATAGCATATGCATATTTTCCACCTGAAAATTTTTGAGAAGGTGCTCTATGTGGTCTTGTACTTGCTGGTACTCTAGCCATTATGAATAAAAACTTGTTCCTGTTGCTGGTAAAATTCTAGTTGAAGGAGTATCATCGCCAGCAACTAATCGTTGATATGCTTCTTCATAATCTATTTTTAATGTTTGTTGTGTAGCTGGTGCAACACCAACTCTTTTTTTAGAAAGATAATAAGCAAGTCCTGCACACATACATTCTAAAGCTCTTGAAGGTACATCTACATTTTGTTCTACACCATTTACTGTAGAAGCTGTAACATCTTCTATTCTTCTCATTCTGTAATAAGTGATTGTGTAATTTGTATCTGGAGCTGGATAAATTTTTAAAACAGGTGTACTTAATCTTTGTAAATAATATTGTGTAGGTCTAGCTTGTGTAGTTTTATTAGAAATTGCTGCATAATCATTTAATCCTAAAGCAGTCATAGCATATTCTGTGCCATCACTTATTTGAATATTTGCATTAATTACATCTACTGTATCACTTGGTAAATTATATTCAATAGTTCCAGTTGTAATAGCTAAAGTTTTATATTCTATTGTCCATTGATTGTAACCACGATTAGCCCAATCACTAAACATAATATTTAAACTTCGTCTAGCTGATCTTATATCATAACCTAAAATAGGATCACCACCTATTCTATCATAAGCCTCTTGTATTACATCATTTACAGTTAAAGTAAATGTGGAAGTTCCTGATAAAGCCATAGTCCTCCATTATGCAAAAAATGCTGTTACACCGTTAGTAGTAGATACATTAGCACCTGCAATTGTAGATGAAACTTGTAAACTTGTTTTAAATTTTATACCTTCTGCTGGTAAATTAATTTGAACTGTTGAAGCACCTGCGGCTGCGTTACCTGTTTCAATATCAAATACATCTGTTCCACCATCTTTCCATGTAAGAGTACCAGCAACATCAGTAGGTTCAATTATAAAACCTTTTAGTCTCATTGGTCCTCCAAATAAAGTAACAGTAGTTGGAGTATTTGAAGCTACATTAGATAATGCTGCTTTATTTTTACTAACAACATTTAGATCCGATCCTGCCATTTTTTTCTCCTATATTAAATTATATTTTTTTAAGTCTTCATAAAGTAAAGCAATTCTGTCATCTTGTCTATTAGAAGGTTTTAAATATTCTTGATAATTAGCTTTAGCTTGTATATTACCTAAATCTAAAGGTTTAACATTAATATTGCTAGAACTACTATTTACTAAATCTGTACTTGAAGGAAGTTGAGTAGGTTTACCACTAAAAGTATCAATAACTTTTTCAATATTTTTTAATTTTTTTTCTAAATCTTCTTCAGTATCTTCTTTTTGTTCTTTTTCTTCTGTTTTAGTTTTTATTATTTCTGTTGTATCTTTTTCAGAAGTTTGATCTTGCACTTCGGAATCAAAACGATCATCATCTTTATCTTTTTTACCAAAAGAAGATAAAGCTTCACCAGCAGTTTTTAAAAAATCTAAATTAAATTCCATAATTTTTTGAGGGCCCGAAGGCCCTCTAGTTTATTATTATAAATCTGCTGCGTCTTGAACACTATTGTTTTGTAAATACAAAACAGTAACTGTTGCTGCGCCAGTTGTACCGTCACCATTAGTACCAGTAAAGTCAGCTAAAACTTGTAAATCAGTTGTACCTACATTAGTTGCTTCTGTATCTAAAATACCGTGAGTAGTTCCTAAAGATTTAACACTTTGTCCATTTATAAATGCATCTGCATCAGCTGCAGTTCCTACTGAAACAGTAGCCGCAGCACCATCATTATTCACTGTAGTTACATTAAGAATAACGTCAACTATTTGTGAGTTTGCTGGAACTACTGCACATACTTGATTTAAATGTGAAGCACCAATAATATCAACTTTTACTGATTGGCCCATAGTAACGAAACCAGTATTTTTAATACTTTCGCCTAATTTTGTGCCAGTTGTTTGACTAACCGTTCCCGCTTTTATCGGTCCCGAAAATGTTGTTGTTCCCATATGTCTATCTCCTTATAATAGTCTGCTTTCGCAGTCGTTTGGGTTATTAAAAATACTAGGCGTATTGCTACGCCTAGTATTAATTAGTTATTATGCTACGCCTTCAGATCCGTATACACCTCTCCAGTCTGTAAAACCGAAGCTGTATCTTTCTCTGCATTTGTATCTTAAATTACCAGATTCAAAATCGCCTTCAACAGCTTTTTTGATTGGTGATCTAACGAAGTGCTTCATTCCATCTGGACAATCAGTTAATATGAAGTATTGATCAGGATTAGTAAATCTTTGATTGACTACTACTCCTTCAGGGATCATACCCATATTTCTCATTGCATTGATATCATTATCAGCAGTACCAGGTCTTAAATTAGACTTGATAATTCTTTCTGCGATAAAGATCAATCCAGGAGGAACTGCAAGTTTTCTTCCAGATAATGCAATTGGTATACTTCTGTCATCTACAGCTTGCGAAATTTGAACTAAAAGTGTCTCTAAAGACGTTTCAGATAAATCCGCAGGTGTTGCTAGAATGTTAGAAGCAGTACCGCCACCACCTAGAGGGTGTGAGCCATTCATTAAAGCTTGGCCGTCACCACCTACTGATGTAGTAGTTGCATTATTAAAGATGTTTGCACCTTTGATCTCTTTAGTATGTTGCATTGATCTTGCAAGTGCTCTTGCGTATTTAGCGCCAAGAGAACCATACAAGCCATCTTCTTCAGCTTCTTCTGTAATCGCAAAAGCTAAAGCGACAGTTTCATGTACATATCTTGAGACAAAGCCTTCTCTGCCAGAATCATAACTGATCATGGCACCTTCAGCTTTAGTTGGTGCAGCACCGAATCCGATCATTTGTACATCTTCTTCGAATGCTTTCATTGATTGCTCTGTAGAATATAGTGATCTCCATTGTTCAGGATATCTATCATATTCCATACCAAACACGGTGTTTAAACCTAGATTGAGCTGTTTGGTAAAAAGTGCTCTGTTTAAAGCCATTTTTTAACTCCTATTGTTAAGGTTATACACCAGCGTTCTGAGTACCATATAGAGATAGATTTATTACTACTTCTACATCAGCGTCAGCGCCTACTGCATTATTTGGAGTATCAATTAATCTTAGGATTCTTAAAACTTTAGCAGTAGTTGCTAAAGTTGCGTAATCCAGTTCATCAGTTGAATGTCCATAGATTGAATTATACGTTCCAATTGTTACGTTAGCTAAAGCTCCTACTGCTGTAGAAGCAAAAGTTCCGTTGACTTGGACTGCGTAAGTGATATTTGGATCATCGTACACATAAGCTTTAATAGGCGTGTTAGCCTTTGCTGTTTGTGCATTGTTCCAAACTTTTCTGAATCTAACATCACCAGTGTCATTGTCAATGTATTCAACGCCATAAAAAACACCGAGAGCTGTACCGCCCGCCGTGCCTCTTATAACTGTTCCATCGGCCGCCAAAGTAACGAGGTCTCCACTTGCAAGATTAGCTGCATAGCTATTTGCAATTGCATACTCATTGGCTCTAATAACACCGCCTGTTAAATGTCTTAATGGTACGAAACCATTTGGTGCATTTACATTTGCCATTTTTATTTACCTTTGTTAGTTTGTTAACTGCCTTCCGAACTAACTGTAGTTTTAAAAGTCCTTTGGATAGGTTGGCCTGGTGATTCGACTTTGTTCATGTCGTTTTCGACTGATCTCATCAAGTTCTCTGTCATTTGCGCATAGTAATCATTTCTTTGATCTAACATTTCTTGCGGCATTTCACAAAGTACCATTCCTTCTATTCCAATATGCCCAGCAAATTTGCCATGTTCTATCGTTGGAAAATGTTGGCCGTCTTTGATAGTTTTAACATCTCTAGGTGCCCAACCTTCTCTCAACCGTTTAGCTACATTTGTAGGTGTCTCCTGTCCCAATACCATTGTTGCTACCCAACGTTGAGCATAACCAGGTCTTGGTTCAGGCGCTTCTAATAAGTTACTCGGTCGCCATTTTGAAGCTAGTTTAGATTTCTCTACTCTAGTTTCGTTATTTATTTTATTATCTTTATTCATAATGTCAGGCTCCTTTCTATTGTCCTGTATCGCTAAAGCTTTTTACTTCTTTAGCAAATCGTTTTAGTGCTGCTTCATCAGTAATATCTATGCCAAAGTTTTTAGCAGTGGCGAGATCATCACTCGTGAGCTTAACTCTATTACTTGGTGTTCCTTTTTTACGAGAAACTCCTGCAACTGGAGATTGCACTCTATTGTTTTTTTGTACTACATTTTGTTCCGCTTTGGAAGTGTTTTCTTCTGATTTATTAAAATAAGAAAGACCACTTGATTTTAGTCTTTTAGTCATCTCATCATAATATCCCGGGTCATGCACATCCCAACCTTCTTCTGTTAATTCAGCATCAATTCCATAAGCCATAGCTGTTTCTTTTCTATAACCAGGTTTATTGAACCAAGTTGAATTTTCTTTTACCCATTCTGTTGCTAAAGGCGGAGCTTTTTTTTCAGTTTTTTCTTTAGTTTTAGGTATTTGTGAAGCATAATCTTCTGTTTTAGTCATTTGACTACGAATTTCTGCCATATTTTCATACAGTTTTACTTGTTGATCTGTATTACCTTCTTCTATTGCTGATTTTAATTGATTAGAAACACTAGAAAGTTGATTACTTAACGATTTATTAGCAATATCGTATGTCTTTTTTTCCATTTTAGACATTCTTTCTTCCATTTCAACTAATTTTTGTTCAGCTTCTGCTCTTTTAGCTACTTCTTTTTGGATTCTTTTTCGAACTTTAAGAGAATAAGGCATATCTTCTGAATATTCAGGAACTTCCTTAACTTTTTTATCTTCAAGTTTAATTTCTCTTTCATTTTCGAAAGTTTTATCTATTTCTTGTTCTTTAGAAGGTTCTTCTTGAAGTAAATTATCTAAAGGATTAGAAGGTACACTTACTTCTTTTTCCTTTTCTGGTTCTTCAAGCACTACTTCTAATTCTTCATTCTTATTTTCTTTTTCTTCGATCATAGTTTCTCCTATGTTGTCATTAACTATTGTTAATGTATATTATAGTTGTTGAGTTACAATTTCTGGACTTTCCAGAGTTGCAATAATCTCATCATCATTTAATAACACCATTTTTACATCTTGTACAGAAACTCTTGCTCCTGCATATCTTCCAAAAACAACCCAATCTCCAACTTTACACCACGGTTTTTTTCTATCGCTATAACATTCTGAACCCATAGCAATTATTTGTCCTACACTATTTAAGTATGTTTGGTTATCTTTGTTAGAATCAGTTAAAATTATTCCACCTTTAGTTTTTTCTACTACTCCTTGAGGTCTTAATAAAATTCTATAACCAACTGGTTGTGGAACTTTATCTGGTGTTGGGATATCATTATCAGTAGCCCAAGCTTCATTACTATTCATCGTCTATATCTCCTTTTTTATATTTTTCTATTGTTTCATTTATTATTTCAAAAGCTTTATCTAAACCCTGACCGTATCCATAGATACGTTTGAATTCAGATATATTTTCTACACCTTTATTTAATAAATTTTGTGATAAATCTTGTTTATGATCTTTGATTTTTTTTTTAATGGCCTGTATTAGACGTTCCATCAGTTCCTTTCTTGAAAAAATCTAAAGTATCATTAAAATTTTTTCTTAAACCATTTGAAGCAATTGCAAATAAATGTGGTTTAACTTTTTTTATAGAAATTTTTTTATTTTCTAAAAATTTTTTAGCTTGTCTTATTTCTTCAGGTTTAACGGCCATTGATATCTTTCGTTGCTAATTTATCTTTATTAATACCTTTTTTAATTACATAAGATTGAGTACCATTAGCTCCGGTATTAACTTCTTTTTTAAGATTTTTAAATAATTCCATTTCTTTATTTTTTTTCTGTTGATTTTTTGAAAAGCTTGTTAATAATTTATGATCTCTCATTAATCTTTTTTTCTATCTTGTCTTGCAACTTTACTTGCAACCTCTACTATTTTAGCTTTAGATTCAGCATCTTTTCTTGCATTTTGTTTTTCACTTTCTTTAACACCTTGCATAAATCTAGCTTTTCTAATATTTAATTCTTCACCTTTCAAAGCAAGTTGAGCTTGTTTTTCTTGCGCTTCCATTTGTTGTTTTTGTTCTTCAGGAGAAGGTGGCATACTTCCCATTAATTGTTGTGCTGCTTGAGCTGCATTTGCTGCTATTCTATTTTCTTCTTCTATACTAATTTCTTGCGATGGTTCATCATCTAATTCTTTATTAAAATCGCCTGAAGAAATAGGATTACCTGGAGGTACTGATGCTTGCATTTGTTGTTGATATAAAAATGCCATATGTTGACCTATATGAGCTAACATTGCTGGATATAATCTTTCTTTAGCTTCAGGATTTCCACCAAATCTAGGATCATTAATAAATTGTGAATGTACTTGTATATGAGCTTGATGATCTTGATCTTCAAATACTTGAATTGGTTTACCGTTAAGTAAAGCCATATTTTCTGATACTGGATCACGTCTAGGTGTATCTTCATCTTCTATCATTAAGTCCATATAATCAGGAATATTAAGAGCTTGTAAAAATCTTCTTGTTGCTTCTTTTACATCTATAATATCTGGTGAAGCTTGTGCTAATTGCAAACCAGTTTGAGCTAAAGCAATTCTTTGTGCTTGTGAAAATATATTAGGATCAGAAACTGGAACTACACTAATAGAAGCTGTAAAATCTTTTCTTCTAATTTTTTTATTTTCACCTATAACTTCAAAAGAATATTCTTCATCTAAATATTCTCCATTAAGTTCATAAATTAATTTAAATTCTCTACCTTGAGCTTGATGAATTCTTTTATGTATTGCTGAATATACTTTAGAGCCTTGTTCTATTAAAGCAATAGTAGTACCGACTGGACCTGACCCTGCGGAATCACCAATCATAGCATCAGCTATTGATGCAAAACGTCTCCCGGACTCGGTTAAAACACCAAGTAATTGTAAAAGAGTAGGCGATGGTTCTTTGAAAGGGAGAGGGATAAAACTCTTTCTCAGATCATCACCATAAGCTTCAACTTCAACCCATTCACCAGGAGAAACAGTAATGTCTCCACCTTCTATTCTGGCTCCTTTAGCTCTAAATCCTCCATTGAGGTTGGCAAAGGCAGCTGAATCTAGTAATGCTCTTAAAGCACCAGTGCTAGCATGTTGAAGTCCGCCGATCATTTGAATAAGGCCGAAGCCATAAAAGCCCAAGCCCGGAAGATATTTATAGTGTATAAAATAAGTTCTTTTTCTTCTTAATGAATCTTCTTCTTTCCAATTACGTCTTATAGATAAAACTTTTTGTGAATCTAAATCTATTGTAACAATATAAGGTAAAGCTAGTTCGTTTTTATCTTCACCTAAATCTAAATTAGTATGTACTTCTAATACAGTATGTATTTTATCTGCCATACTAGGTGTCATACCTTCTAATCTTTGTAAAGTTTGATCTACCATATCTCCGTCATTAGAACCTGGAGAAGTTTCTGAAGAGCTTAATGGTATATCTTTATAATAACCAGATACTTGATGTTTTCTAATATCATTTCTAGTTAGCTTCATTACTTGTGTATATCTTTCAGCTGTTTCTAAATCTGTATTCTCCATTGAAATTACAAATTCTTCTGCTGGTACAAATTTTGAACAAATTCTATCTAAAGTATTATCAAAATAAACTTTTTTAAAAGCACTACCAGCAAGTGCTAAATAAAATAACATTTGATCTAATTCATTAAAATAATCTGGTATCTCTTGTGTAATTTGAAAGTTCATAAAATCTTGAACTCTTTGAGATTGATCTAATTTTTTATCTGTAACTTTTCCTATGACTTGAGTTTTAACTGGACCGCCAGCAGGAAAAATTTCAGCAATAGCTCTAGCTTGAAACTGTGTTGCTGCTTCTGCAAGTAATGGATGATGAACACCTGAAGCTCCCGGGAAAGGGTCTTGTCTATCTTCTACAACTACACCTAACATTCTTAAACCTTTTGAATATTGGTCTTCCCAATTTTTTCGAGAGCTTTTATCATCTTCATAGGCACGTACTAATTCTTTTCCTATAAGATTAATTTCTTGTTCAGGTAGTTCTTCAGCTAAATTAGAATAGTGATTACTTTCAAAAGCTTCTTCTTCTTTTTCAGTTTGCTCTTGATCGATATCTACATTTACTTTTTCACCATTTTCATTAGTGAATTGTAATTTTTTTTTATCTAATTCAACTTCCATTATTTAACTTTTTGCGGTTTTAGCAGAGGCTTTTAAAGCTTTAGCAGAAACAGTTCCTTTACCAGGTCTGCTTGTGCCTGCTTTTTTTCTTTTGTTCATATTGTAATACAAACCTTTTTTAGCAACTCGACCACTTTTAGTTTTGTGATAACCTTTTTTCATAAGTTTACCAAATCCTTCTCTGTTAATCACTTACTATTTTTTTTTAAAACCGTAAGTGCCTTTTGGTTTACGTGTAGCTTTTGCTACTTTTCTTCGACCAGCCATAGACATTTTTTTACCAGATTGTTTTCCTCTAGTCATTCCTAACTGTTCATCTTTTCTTGCATTGTATCCTTGTTTTTTCATAGCAGTATACCTCCTGGTTCATACCATACTTTCCTATTAAGAGATATAAAACAAAAATATAGATTATTCTAGTATTAATTTCTTAATACTTTTGCTACCATCTATGTTTGATTCTAACTCTGCTTTTGACTTTATGCATTGGTATTCAATGTTATTATTCTTGTTTGATCTCATTGCAACTCTTTTACCTTTAAGGCATTCTGACATAGATGTTTGAATTCTATGTTCTTTGATCTCTCCATTAACAACCATAAGTAAAGCTATAATCAATTCCATTAATGAGCTCCAGTACCGTTTGCTCTAACTTTATCTTTCAAATCCTCTACATCAGCTAGTGCTTTTTCTAATTGAGCTTTTAAAAATTCTATATTAACTTTGTTTGTCATGTTTTGTTCTTGAGTTATTTCTAATTTTTCTGTAGTTTTATATAGATCCTCTATTAACATATATTGTTCTTGATCTGTAGGAAGTTGTTCTGACTTCTTTAATAGATCAGCTTGAAACAATTCTCTAGAAGTTTCTAAACTTGTTAATCTTGATGTAACTTCTGTATATGCAAAAACACCCATAGCAACGCCTGCTACTATTGCCAACATATTTTTCATAGGCATACTTATTGATGTATTTTCAGATATTTTCATTTAGGTTCTGGTAATTTAAAATCTTTTGGTGGTAACATTATATTTTTGGTACCCATAAAAGTTTTATTTTTGTTTTCAGGTTTATCTTTATACTCATCAGTTAAATCATCCCAAGCACTACCTTCTGGTCGTTCTTGTTTTTCATCATTTATAACTATACCAGAACATTTCATAACTAACAGATGAAAATTAGGATTATACTTTAATGTAGGATTTCTATTAACTTTTCCGCACATTTTCATAAGCTCTAATTGTTGTTTAAGCTCCATATTTTCTTGTTGTATGTCTTTAAATCTATCTGTACAAGCTGATCCTAAATATTTTCTATAAGTTAATCTTATACTTCGATCATCATTAAAATTGTCATAATCATTAGAAGGACTGTAACTCCTATGATTATAGTCGGAATCTCTTTGTTCCACGGAGACATCAAAAGATCCAGTACTACAAGTATTAGTACCGTCATTAAGATATTCATTTCTAGGATAAGCTGGTTTTACAAAACACAGTACAACAAACAAAATAACTAACATTCCTGTAAAGTAATAATTCATCTTGCTGCACTCCATTCATAAATCCTTAATTATTTAAATCTCTATTAATATCTTTTATATCATAAGTATGTTCTCTTACTTGATCAGCTAGAGTTCTATATAAATTTTCTGCCATCTGCCATGTTGCTTCAGCAGAAGATAGTCTTGTATTAATATTTGTAATATTTTTTTCTGCTTGTTTTAAATCTCGTTGTAAATTAGTAATAGCTGATTGATTAGAATTAATAGTGTCTGTAAGATTAACAATATATCTAACACCAGTAAATGTTCCGACTATAACTGACGCAACTACTGGAACCATTACAATATTTTTTTTAAGTAAGTCTACAAGATTCATATTTTCCTATTTTTAGGAAAACAATATATAACAAAAGTTAATAAGCGTCTAGCACTTCCATCTACGTCTAGCTTGTCTTATTCTAGAATTAGGATCATTTCTTGTTTTGGCAGAGCTTCTTTTTAATTGACCAGCTGATCTTGCGCAATAAGACTTTCTTCGTTTGGCTGCTTTACTACCTGGTTTAACTTTACCAGTAACTGCAGTTTTTAATTTAGAACCAGGATTAGCTCGTCTATATGCAGCGACACCCTTACGTGTCATTCCAGCTCCTGATTTAGTTTTTCTATAATTACCACCTTTACCAGTAGTTTTTCTTATAGGATTTTCTCTACGTCTTTTAGGTCTGATTCTGGTTCTGGCCATATGGGTTTAATCCTTCTTGTGCATCAAGTAATCCTGTATATTCTTGATTAGTAATTTGTTGTTGTTCTGTGTTTCCTAAATCTGGTATTTCTGTAGGTTGAGGTGCATCGTAAGTCATATAATCTATAATAGGTTGTTCTTCTTGTTCTTGAAAATTACTTAAAGCACTTCCTGGAAAATTCATAGGTGGCATAGCTTGCGCTGGAATAGGTGATATTTGTGGTGCAACATTTTGATTAAAGAAATTATTAAACTCTGCTATATCTTGAGAAATAGTTGTATCAAAATTTACTGGAGTACTAGGTTTGTCAAAATCCCATTGAAACATATTATCTTCCTTGTCCTTTGTAACGTGTTTGTTTTTTTTGACGTTTCTCCTGTTTATTTTTATTTTTTTTATGTGATCCAGGTCCTCGTTTTTTTGGCTTATCTCTTGGTATGAAGTGTGTGAACTTCTGCTTGGCCATTAGTCTTTATTTTTTTTTTTATCAATATCTATTTTAATAATTTTAGCAGATTTCTTTTTTATAATATCAGCTGCAGAAGTATAACTTTTTGCTTTACCTTTAAAAAGTAATCCACCTTTATAAGAACTAGATACATTAGCATCAGCTACATCAATTGTTTCACCTTCATCATTGAAAGTCTTTTCAGCTTTAGTTGCTACGAAATCATTATCATTATCATTTTCTTTTCTTGACATTTTTCTTTTTCCTTTTTTTTCTTAACATAGCAAAGTCTACACCTGTTAACTTGCCATCTTTATTTTTATCTAGTTTTTTTTTTTTGCCTTTTAACATTCTTTTTGACCTTTCGTTTTTTAGGCGCTGACATTCTAGAATTTTGTAATCTACCTAGACCGGAACCTGCACCAGCAGTCATCTTCATAATTAAGCTCTTTTAATTTTTTTTATAAAAGCCATGTTGTCGCCATGAAAATCAGAGTTGCCTTTAGTTTTATCTTGAATAGTATTTGCAGCAGATGGATCTTGTTTAGGTGGATGAGCTTGTGGCCCAAAACCTGCAGCAGCTCCACTTGAGTTATACTGAACAGGTGTTCTAGTAGTTTTCTGTGTAGTTGTCATTAATAAATTCCTCCAGTTATATTTATTTTACCAATGAAATTTTCCATTTCATTTTCTCGTCTAGTTTGTTCTTTTACTACTTCGTCACCTGGATCTTGCATAGCTTTTTTAATCATAGCAGCTGGCTCGATAGCTCCAGGGAACTTTTCGTAAAATCTTGCATTAGATTTTTTAACATCTTCAACTGAATAGTTTTTAGTGTTATGATTACTAATAGCTTGCTTCGTAAATGGGTTACTCATTTAAGTCCTCCGTTGTACTTAATTTTCTGTTTAGTATACCTTGAAAACACGACTGTGTAAAGGTAGGAAGTAACATTTCGCTAATAGGTGATTTATTATGGCCAGTAGACCATGAAAGACAAGGTACTCCCTTCTCGTCCCATGCAACTAGAGCATATCCTTTTATATCTACTTTATCACTTATCTTGATACATGCATCATGAAAAGCACTAATTACTTCTTCATCTTGACGTTTTTCTACTTCTTTAGAAGTAGGTTGTCTTTTCTTAATAGGTCTATACCTATCAAGAGTAATAATGTTTGTCTTTTTTAATGTATCGTTCTTGTTCATAATCTTCATCATCTGGGTCATCAGGGTGCGTTACTAAAAAGCCATCACGAATACGCAATAAAGCTTGAACGCAAGTATCATGTATATCGTCATGTTTTCCATAAGGAAAAGCACCTGATTCATCTAGTACACTTTTAGTCCAATCTTCGTCTAATGTAAAGACTAACCCGCCTTCAAACATTGGAGCTACAGAGTGAGTTCTGGAAACTTTATCTCTTTCAGGATTATAAGTAACTACAGGCACTCCTGATCTACGCATATCTTGTATTAAAGATTGACCAGAAGCTCGTTGTTCTATAAGCACTTGATCGGGTCTCCATTCTTCATAACTATCTTGTGCACGTTTTCTTAAATCTGGATACTCTAATCTTTCTTTCCATGCGTCTAGTAATATTGCTGCAGCGTAAGGTCGATTACTTTCATCACGAGCATTAAACACTCCCCAAGTTGTACAAGCAGAGAAGTCAGCAGAAGCTTTTGTAGAGAACGCAGTATCATAAGATTGAACTACATATGATAGTGTAGGAATTTTATCTCCGTCATATATATTCCACCATTCTCTTTTGATAATGGATCCTTCATCATTGCTTGGTTGTTGTTGATAAAGAGCTTGCCATACACGTTGACCTACGGTATCTTTTATTTTTTCTAAATCTTCTTTTGAATAAGCTTCAGGCCATAATGCATTGCCTTTATTATCTATCGCTGGTAAATCTAAAACTTTCCAATCTTCTTTACTTTCTGATAATATGTGACCAGCTAAATCGTCTTGGTGCCATCGTGTTTGAATTATAATTACTTTACCACCTGGCTGAAGTCTAGTGTAAGCTACAGACTTATACCATTCTACTAAATTTCTTCTTTGTGTTTCTGACTCTGCGTCCTCTCTACCTTTTATAGGATCATCAATAATTAATAGATGCGCACCTCTACCAGTGATTGCTCCACCTGCACCTACTGCAGAATAAGTTCCACCTTGCATAGTATGAAATCGTTTAGCAGAACTAGAATCAGCACGTAGACCTACTTGAGGAAATACACTATTGAAATCAGGACTGGCTATCTGGTTACGAACTTTACGACCAAAGTCATCAGCGAGTTCTTGAGCATAAGTAGATTGAATTACAAATTCATTAGGATTATTACCTAGATACCATGCTGGAAAAAATTCTGAACATAACATAGACTTTCCATGTCTTGGTGGCATGAATACTGCTAATCTATTTATCTCTCCTTTTTCTAGAGCTTGTAAATTTTTTGCAATCAATTGTATATGAGCTGGATCCTTGTATCCAGGATATACATGTTTTGCATAATCTAATAAACTATCTCTAGATTTAGAAGTCGATAGTATCTTATTTAAATGTTCTATTACTTCGGCTGCTCTTGGATCTTTAGTCTTTTTGTATATCTGTATAGCTGACTTTAACTTTTCCTTGATCTGCGGTTTTTGCATTTTGTTTACCTGCTCCTATGGAACCTTTTTCTTGATACTCTAAAAATTTTTTTTCTAAATTAGCAAAAGGTTTTATTTCTTTTCGAGTAATCTTTTTCCAATGTTCTGAACTTTGTCCAATTTTATCTAGGAACCAAGATAACTTACTTGCGTCCGCAAATCTAGAGTTAACCATTTTTTGATGATGTAAATCACCTTCTTGATCAGGGTTTCCCTCTTTGTATATTCTTTCTTTAAAGACATCGTCATTATTGTTACCAGTAATATCTGCTCGATCATGTAAAACGTCTATATCAACTTCTTGCATAATATCTAACATGTAAGCAATTTCTGAGACCCACGCATCATTTTGACCATGAAGACTTATATGATCTACACATCTAAACCAATCATAGGGCATAATAGGAAAGATACTATAAGGGTGTCCTGTTTGTTCTCGAACTTTAAGCAGTTTAAATTGTCCATCAAACTTACTAATTTCTAAATCCCAATTTTTAGTTTTCATAATAGCATCGTCATTAAAGAACATGATCCACATGCCTTGAGCATATGCAGCTAAAGAATTATTATATAAATGTAAATTTTCGTAACCTTGTCTTTTAAACTTTATTACTGATCTAGCTGGATGTTTGAAATCTTTTAAATAATCTATACTCTCTGGATCATCGTCATCTACTCCAAAAAGAAGTTGAATTTTACTTGGATCAGAAGCATTATCTAATAATGATTCTACACATTTTTTGAGTAAGGGAACTCTCTTCCTTGTAGGAAGTAAAATTGATACTGTCATTCCTCACTCTAATTTGTTTATGATACTATATAAACAAAAAAGTTTTGCCCACCATCACCCCTGCTTCCAGTAAGTCTCCCTACCATTGAAGCAACACCTAATTTTTTTCTTCTATCTCATAGAAAAATTTATCCGTATCCTCGGTCCGCCAATCCTTATTCTCTACATTCCATTCGTTTGTTTGGACTTTGTAGTCTGGGATTTCGTTTCTCGTAGTGAACGAATTAATGTTCCATAATAGTCTGTTATTAGGTTGAGCAGCAAAATTACCGTTGTCAAGCTCCAGTATATGAGCGCACTTATGCTCCTGAGGAATTTCAGAATGATCTGTGTCAAGTAAATTGGAATCAGGGTGACACCAGTCAACGGTAAACAGATACTCACCATGATAAAATTTTTTATCTTTACCAATATATTTAGCTCGTTGTCCGATTAAAAAAGAAAAATGATTAACACTATGATGGTAACCAAAGCAATTCCACAGCTGAAGAAAGTCGTTTGACAAATCTGGCACTTCTTTCCGTTCCATACTTTTAGAAAAGAAGGCACATATTGGCAAACGCCAAAAGCAAGCGCCATTTTCCAACATGATATTAAAGAGGAGACCACGACCCTGTATACTTGTAAGACCAAAGATAACACAGTCTTCGCTTTCTCCATTATGTTTTCGTAAATCATATAAATACTCCTTGCGTACTTTACAATAAATTGGTGGAAGGCTACTATTTAAAAATGACATTGTAAAGATATAAAATAAAAAAATTTTTTTTACTACAAAATTTATATACATTTATGCCATTCATCACTCTTTCTATCTCTTTCTCCCTTAAAGGGTAGATTTTCTTTTTAAACTTAATACGATTAAAATCAATCAAACTTAATACGAATTATAAAACTAGATAAATGATGAGAGAAAAAAAGAAAAAAAAAGAGAGAGAGTTTAAAAACTCTCTCTCTAATCTTATTTAGTTATTAAAGACTATTAACTAATTTAGTAAAGTAATTCTGATTTTCTATAATTTCAGAACTAACTTTATTTTCACTAATATATTTTTTATTACTCTCTAATAAATCTAAATATAAATTCTTTTTAGATTTATTTATATATTGAGGAAAATCAACTAATAGATTAACTTTTTTAAATCTATTATTGAAAGTCGTATCGTAATCAAAATCAATTTTACGATAGTTATTATTATAAGCTAATTCTATATTAGTTGAGAATTTAGCTTTTTCATAAACTAAAAAAGACTTTGATTTATCTCTTTTAGTATTAGTAAGTCTGAATAAAATTTTATTCTTTGATATCTCTCTATGAGATAAAGAAATTTTATTCTCTACTATTTTATTTTCGTTAGATTTATTTTTCATATTTCTACTTTCTAATTCTTTTAAAAACTCTTTTAATTATTAAAAGATATAATTTTTAAAAGATAAAAATATAATACTTATTTTAAAAGAAATTAAAACTATTATTTTCTGTTGTATTAGTTTTATTGTTGTTCTCTTTTTGTTCTTATTATAGACTAATAATACTACCTACACTAGAAAAGTATAAATAGTAATAAATAATAAAAACGTAATTGGTAATTTAAATAATATAATCATAATTCTACTTTCTTAATTAGTTAATAAAATTAATTAATATA
>Ga0115545_1000574_pt1 | contig 19906 bp, 15 predicted proteins | sample COGITO_mtgs_1003_FD_87188 | JGI IMG/M metagenome (GOLD analysis project Ga0115545, IMG submission 87188) | Pelagic marine microbial communities from North Sea - COGITO_mtgs_100330 | ecosystem: Environmental > Aquatic > Marine > Epipelagic | place: Germany:Helgoland, sampling site Kabeltonne...
CACTTGGCTGGACCTTCACATGCGGGACTGGTTTTCTGGGCGTCATGTGGGACTCTGAGGGGTCTCCCCCAGAATGGGTTCAAGATGTTGATAAAGATGGGAACCTTGTTTATGAGACTCGCAGGGAGATTATGACTGGAGAGGATGGCCAGATGGTCTATTCTCCGTATGGAACTCCTCTTACTGAAGAGGTTATGGTCCCAAAGGGGTCATACAAGAAGATGGGGGATTTGAGGTTTGTTGCTCCGTCTCCATTTGATGTGTTTCCTGAAGGCGGTCCTACTTGGAGTCAGGTAAAAAGTGTCACCATACGTCAGTTTGAAGAGAAGCAAACCTTGATTGATGTCTATGGTGCTAAAGCAAAGTCTCTTGTGGCTGATGCAAACAGCAGTGACTTTGTTCGATACGAAGAGGTTGATGGATACCAGAGTGTGGACCGAGAGAGAGAGTTGGTTCTGGTGTTGAATTACTATGAGCGGCCAACCTTGGAGTATCCAGAGGGCCGTCGCATAGTTGTTGCGAACCAACAGGTTCTGCACGAAGAAGACTTGCCCGGACGGGAGTTGCCGGTCTACCCAATTTATGACATGGAGCACCCTTCCACAATGTGGGGGGAATCTGCTATTCGCCAAGCACTTGAAGTGCAGCGCAACCTGAACAGTGCAGAGACCGACCTTTGGATGTCGCGTCGTATGCATGCGCAGCCTCGGCTTGTAGCTGAACAGAACTCGTTGGTCGATGGGCCAACAAGGGTGCCAAACCAACCCGGAGCTATTTTGAACGTGCGGTCAACTGCGAAGTTTAGACCGTCGTTTTTGTCTGCTCCCCCTCTACCTCGTTACGTGGAGTATGCGCCAGAGCGATACCAGAAGGCTATTGAGGACATTGCAGGGTCTCATGGTGTAAGCAGGGGTAGTTCTAAAGGGATTATGTCAGGGCGTCAGGCATCTGTTGTTATGTCCGCAGATCGCCAGAAATGGGGTCCAACCATAAAGAACATGGTAAAGGCTGTTGAGCTAAGCAGTACGCTGGCCCTGCAGTTGTGGAGAGAGTTTGGCCCGTTTGAAAGGTCTATTGAGATCTTTGGTCAAGTTGGGACTCCAGAAGATGTCATGATCTTCTACAGAGATTTTATTCCTAAGCAGGTAAAGGTTCACATCGAGACCTCTCAGATGATGCCTTACAATGAAGAGATTCGCCGTCAGCAGATCAACGAGGCTTGGCAGTTAGGTGCAATTAAAGATGTTAATATGTACTGGAAGCTGCAGAGACATGGCGAGATGGGCCGACTTCTAGGGAATGATGAGCCAAGTCGAGCAAGAGCAAGGGTTGAGATGACCAAGCTTGAGCAAGGAGCTAATGTGCAAGTTGAGATGCACGAAGACCACATGGCACACATTGATGAGCATCTGGAGAGAATGCGAAGCCCGGAATGGTACAAGCTTCCAGAGAGGGCGAAGAGTGCGTTTAGAATGCACGTTGCCCAGCATCAAGCGATTATAAGTGGTGAAAATACACAAAATCCTGTATTGGCTGGTAAGAGCCAAATGCCGGGGCTTCCACAAGAGATGGTTGCGCCGGGACGGGGTGGTGGACTAAACTTGGCACCAAGTATGAATGCAGAAGGTCAAGCAACAAATCCCGGGATAAATCCATCTCAGGAAGTTTTAATGGGAGCGTAGAATGGAAGATCAAGTACAAGACGACAATCAAGCTGTGGCAGGTGAGGCCGTTGCAGCACAAGACCCTTCAGTTGAGCACATGCAAGCGCAGTTGAAGCAGACACAGCTTTTGATGGAGCAGCAGAATCTTGCTCATCAGAACCAGATGAAACAAATGATGGACTCGTTGGGGAGTCTAGTTAGAGGGGGAGGACAGGCAGTAGCTTCTACTCCAGAGCCTATTCAGCCAACCCTTCCTCCCGGGTTTGAGAACCTAGATCTTGAAGATCCATATGTTGCTCCTTTGGCAAATCTGGCCCAGCACATGGCGCGGCAGAATGCAGAACTTTCTGTGACCGTGAAACAATTGCAAGGTCAGGTAAATAGCCAATTAATGGAAAGCCAGAGACGTGAAATCACAGGAAACGTCGAGACTGCTCTGGATAAGCACAAGGTTCCAGATGAGCTTAAAGACCTTGCCAGAACTACAGTGTTTGCATTAATGCACTCTAGTGAAGGAAAAAATATAGACGCCGACACAATGGTGCGTAATTATATGCAACAGGTTGGTAAATATACCGATGGCGCGTTTAAGAGACGGGCCGAAGAGGCTAAACAGCCTCGGTCGTTGGCTTCAGTGATGAGGTCAACAGGGGTTCCGAAAGAAACACCCAAGAATTGGGACGATGCAAAGGCAGCGTCTCTTGCGTTTTTAAAAGCCATGAGAGGCTAACCTAGGAGGAAGAAGTGTCTGTAACAGCGCAAGCCGATATCAGCAGTCTATTGAAGACTAATTATCGTCCTGTATTTATCGATACGATTTATCAGGACACCATGTTGTTTGACCTGTTGAAGAAATACAACGGAGATGTCCGTGGTTCTTCAATTAACCATGCTGTGGAGCTTACACGTTCACACGGTGGTGGTGGTCGTAGTGCAGGAGCTTTTCTGCCAGTTGATTACCCAGAGAGCTTCCAGCAGTCTTCTGTTGAGTTGAGCCGGTGGTACTGGACGATTTCTGTAGACGGTTTTGCCGTTGACCTGTTTAAGCAGGGAGCAGGATCTTTCGTTGATTATCTCGACTTGCGTATGCGAAACGCTGTTCGTGATGCAACTAACCAGTTGAACCGAATCTCTCATGGAGACGGAACTGGTGTTCTTGCTTTGGTGAACGACACTGGGCTTAAGGCGATTGGCGCAACCGTTACTCTGAAGCATGTCAACGGATACACCTTTGGTGCATGTCAGTTCCTTGAAGAGGGAGACAGCATTGCGATTCTTGATGGCACTACAAATGCTGTTAAGGCTACCGGGCGAATCAAGGCTGCTTCTGGAACGGGTATTGATTGGGACAACCAGACAGTCAAGCTTGACGTTGGGTACACCGCTGCAGTTAATGACAAGATTGTCCTCGGTGATGCGTTTGGCAACAGCTTTGGGCAAGAGGCAAACGGTCTTCGTGGAATCGTGAAGAACAGTGGTACTGTTCAGGGCGTTTCTTGTGATGACTACGCTCGATGGCGTTCAATCATCATTGACAAGACTGCTGCCCCAGTTCCTTACGATTGGAATTATGTTACTCGAATCGTTTCTGGTTCGATGTACAAGGGTTCAAGCTCTCCTGCAAACTTGGTTCTTATGCTTCACCCAGCAATGTTGGAAGAGCATCAGCGACTTGTGGACCCCGACCTTCGTTATCAACCAACTGATTTTCAGTTGAACAAGGGTCTTGAAGTTCCAGTGTTCAGTGTTCTTGGTAAGAAGGTCCCAGTGCGTGACTCAGTTCACATGGGATACCAAGAGATTCTCTGTCTCAACACTGATGAGCTTGAGCGTCTTGAGTTGTCTCCAATGGATTGGGACGATACCGATGGAGCGATTGTTAAGAATCTTCAGGGTAAGGATGCTGTGTATGCCTTCCTGAAGTATTACTGGGCGGTTGCTGCGCGGTCTCTGAACCACTTCGCACGAGTTGACGGTATTCAGGTAGATACGGACTACGTTTCCGTTATCCACAAGACCATGTAATGATGATGGGGGCTTCGGCCCCCTGATTCTTTATGGAAAGGAGAAGGTAATATGCCTATTCTTGGGAGAAATGCAGGTACTGGCGACTTAAACCTTAAAGAGGGGAATATCGTTGGTCAGGGAGCGGCTGATACTGTCACTGGCAATAAGGCTGCGGTTAATACCACTGGAGGGTTTTTTCAGCGGTTTGCTTTTGACTTGGCAGCGCGAGCAAGTATTGAAGTTGATGAAGTCGGGGTGACAATAATTAACACTGGTGGTGGCGGCGACTCGGATATTGTTTTTTATGCAAACGCAACTCCGATTGCCACAGCCATTTTTAATTCTGCCTCGGTTGCTCTTACTGAGTTTACAACTAGAGATGGAAGCCTTGCGTGGGCAAGTGGTTACGAGAATCGTGCCGATAGAATTTTTTCTAAAGGCACAACTATTCAGGTTGGGTTTGGCGGTAACGCTCACACTAACGCTTCGTTTGCGACTTATGCAGTAACTAAAGAGGCTGGCGCAGGCCCAGCGTAAAGGAGAAGAGAAGATGGCAGGTACAGGACAAGGTATGCTTCAGCCTACCAAGTTAATTCAAAATGATGATTTTATGGAGAGCATTTGCCTTCCCGGCTATGTTTTTAACACAGTCAGCGGTGTTCCAGATACTGTGGACTTGTCGAACGGAAGTTCTGATATTTCGTCCAAAGTGATCTGGTCTGTTCCAGACGGCATGACCGTTCAGATTATGGACGCTGGCTTTACCCCTTCTTTTGCAACAACAATTGGGAGTGGTGATGGGGCCAAGATTAACATTGGGTTTTCTAACTCAACAGGTGGCTCGGCAGACCCTGATTATTTTATTGATGATCAGGTTATTCCAACTGGTTTGGCTTTAGGTGAGTCCTGCTCTGTTCTGAGAGGAAACTGGTCTTTTGCGCTTGACGGAGATGGAAACCCAAAAACTACTCTCACATCAGGAAACCAGTTGACACTTGCGGCAACAAAGCAATCTGCTGGTGGCGGTTCAACTGTTGGGACTCTCTGGGTTCGGTTGAAGTACGTTTCAAATGACGCACGAGCAATCTAATGCCTGAACTGGAACTTTTAAGGGTGGGGGACAGAACTCCCCCATCCGGCTTTGTTGCAGACTTGAAGGCGTTTGATCCAGACTTGAAGATCAAATGGTGCAATCAAGACGAGGCGTGGATCGTTTACCAAAGCGTGAAGCGCAATCGTCATTGCGGTGATTGGAACGGCAGTTCTCTCTACGAGGTTGCTAAGTACGATGCTCCAGTTCTTTGGGTTCAGGACATGAAAGAGCCTGATCGTCGTGTGTTGGCGCAGTTGTACAAGCAGCGAGCCTTAGACAACGAGCAACGTAAAGAACGTCTTGCTAGGCGCGTACAGGCGCAGAAGGTAGAGCAAGAGAAGCAACTTGACGTAAAGTTTGCTGGTGCCAAGGAAGGCATTGAGCGAGACGCTTACGAGCTTCGTAAAAGAGGGGTTGCCGGAACTATCGCACCGTTCTATGCTCCTAGTGGGGGATGGAACGCCAAGGAGTAGAAGATGCCAGCCGTAAGCTTGTCTACAATGAGGACCAGAGTTAGAAGGCGGCTTGAAGACACATCTTCTCTCAATCCTCATTGGCCAGACCAAGAAATCAATGATTACGTCAACGAGTCAATTCGAGACTTGTGGGACGAGATTTACACAAGAAACAGGTTTGTTCTGCCGGTGGCTACACTGTCAGACTACACATGGCCAGCAGATCAAGTGTCTGCAGACCTGACCAGTTTAGTTGGCCAGAAAGAGTTCGATGTGTTTCTGGTGTCTCAGTATTTAGACTCTGACAATACCTTTGATGCAGCAAACCCAACGAACTACCCGGTACCTCTCACAAGGTGCAACTACGAAGAGTTGTATCGCCAGAGTGCCTACTCATCCCGGTTCTATGATGACTTTCAGTTTAGCACTGACAATGGGGCAACCTACCAGTCTGGTGTGTTTAGAAGCTCAATCAGCAGGGGTTTGTTCCGTTGGGCGTTGCAGTCTAACGATACTGGCGATGCGATAAACCTACTTATGAGTCCCGTCCCATCCAATGCTTTGAGGCTTCGCATTCAAGTGATGAAGCCTTTCCCTGCAGTGGTGGCTGATGCGGATATTATTTTGGACAATGAGTTTGACCGTTTTGTTGATCTGATTGAGTACAACACAGTTTTGAAGGCTAAGGGCAGGAGTGATGAAAACACTGACCCCGTTGTCCAAGCATACCTCCGAAGACTTAGTTATCTCCATCAGTGGCTTGAGGCCAGATCACGAACCGGATATGCAAGGGTCGTGACGGATGGCTACTAGAGAAGCGTATATACCTTTTAACGGCCCTTTCAAGGGTGTGTCTGTGCTACCGGGCCGATTGGCTCAGGGAGGCTTTAGTCCGCTTGCTGTGAACTGTGACACGTCTCAGGGCATATTGAGAAGCAGGCCCGGATACAGGGCAATCAGCCAGAGGCCCAACCAGAGGGTCTTAGGCGTACACTCAACGAATGATTACGAAGGTCAAGCGCAAACACTTGCTGTGTATTTTGCGGCAAAAGTAAGCACAGAATGGGGATCGCTTCAGCTTAGAGTCCTAAGCAGTGATGGTTCAGAGCTTGCTTCTTTTAATATAAGCAACTTCCCTTATGATGTGGTGCCGGGACCGTATGAGTTCCCAGTCTTTGTTGATTACATGAGCAAAACATACATTTTGTTTCCGAAAGGAACAATGTATGAGTACGACACCAGAGCCCAAGACCTCAAAAAAGTCCGCTCCTCCGTTATAACTAGCAACGCGATCTTCCCATATTTTGAAGGCATACCTGATGGGAAGATTATGGAGGCCCACGGTCGAAGGTTATTTATGGCGGGGTTCACCGGAGACAAACCATTAAGTGTCACCGCAAACATTCCGTCAGATCAAAATTTAATCCCAGAGTCTGTCATTGACCAAAGCCGAGCAGCGGTTGTGTTGCCAATGAATGCAATAGTCTTTAGTGACTTTGATGACCCGACTGTTTGGAAGTCCACAAACATACTGGCCGCCCCAAAGGGTCAAAAGATTACTGGCCTTGCGTCTACCGAAAGTGAGTTACTTGTCTTTACCGAATCAACGGTCAACGTGGTTCGTGGATTTCAAGAGCAAGCCATGCAAATATCTACCGTCGCTCAGGGAGTAGGCTGCGTGAGCCATAGAACGATTGTGCATGGCCAAGGAATGACATGCTGGCTGTCCCATAATGGCTGGTATATGTACTCAGGCGGGAGAATGCAGAAGATATCGGACGACATTGGAGACATGTTTAGGCTAGAGGGATGGAGAGAGACTCCGATGAAGGAGCTTGGCCCTCTTGCCTCAGAGTTCCAGTTTCCCCTCTGCGTTTCAAAGTCTTCGCTGTGGCAATCTTGTGGAGGTTTTGACTACGCAAGAGGCGCGTTTATGTGGAGCATCCCGATGCTTGGCTTTAGGACGTGGATAAACCAAGGCGACGACTACAGTTCATTGCCAGCAAAATCAAACAATTTAACTCTTGTGTTCTATCCTGCTTCTGGAACATGGGACATGTGGGCTCCTGCAACCAACAGCAGCTTTTATCCAACGTGTTACACGTCAGTGCTAGAAGGCTCAAATCAATACCTCATGTTTGGCAATGAGGACGGGCAACTGTGCATATGGGGCGCAGATACTGTCGATAAGATTGCGGTTATGCAGCAAGACGACGGGGGAGGAGGTTTGCGTCCTGTGGAAGGCAAGGTTGTGGAGGAGAGAGACTCCAATGACTCAAGCGTAAAGTGGTTCTGGATGTCGCCGCGCCTTGAAGCTTCATCAAACCTTACAACTAGCGTTAGGACGTTGAGAGTTAGGCAAAGGGCAGTGGGGTACCAAGAGGACGCCGACAAGGTTCAGTTTTACCTAGAGACGGAGCGGGCGTTTGACCAGAGCAGCACAGCGTTGTCTGCAAAAGGATATCTGGACGGATCTCCAGACACAGGCCCTCCAAACCCAAAAACTCCAGAGCATTACTGGAATAAGGGGACATGGGGCAACTTTAATTGGGCCGGTAGGGATGTGTGGAAAGCCCGGTATGGAATTAAATCAGTTGTTACAGGGCATACCATACGTGTGGGGTTCAGTGAAACGCTGACATCCGACAAAGACTTCCTTGAGATCCACGGGTTTGACATTGAGTTGAACCCAAGGAGGGATATAACATGAAGTTTTTTAACTCTCCTTTTGCCGTAGGTAGCCAGTTCTTACAAGACCAACTCTACGTTACCCCAAATGATATGTATCAAAGGCTTTCAGGTAAGATGGAAGTTAGATCAAACGAGGGTATAGCCACAGTGTTGGCATCAATTGAACCGGGCCAAACCCTGCAGTTAGCTCCAGACACATGGACATACAACGGCACTTTGGTTATCGACAAAAGCTGCTCGATTGTAGGACACCCTCTTGGCACAAAAATAAAAAGAGGGGAGGGCTTAACGAGCGGCCCTCTGGTGTCTATTGAGGCAGACAATGTGATTTTAAAGAACATATACTTTGAAGACAACACAGACCTATCACCAATTCAATGTGTCAACACGTCTTCAGCAAACACATTTATAAGCGAATGCACATTCGTAACTTGGGCTAAAGCACTTGTAAACGACGGCGGCAATGGCTCTGTGTTTTCTTTTAACGTCGTGTCTGCCACGTCAGTCGGGGCTGACTTTAACCAGACCTCATCAGGACACAGGATAATTGGAAACTCTGTGACAATGACCCCAGACACTGGCACATCAATCGGGCTCGACAGTCAGGTCACGGCGACTGCGATAGTAGCAAACAACTGTAACGCTAAAATTACGTTTCATAACACTGGCCTTGCTCAGACGTTTGCAGCACCCGGAGGATCTAGCAATCATGTGTCTGGGAATGTGGCTGCGCTTACGGAGACAACATGAGTATACCTACACTTACAGATCCTGCGGCATCAATAACCAATGATGCTTCAGTGGTGGAGCAGAACGACCGAAACATTGCTGCGTCAATCAACAATCTAGAAAACACAACAAATGTTGTTCAATTTAAGGGCCTTCGAGTTTACGGGGGCACAGGGTTTCTGAGCCGAACCCCTCCCCTTGAAGGGAATTATCCAAACTACATTACGGGCAGAACGGTAAACTACTTTATATTTTGGAACCAACACCCAGACTCATCGGACGCGGCGTACCTTGATATGTCGGCCTATGCAATCCGAGGGAACGACTTTGTAGGGGAGCAGCCAGACACCGTAACTGTGACACTTCAAAAAAGCGCATCTGTTGCTGGAGTGTTTTCTAGTGTAGGCTCATTAACTCTAGACAGTGCAGATGCTGGCGGGCTGTCTCTTGTGAAAACGGTAGACCTGTCTGGAACAGCCTACAGCACCTCAACACCCTTCCATAGGGTAAAGGTTGAGGCCAGCAGTGTGGCAGATGACGGTAGCTTCGGATGGGGCAATAGCCCGGTGTTTGTGGTTGTTAATGTTCGCATGAAGTCTGCATCAGCGTAGGAGTAAGCTATGGGTAACCCAATTCTAAGAAGAATACGAAACAACACCTTTGGGAATGGGCCTGTGGTTCGAGCAAATGACGGCGCGTTGCTTGCTGAGTTGCAGGGGAATGCTGCAAAAAAGATAAACATCGCTCAGTACAACAGCTACCATGACATTACAGCAAAAGTTTCGTTTTTTGCGTCTGACGCACTTGATATTTCAGATGATGCTCAGGCCAGCACTCCTGCGGAGTCAGGAATTGTTTGGCTACATCGGGTTCCAAGAAAGAAAAATCTTGTAAGGTCATCAATGTATAACTTGCTCAATCAGCTATTGGTCCCTCAAGGTCTTGACGCAAATGTGAGATTGATGAAGAGCGATAAGTTTCCGGGAGACCCATCGTTTGATGTTGAGGAGATGGGCGAAGAAATTGACAAGTTTACAATTGATACAACGTCTGCTTCTGGCGACACAACTGTTGCCGTGGGCAATGGGTCTACTTCGACGGAAAACACATTATGCAGGGCGGGAGATTATTTGTTTCTGTATTCAACTTTCTCAATTCCAGAGGACAAAACGAAAGTTGATGACTTCACGCTGTTAATTAGATACGGGACTTTAAGCCTTCACCTTGTATTCAAGGAGGAACACGCATGAGCAATTTGCTAGACCTGTCAATCAATACAACAGCCCAAGCGTCAGAAGTTCTTTTAAATGACACAGCGACAAAGACATACCTTCAGACCGTGCAGCATAGAGATAAGGTTTCTCCATGGGCATTTTGGACAGAAACGTATTACTTGCCTTATGTCGGAAGAATGGAAGCTAGTGACACAAACATTAAACGCACAAAGCTCAACTGGATTAAAGGACGTGTGTTTGAGGATGGCCGTCGTTTTCTGGGAGGTGACATACATGTCACTCGCTCCTCAGGCCTTAACTCTAGCTTGGTCAATGACAACTTTGTTCAAGAGTCAACCAGTGGAGATAAAATGCTGGTTCACATGCAGAGGGTTTCATCTGATGGGCAGGGGAGGCTTTTAACCTCTAAACTCCTTAAAAATGGCCTTGGCGTTGTTAGTGAGCTTTCTCAGCATTACTCTGAGCAAGCCCAAAAGTTAGAAGATGCCGATAAGGTTCGCTTCTTGTGTTACCCAAGGTTATACTCAAATGAGCCCACCGTGAGAAACAATTCTTTGGAACTTCCGGTGGATTCAAACTATATTAACAATAGTGAATACTGGTATCTATTTTTTGAGCCACTCTCTGGAACCGTGCCCCCGACTGGAAAAGCCACAGATGTAGGCTGGTATGGAGTGACTGTTAACCTTAAGTTTGGCTCATTATTGGAGGCGTAAAAATGTCAGAGCAACCTGCGGAAACAATGCCCGGTCAAAACAATATGGCCGGTGGGCAGAACGGTTCTTACTACAACAACCAGATGCAAGGGTCTGCGGCGACAGGGACAACAATGGTGTCTCCGTTTTCAGCACAATTTACCGGCCAAGAGCAGTTTTTTGCTCCGGGGCTGCAGGGCACCCAAACAGGACTCAAGGCTGGATACGCAGGGCCGACTGCGTTTCAAAATCCGCAGGGCAACTTGTTTGGGCAAGCTCAAGGCATCTTAGACCAAGCGTACAGCCCACAAGCCGTTCAAGCTCAAAGAGATCTAATGCTTCAGAGCGCACGTCAAGCAAACCTGCAAGGCTTGCAGTCAACGCAAGGGCAATTGGCGCAGATGGGGCTCGGCACACTTGGCGGTCAAGCAGGGGCTCTTAGTGGTCAGTACGCTCAAGGTGCAATGAATGAGCAGCAAGCGCAGTTACAGGGGCAACAGATGGCCCAGATGGCGGCGCAGGGAGCCATAGCTGCGCAAACCGGAATGCAGCAGCTTCAGATGCAAGTAGGAGACGCAATCAGCCAAGCATACGGGACAGCGTATGATGTGGTAACGCAGACAGCACCAAGAGGCTACAAAATCAATGAGGCCCTTGAGGCGGATTTGGCAAACTACGCGAATCTGCTTGGGGCTGAAGTTCTTGCAGGTAAAATGTCTACAGCGCAAATGCAGATGCTGATGGCAACGTATCCAGACAAGTGGTCGCAGGAAACGGGACTGTCAAAATACCGCCGCCATGACATGAAGCAAGGGGTTCCGACAACAGAAAAGGCTTATGTGAGTGAAAAGAACATGGGAGGCACGCAAGACGACGTGTTTTATAACCTATAGCCCTAAAGCGGAACTCAGCAAGCGGAACCAAAACAAAGGAGAGTGATTATGGCATCTGTAAGACGACCAACAAGAATGATTGATAGCGGCGTCCAGCCCCAGAGAAGCGTTGGTGATGTGCTGCTAGAGGAGGCCGGTCGGGCTGGCATTGGACTTGTGGGAGGCGTTGCTCAGGCAGCACTCCAGCCACTGGTCACTTCTTTAGGTGCTGAAGGGTCAATTGGACGACAGTTTGTTTCTCCAGAGATTCGAGAGATGAAGCGGCAGGAAGCAGAGTCTATGTCTGCCGCAAGGGTTGCTCCGTATTACCAAGCGCAGCAAGGCACAGAGCAGCGGAGAATGCAGGAGGCTGGCCAAACACAAAGGGCTGCAATGGGCATTGAGGGCACAATGGAGCAGAAGCAACTAGGAGAAGGCTCTGACATTCTGCAATTGGGCATGAAGTTGCGAGCGCAAATGGAAGACACCGATAAGCAGTTGCAATTTAAGCAGTGGCTTGCTCGATTTAAGAGGACTGGGGCTGCAAAGAAGAACGGAAGACTACAGACTTTGCTAAAAGTAAGAAAAACCTTGTTTGATGCGGAGGGGTACAATCCAGATGTAATTGGGGGCCTTGATGCTCAGATTTTGCAAGTTATTGGAAATGACCCTGTTCTTGCAAAAGAAGCAGGTAAGACACCGCTTCAAGCAACGCCGAAGTCTGAGGCCTATATAAGAAAAGAAGAGGTCAAAGCAAAGGGTTCGTTTGACAGAGCAGTCAAGCTAAAAAACATGGAAAGGGATATTCAAGAAGCAAAGGCAAACGCAAAAGGAAACGCATTTGCGGAAGCGCAGTTAGAGCAAGCAAACGCAATAAATAAACAGCTTATTGAAGTTGAAAGAACTGAGGCGGGAAGGTTTGATTCGAGAGCACAGAAGGCTCAATTTGAAAGAAGAAAACAATTAAGAATTGAAGAGCTTGAAGCGCAAAGAGATGCAGCTTTTGGGGCCGCCCAAAACGAAGTTGCAGTTCCTCAAGACGGAGCGGTTCAGTCGCAGGAGCCAATTTCTACTTCACCTAAAGACAATTCTGCTGCAGGTATGAAAGCCCGAATGCAAGCTCAACAAGCGCAATAAGAGGTTGCTGTGGCAAATACTCCAAGTGAAGATGTTCTTAAGTATGCCCGAGAAGTAGAGGGTAAAGAGTGGAGCGCAGAGCAAGGCTCTTTTGTGCCAGCTCAGAGCGCAAAACCGTCTCAAGATGTTCTTGACTATGCAAGAGACGTGGAAGGCAAAGAGTGGGTTGAGGAGGATGGAGAGTTTCAGCCAGTTCAGCAGACACAGCAGCCAGAGCCTACCTTAGACGAACGCCCAGTATCTGCTTTGCAGTTAGACGAGGGAATGTTTGAGAGATCAGTTGGTTATTTGGAGGGAATAGCGGACGGCATTGACCCCGAGGTTATTGCATTTGCGGCTGAAGCAGAGAACAAAAAGTACGACGGCCAGCGCAAAATGTTTGTCCCTAATTACATCGACAGTCTTACAGCAGAAGACATGGAGGGCATGAAAGACGTAAGGGATGCTCGGCCTAGCACAGAGGCTCTTCGCAAAATGGTGTTTTTTGCTGAAAGCTCTTTAGACCTGAAGGAAGCCACCCCTAATTATTTCAATAGATATAAAGATATGTGGTCTCAGGTTGAGCTTACGCCAGAAAGGATTCAAGGCGCGATTGACTCAGCTGAAAGAAACCTTGAGAGAGCGGATGCTGCAGTTATAGCAACGGCAAAAAGGGATGAGGACATTCCGCAAGAATTTAGAATGTACGCGGCGGCGTTTGATGATACTGCTCTTGACCCCACTAGCCCCGCTATTTTAGATACATCTGCTGGAAAGACGATGAGGAACAATGTGGGAGAAGCCCTTTCTCATGAGATACTCATTGATCATCTTCGCAAAGCGAAAGAGGAAGGATACTCAGATGCTGGTGAGTTTCAATTTGAAAACCTACGGTCTCGATTTACAAACCTTGACCAAAAGTTGATACGCGAGATGACTGTCCAGCAGTTTGTTGAGGGGTCTGGAAAGCAGCAGATAAAAGAGTTGGTGGAGAATAGGTCTTGGGCGGACTTGCTTGAGGTGGATGATGAGGGAAGAGAGCCTACTGCGTTTGAATATGCTGGTGGCGTAGCACAAATACCATTCCGCATGATGGCAAATGTTCCGCGTCAAATGATTGAATATGCTGGACTCTTACCTATCGTCGCAAAATCTGTTGTCGTAGACCCAATTACTGGCGCATACAAAGACCTCAAAGGAATTGGAGAAGACATAGGAGGCGCAGCATTTGAAGCCTTCAAAGACCCATATCAAGGCCGTGAGCAAATTGATCTTGTTCCAGCCGACGATCCTGCTCTAAAAATAGGCGTCAAGCCAGAAGACCTTTTGGTAGAGGACGTTCTAGCGAAAACTGATCCAACGGAAACGTCTGAATTTGCTAAAGAAGTGCAAGACATTGGAGAGGGAGCAACCATGATGGTCGCTGGCCTGATTGGTGCTGGTGGCGAACTGTTAGACACAGTTGGGGGAATGGCAACTGGCGACGAAAAAGCATACAAAACATTTGTAAATTTTGGCATTGAAAGACCGTTAGACTTAGGTGCTATAGCAGCAATACCTTTGACTGGCGCAAGAGCGGCCACAGCGAGTGCCATAACAAGATCTAGAGCGCAAGCTGCACAATCGGCTGCAGCGTATGACCGAGCGGCAGTCACAGCATCTCAGCGCGGAGGAAGGCTAACTAGAACGCAGCCTGTAACAGCAGAGGCGCAAGCGGCAGCAACAGAGGAGGCAGCAAGAACTGCTGGCAGGGTAGAGGCCCCAGCCACATTAAGTGAAAAAGCTTACAACCTGCTTAACAGAGGTGTGTCAAAAGAAGCTCTTGAAGAAGCAGCAACAGCTACGCCCAAGGATGCGACACTAAACTCTTTATACAAAAAAGCGGTTGCTGACCAAATTAAAGTAAAAGCACTTGAGCAAAAGTATCAATTTCAAACCAACGCCATTAAGTATGCAGACCCAGCATCATGGGCTATTGAAAGCGTAGTTAAAACAACAACAGCTATATCGCCACAGCTTATGAACCAGTTTAGAAGGCGATCCGATTTGCTTTCAGAGACAAAGGTTTACGCGCCAGACACAGGTGAGTCAATATCGGTTCTTGATATTGTGGCTAGAACCAACGGAGAACTAGCAGAAAGAATCTTGCAAAATGATCGAATGGGCAACGCAATTCCAGAAGAAGCGTTGCGCGAAGTTGATGATATTTTGCGCGAAAGCCCTGAGCTGTCTGGAGTTGACGCCTATATCATTCTTTCTGATGACACCCATGTAAGCTTGCCGCAAGTTCCAAAAGAGCCAGAGCTTAATGATATTTTTGGCCGTGAATTGTCGAAGCAAGAGCAAGACAATCTTATTGCTCAACCAGAAAAGATTCAGCAGCAAGTGAGGGAAAATGGCAATAAAGCTAAAAGCAACATAGACAAAGCCATAAACAACAAGCTGAACCAGCAAAAAGAACTTGGATTGTTGGCTGGGGAGGCCGCTCATCTCCACAGCATGATGGATTATGCAGACTTCTTGAGAGGTATCAGAGACCTTCCAACAACGTATCAAGGAATGCAAGCGGCAGACAGAGCCTCTTTGAAGCAATCATTTGTGCAGAGACGGCAAGCGTCAACGTCTAGAGCGGATGTCAAAGACACTCTTATGAGAATGGTCAAAAGCCCAAAAGGAATGCCCAAAGAAGACGTTGTTTTGCTAAAGCAGATTATCAGCGAACTGTCAGATGTAAGCCATGAATGGGGAGCCAGAAGAGGCATAAACTTAATTGATGAAGCTGCAGATACGTTTGATGCGGTAAACCAGAGTGTTGACTTGCTGGCTAACAAGCTGACAGGAAAAAAGAAAAAAGCTGTAAAGAAGCTAATAAAAAAAGCAAGAAAAGCGGACAAGCAGATACTAGACATTGATAAGTTTTCAGTGGATGTGCTTGATCGCTACTATAGGTCAGAGCTACTAGACGCCACCGATGCGTCTTTGTTTGGAACGGCAAGCGGAGAGCTTAGGCAGCTATCGCAAGACATCCCTATGACTGTTGAGCAGAGAGCACTCATAAACGAGGCTGTTGACCAATACGAGGCTGGCGTTGCTCGGTTTAAGGCAGCGGAAGATTCAAGACGCACGAAAAGAATTAAGAAGAAAGAGAGAAAGCGTCAGACCAAAAAAGTCAAAGAAGAAGCTCGCGCCGTCAGAGAAGAACTTCAGACAGGAAAGCAGCAAGCGGATGTAGAGTACCAAGCCTTTTCTGATGAGGTGCGGCAAGAATTGGGTGCAGTAAAAGCCGAGATTGTTGACGCAATAAAAACATTAGATGAGCGTCAGCAGCAGATCAGAAGCATGAAAGCAACGAGGCTAGAGAGAGCGCAAGCCATGAAGACTATCGAGCAAGCTCGTAAGTCAGGCGGCGGCGGGAATCTTATTGTCCCATCTCTAATGCTGAAGAATGGCATGGTGCCAAAGGCTGTCCCAGCAAAACACATATCACTAGCTCAAGCCGTGTCTCTTATGGACAACCTTGACGACAACACAAAGGCCCTTCAGGCTCAGGCGTTCAAGATGAACGGCTTGGATGTGGCAAGAGTTGGGGAGCTTGGGCCAGATGCTCTCAATTACTTGCGATGGGTGGACGAAAACTACGGCAGTGCAGCATCAATGTCAGATGCAGTCGTGACATACTCGGCCCGACCTTTGTTTACAGCAGAGGATGTGGTGATCACTGAGCTAAAGGGAAAAGCAAAAAGAACTACCAACGAAAAAATCACCGCAATATCAGACAGAGCAGACCTTCAACTGGGCGGCCCTGCTGGAAGTGCGATAAAAAGATATGACTCTCTAAAGAAGCAAGGCTTGCCAATACCAAAACAGTTGCAAAAAGACGTAGATGCAATCGTCATGACAGCGGCATCTGACATACGGACAGAGGTGTTTAGAACTACCGGGCAAGCAATCAATGAGGGACTGTTAAATCCAGAAATTGCAAAGCTTCGCATCGCCACATACTTCCCAGACCTTTACCAGCAGTTTGAAGAATCAATGCGTTATTCAATAGATGACGCTATTGAGTTGGGCATTGGAGACGAGTTTAGACCAATTATCAACAGGCAGATTGATGAGTACAAGCTTTACGGCAACAACTTCCGATACAGCAAGCACAAATTAAAGAGCCTTGAAGAGAAAAGGGATATGGGTTTAATTGATGACCCGGCTGCTGTTTTTGTGGTGGGAATGAATCGCATCCAAAACGACATCATTACAGCAAGAATGTATCGTCAGTTAAGAGAGTCAACATTTGCAGAGGGGCCATACAAGGGCATGAAGATGGCCATGACCGAGGCAGAGTTAAAAGCACTCCCAAGGGAGCAGCTTGAAGCGATGACTGGTGGTGCTTTCCCTCAGTGGAAAAAGATCCCCGGAAAAGAAGTTGAAGTCATTGACCCGACTTCTGGATACAGGAAAAAGAACACCAAGAGACTGACTCAAAACTTTGGGGAACTCGGTGGCGTGTATGTGCCTACCGCCTTGTATGATGACCTCGTTCAAATTCCACAGACTACAAACAGGGCACTGCACATCTACAGGAAATTGCTATCTGGTTGGAAAGTTGGGAAAACCTCTTACAATCCTGTGACGCAGACAAGAAACCATGTGTCAAACTGGTTTGTGGCAGACATGAACGGAATGCTTCAGTCGCCAACGGCTTGGCGCGTTATGAACCAAGACGATATCGTAAGGCAAGCATATACTCACCAAGGCGAATTGGCTGAGGAGGCTATTGCTGCGGGCCTGTTTGGCAGTTCAATGGCAGAGATCGAGCTGCAGGGGGCCTTGGGCCGAAGAATGGGAATGCCATCAAACCTTAAAACAGTTCTTCGTAAGATAGAGAGAGACAAGACTAGTGGCGTAGAATCTGCCTTTGAGGTTGCTGGAAGCCTTTTGGAGCCCAACCGATCAACACTAAAGATGCTAAAAGATGGCCTTGTGAAAGCAGACGCCTTTGCGACTCAGCAATACAGATTTGGTGACGAGTTTTACAAGCTGTGGCGGTATGGCCAGATTCGTTCTTTGCAAAAAAAGTTCCTTAAAACAAATAATCTTTCCAAAGAAATGATTAGGGCTTTTGGTGGCCAAGAGGAAGCACTGCGTATCTTAAATATAGCAGACCCGATTCTTGCAAAGAGAGCGGCTGTTGAGCGCACGTTTGCCGACGGGTTCTTGGATTACTCAAGAGTGTCTGCTGCGGTGAACTGGGCAAGAAAGGGGTGGTCTCCATTCGTTACATTTTCAGCCGAAATGCTTCCAAAGTTTATTGAGAGGCAAAGGCAGTACCCCATCAAAGCACTGCTTTACAGAGAGATGTTTAGAAATCTGAACAACTACACTGAAAGGTTAGATGGGTCGCCTACGCTAGGAGACCTTGAAGAGATCTCTATTTCAGAGGCTTTGCTGCCAGAATACATGAGAGGCAAGAGTGTTTATGGTGGGCAGAAGGTTATCAAAACCGCAAGGGGAGATGTTCTTGAGCATCAGTTCTGGGACGTTGGCCCGTACACGTTAATTGGCGGCTTCCAGACTGCGCTTGAAGAAGAGTCTTCAATCCTCGATGGGTATTTTGAGGGGGCAAAGCAAATGTTCCCACAGTTAGAACTTGCCATGCCAAAAGAGCCTATTACAGATGTGTTGGGCCGAGCAATCTTAAACAGAAACGAGTGGTCAAATCACTCAGGGCAGCTATTCAGAGAGGATGCAACTATCGGGGAGCGAACTGCAGCAAGGCTGGAATTAGCTGCAAACAAGCTGTTACCCTCTCTTGCTGGCAGAGCTTTGAACAAAATCTACTCAGCAGCAACTGGGCAGCCGTATGGTTCTAGGGGCAAGATGATGAATGTTGACGAGGCTTTGGCAGACGCTCTAGTCGGGATAAGATCTGCCTCAAGAAGCCCTCTAAACCTAGAGATTGGCCTTGAAAACAAAGCAAAAAAAGCTGAAATGGTGCAGACGCCAGATGACAAATACATGTTAATGTACAATCCAGAAGAATGGTCAGAGAAGGCAACCGAACGCGGCAGTAGGGTTCAGCAGCTATTTGAAATGAGACAAGCCAACGCAGACAAGCTATTGCTGCAGCAACTTGAAAGAAACAGAAAGATTGACCGAGGCCTCAAAGCCATGGAGTCAATGATGAGAGCTTTTGAATGACATACAAATTCCTGATGAAGAAGGGCAGCAAAGGCCAAGAAGTAAAACGGATGCAAGCCTCCCTCGGGATTGATGCTGACGGCATATTTGGCTCCAACACCAAGAGAGCAGTAGAAGCTTTCCAAAAGGCCAAGGGTCTGGACATGGATGGCATTGCTGGGCCAGATACACTTTCCATCATGGGCATCCCGGTACATCTTGGGATAGATGTCTCCACATGGAACTCAAAAGTCGATTGGAAGAAGGTCGGACAAGATGGTGTCAAATTCGCGTTTGTGAAGATGACGGAGGGAAGGACATACATATCTAGGCGCAAGAGCGAAATTGATGAAGCCAGATGCGTAGGATTGGCTGTTGGAGCATATCACTTTGGTAGGCCAGACACGGACACAGGTATTCACGATGCTGTTGCAGAGGCTCACCACTTTCTGGAGAACTATGAACCGGGCGTGAATGACATGAGACCCATCATTGATATGGAGAAAGGTATGAAAACCGATGACTCCTACAATGCTGAGTGGGCTTTGACGTACTGCGACGAAATAGAGAAGGCTTTGGGAAAGCGACCTATCATATATACTGCTCGGTGGTACGTTCAGAGCTACTTTGCCAACGCAAGCAAAGACCTTCTAGACAGGCTTTCCAAGGAAGATCTCTGGTGGGCTGAGTACAGTGACCAGCAAACAAAGAAGCTGACCCCTTGGGACGAGTGGCTGATGTGGCAATTCTCAGGCAGTGGCTCCATCTCGGGAGTAACTGGTGATTGTGATGTCAATTGGTGTGCCGGGGGAAGGTTTGGAGACCTTTTCTAGGCTGATGCCACATACACTTCAATGTCTACCGCTGCAGTGTCTGCCGAGGCTTCGATTGCAGTGATCTCCGACCATGAAGCTGGGGCCGCTCCAGTGTCTGTGCTCAAGTAGTACCCGGGACTCAACACAAACGTCTGGCCTGCTGCCAAGCGAACAGCAATCTCCGCACTAGCCGCATTGACCAGCCGAATCGCAACATAGTTTGCATTGTCTAGATTGGTGATCCTCAGATACTTGGTGTCACTTCGTGTCCACTCTCCACCCCGTGGAGTTCGAGAGCCAAGCGTACCAAGAACGGTATAGTCTCCCGTCGCCACAGTGTAAATCCGTCGAGAGATC
>Ga0115545_1000579_pt1 | contig 19804 bp, 30 predicted proteins | sample COGITO_mtgs_1003_FD_87188 | JGI IMG/M metagenome (GOLD analysis project Ga0115545, IMG submission 87188) | Pelagic marine microbial communities from North Sea - COGITO_mtgs_100330 | ecosystem: Environmental > Aquatic > Marine > Epipelagic | place: Germany:Helgoland, sampling site Kabeltonne...
AATAACTTTCTTTCTTCTGGGGTTTGTAATTTTTCATCATATATACGACGATGAGGCACGCAAATGCAACTGGTAATAAATATTCGTTCAGGTTCTTCTTCATTTATAGTATGTAAATATTTTCTTATGAACCGGTGTGTGCATTTCATCCCTGATTCGCCGGGTCGGTTCCATCTGGGTTAGCCTCTCTGAAATTACCTTCCGTTGATTTTATCATTCTACATAACTCATCATTCTCACCGGGCGCGGGTTGTAAAATATTAAATCCGTCCACCTCATTTCCATAACTAATGATACCAGTTTTTGTATCCTTTGTTTCGAAGTAGCGGTCGTTACCATCTTTATCCTTAGTTACTTTAGCATCGTCGCATCGTTGCGTATCATAAACCAAATCACATTCCGCACTCCATTTTCTTATATCAGCTTGTACATACTTCCTGTTATCCATATAAGCAGATTTCAATCCACATCGACCGGTATTCGCATCTACTGCATCACATACGAGACCCAAAAAATGTTCAGTTTTTTTAGAATTTAGTACCATAATTATAAAAATAAAAATTACAAAAAGTAATATTCCTGTTGATTTTTTCATCTAAGATATAATAAGATTTTTAATCTGAATTGTCATCGTACAAAGAAATATCAGATTCATAGTCATCACTGCTACTAGCATCGTCATCGTCGTCGTATTCAAATTCTGGATCACTCTCATCTAGACTTTCATATACATCATTCGTCAGCTTTCTGAATAAACCTGTATCTTCTAAGTCAATCGTATCGTAAAAACCGGCTATAGATTCTTTCGGAACCGCTATATATTCATCGTCGAATTTGTAGAAATTTCCAACCTGTTCAAGGGGTGAAATTATAAAAAAATCTATTTCATCTCGTATGATTCGAGCTACTTCAACAAACCCGTCTTCGTATTCGACATCTACGATCTGGTACTGCATTTGTATCTAAACGTACCATTTCTTAAAGTACAGTATATTTTAAGTAAATATGAATGTATATCAACGAAAGAAGCATCATAAGTACAGAAAACGCACAGACTTCTATCATATAACATACTTAGAATGATAATCTTAAATTATAATATGCAAGGTCGTGTTGTGGATAAAAATGATGCGGTCATGTTTGATATAGACGATACTCTTATATCAAGCAGGACGGGAAATATTATAAATCAGGCATATGACATATATAAATTTGTAAAAAGTCAAGGGTATAAAATTATAATTATAACAGCACGACCAGGGTTTGACAAAAATATAAAATTCACAGAAGAACAATTAGCTTTTCATAATATTACATACGATGCGCTAGTTTTTACTCCACCAGAAAATAAAGGTAGTTTCAAACGCAATTCTAGATATAATTTTATATTATCAGTAGGGGATATGGATACAGACCTCACAGATTCTGTATATAACGTTAAGATTTCCATGTGATAGTACAAACATGGCAGGTAATAAACACGGTCATCGGTTCATCAGCAGATCTAGTCTGCATCTCATAGTACGTTGTCTTATATTGGCGACACTTGTTGCACTTGAATAAACCCTTGTAGTCTGGTTGGTTTAGAATATTATTTGTATCCTTAGCCATACGTCTTTTTACACCCTCTTCCACTTCTTTGGAATATGGACCATCAGGCCACATGACATTAGGAGGCATTTCCATTATCGCCGAAGTTTTCAATCTCCCAGAAAGAAGTTCATTCTTCAAAAAATCAGATTTTCGCATACAGGTTTGTATCTCTATGAACTTGTGTTTATACCTACTCATGTGTTTGGGGTTATCCAAAGCGGGAGAGTCTCCCATTTGTATAGTCTTCTTAGCAGACCAGTTATTTATACATTTTTCTAAGTTTATCGGAATGACATCCCTGTTCGATAACTCTAGAAGTTCTGCGAGTCTGTCCACTACGAATTGTCTCGTAGACATTCTATATATTTTCAATATTTAATACCTACTTAGGTGTGGCATGTCAACTACGGGGCAATCCCTGAAAGATTCGGGTGAGCACATCTGAAAAGAATCACTCACCTGTGGGCGATTCGATTCCTTAGTGACCTTCCAGTGTGAATCGAGGTAATAATGCTTAGAAGGTACGAAGGGTAATCCGTACTTTTCTATCCTGGTAAATATTATCGTCACTATGAAAAACGCAATAAATATCTTAAGCAGTTGGTTCATTTATTAGTATCAACTTTTTTTATTCATTTTATGTAAATGACGAAAGCTGTACTAATACATGAAGAAATGGGAAATGTAGAACAAATTGAGATTGATATAGATCCAAGAAAGAATGAAATTTTTAAAATTTTATCAGGTAGAGCCACATTTATAGGGCAATGGCCTGATATAGATGTTGTAATAGTAAAATGTGTAGAAGCCGCCAAATTTAATGAAAATGTATTGCCACCACCTTTTCAAGATGAAGAAGTATACGGAAAAATCATTTTAATACGCATGGATGAAAATTCAGAACCGAGAGATTTTACTTTGAAGGAGTTTCAATCTTTGGAATAAACGCCGTACCCCTCAATACACATTGTGTATATTTCATACAAATTTGAAAATGTATATGCGGCCAATCCATGACGTTTTCTAGTTTAGCTTTGATAGGATTCTTGTTAATAACTTTAACAAAATCAGTCTTTTCACCTGAAGAGGCTTTCATCATAGCATCGTCTACCTCACTTAGCCACATGACATGTTTTTCATTTGTAGGATCAAACAATGAAACGAGCTTCATATGTATTATATGCTACATATTCTTTAAATTGATGTCAAGTTGTTCCCTGTACAGAAAATCGTCAACTTGGGCATCCATATCTTGACCTCTAATAGAAATAGAGAGTAGATTGTCTTGATCATAACTAAAATCGTGACAATAAAAATAAGATATACCCATCATGAGAGACATGTTATCTAGATCTTCCCATGTCTTTTTTTTAATTTCCAATAAGTTCGTATAATCTTCATACTCTTGCTCCTGATGATCTGATGCGACCTCTAACTTTTTGAATGACTCTGATAAATCTACACATGGCCATACACCAAACTTAGCCTTGTGACTACATATATACGTCACGTATTTGTTAGCTATAGGTATTTCTTTGAAACAAATAAATCTAGGTTTACGTTCAGTGTCTAATATTGTAGCAGCCCCACCGGATTTAATACCGATGAAATTAAACTCCATATCTTTACTATATTAAGGATAAAAACCTTAAGTTAATATAATATGGATTTCCCAATTACACCTGGACAATGTACATATGTAAGAAAAATTCAATCTCATAAACCAATCGTGGTAGTCAATGGTCCTGCAGGTTCTGGTAAATCTTTTCTCGCGTGTCAAGAAGCATTTAGAAAGATACAGAAAAGAGAGCTAGAAAAGGTCATACTTACACGGCCAATAGTTGCAGCGGATGAAGATATGGGCTACTTACCAGGTGAATTGGAAAGAAAAATGGAACCGTGGGCCAAACCTATGGTTGAAATAATGGAAATGTATATGTCTAGAAACCAAATTGAAAATAGGGTCAGTATAGAACCATTAGGATTTATGAGAGGAAGAACATTTACAGACGCTTTCATCATCGCAGATGAAATGCAGAATAGTACTCCAAATCAAATGCAAATGCTGTTAACAAGAGTAGGTGAAAATACAAAACTCATCGTGACTGGAGATACTCGTCAAAGCGATCTGGATAAATTAAATGGGTTGGAAGATTTTATAAACAAAATACAATGTTTGGAACTTGATTACGTTGAATACACCACTTTAGGTGAGGAAGACGTAGTGAGGCACCCCGCAGTATCTGAAATTTTATCACTTTACTATAATTAAACGTGTTCTAACACTATAGTTGCTGGTTCTTCGTTATACCCATAATAACGTATATTTATACCAAATTTACTATTCATCAGGTAATGAACATCATAATTAATAAAATGTTTCCATTCTTTTAACGTAGTTTGGTGATATTCACCACCCTCTTCTGAAAATACACAATCGAGTAAAAATGGACGTTTTCGCATTTCTTTCATTTCATTCGAAACCATCTCAGGTATAGGTAATTTATTTTTATCCGCAGATTTTATGATGTCTATTAAATAATATCCATGCGCATCACATATGACGTTAGATTGCATCTCTGGATATCCTTTAATAAAAGCTTCAAAATCTGCGTCACTCGGTAAAGTAGTAAATATTTGACCTTTTTCACAACTAGGTTTTGTTATAGATGGATGTGTATGAAAAGTAAACAAAGAAGGCCACACGAGTCGTACCTTTTCTAATTTAACTTGACGACGATCTTTAGATGTGACATAGACCGTATCGTTAAATTTATATTTATTATCCTCGAAAGAAACGTCTATGTACCCGGCATATTCCCATTTCTTTATTGTTGATAAATCACTAACACGTTTTAAATTATCTACAACTTTTCGAGGTAATTTTATATACAAATGTGGACTCTTAAAACAGACGTCCATTTAATAAAGTACCATTAGAAATTTTAACTAGCATTCATGAGAACGCTCTTATCTAACAATGTAATTTCTCCCAATTCATCCCATGTATAATATCTGATCGAAATACCAAATTGTCTACGCATGATAGGATCTATATATTTATTGATTGCCCTTTTCCACCTAGTGGGTGTCGTCTGAACATAAACAGCCCCCCTGTACCCACCCGTGACAATACTAAATTCTCGCTGAGTTACGAGTCTCTCAAATGTGGCGGCTACCCTAGACGCGTTGGGTTTATTCATGTTAGTTTCGATTAAGTCTATGACATAATATCCTTGATTTTCTAAAATAATATTCGCTTGCAAGTCTGGATAATGTCGCACATACGCTTTTAAATCCATTCCACTGGGAAAACTAAATAAAGGTTTATCGTTGGGTGGGACGGGGTGAGTGTGATACATAATGTATTCTTTGAAATCAGAAGCGGGAGGAGTCACGGTTGCGAATTGACCATTCGTTCGTGCAGTGGGTGTATTGTATTTAACATAGTTCCTCGTATTTTTAACCGTGAAAGGTATAGTACCCGAGTATTCGACTTGATTTGTGAATGTCTTTTTGTACACATCTTTTAAATTATTTATTAATTTCTTACTTAAACGAACCGTCATGTATCTATTATTCGTGGCTAATATGGTACCTAAATTATAAGCATTTTTGGGCATGTTAAGAATCCGAGTCATCCCGTTAGATAAAGAATTAAGAGCGCGCTCTATACTCGTTTTACGGCGTCTATTTTCCAACTCCCTTTTTCGCTCAATGTTTTGTCTACGAGCCGTTTCCTTTCGCCTCTTTTCTTTGTTAACCTTTGGAGGTGTATTTTTTATGGGCGTCCTATTGGCCATCTTATCATAAATCAACATAAAAAATGATCGGCACAGTCTGCTGAACAGAATCATCATACCCAATTCGCTTTTGGTTTTCGCAACCTACGTTTTTTATTAAGATGTACTATACGACACGAAACGTATATGTAAAAAAGTCCTACCCCTATTGGAAACATACTACTTATTACAATTATTTTTCTATGATCGGTACTTCACCATGTTGTTCATCGTCTTGATCCTCGTTCTTTGTATATACTCTGTATAGATTTGTACTATCCGATATTAACCAATCTTTTACAGTTTCGTATAAAACATTTATGATTGCAAATTTATACGATAAAAATCCTATAAATGTAGATCCATAATCAAAATCAAAACTAAACGGGGCACTGTTCCAAATTACTTCAAATGCCGCGATGCTGATCGGTACCAAAAATTGATTTGGAAATCCGGAAGTTTCAATGTCATCCACATACTTCTCAAGGGATGATAGATACGTATACGATGTTAAAACTCCTAGAGTCATAGACAAACCCTTATCCGAACCCTGTGTTATGAATGATGCTGTAGAAAGTACAGCTCCATAACTAGCAGTAGACTTTCTGAGACGTTTCTTTAATTTTTCATATTCCCGATTTCCGTTGTCGAGTTTGGATACTACGCGGACAGGAATAATCGCGGATGTCATATATATTTATAGACCCGTTTCTTTAAAACATTGTATAATATAAATGACGAGACCCGTGAGAGATGTATTATTCGAAGCAACCATCATTGGTATTCTCAACATAGCGATCTATTACTTACTCAGGCGAATTTCTAAAAAATCTACGACGACTTTATTGTTATTTGTCGCAGGATTCATGATTCATATATTATTTGAATATTTGGGAGGCAATGAATGGTGGTGTAGGCAGACTTACAAATGAGTTCCCAAAATGGACTTAGAAAATAAGTCCAATACACAATCACCGATGGGAGCAGTTTGGGAAATTCTAGACTTTCTTGCTGGGGTGTGGTCAGTTATAGTTATAAGTTTAGTACTCGACAGCCTAATTCAACAAATAATCGGATGGAGATGACCGCGTTAGCCAGGGAGAGTGCGAAAAATATATCTGTATAATCTAAGTCCATGAGTGTTCAAAAGCAAGACGAACACTGTGAGTGGTGCGAAAAACAAGAAAAGTTGCTTATAAAATGGGCAGAGAAGGCGGCTGGATACCGCTGGTTGCATAATCATGCACGCTTATTCTACAAGAAACAGAATGATTGGTTGTCTTATCCTAGTATAATTATAGCGAGTATAACGGGTGTAGGTGGTTTTGCCGTCCTAAATCCCAGTGGTAATGAAAATGTATCTCAAGATACAAAGAATAACATAATGGTCATTCAGTATTTCTTTGCCTTCCTAAATGTTTTGGGAGGGATTTTGACGAGTATCTCAAAGTTTAGTCAGTCTCTACCTCTATCTGAGGCACACTCGGCTATGTGTGTACAGTGGTCAAAGTTCTATAGGTCTATCGATATGGAAATATCACTCGACGTGAAACACCGCTCAGAAGTGGTAGACTTTCTTATGAAGTCTCGAGAAGACTATGACAAGTTGTTAGATGACGCTCCAGATATACCGGCTATATCTATTCAGGCATTCATGGTTCAATTTCCAGAAAAGGAAAATAAACCCGATGTTTGCAATGGTTTGAGTATAGTTGTAAGTGATGACGCGGCGTCTGTAACGGGATCTAGACGTGCGGTGAATAGATGGTTGAACGCGTTTTCTAACATAAAAGATAAACGAAAAAGTGGAGATGTAATGTTAGATGAAGAAAAGGGTGTCAGAAGAGTTGAATCTTTATAATATTATTCTATAATATGATTATCACCCCAGATTTTAGTTATAAAAATGGAACACACTTCGCTCAATTATCTGAACTAGCATATGAAAAATCACCAGATGAGGTCAAACGTAAAATGGCACCAAAGGGGTACAGAAACATACGCTATTTCGATAAATCAGGAGCCCAATGTTATGGATTAGAAGCTGAGGATCACGTAGTTCTCGCTTTTAGGGGAACTGAACCTACTACAATGAATGATGTGAAGGCTGATATAAACATATTTCATGGTCAAGATAAGTATGGTATAACTATAGGTAATGTTCATAAAGGATTCAGGAATGAAGTGGATACTTTATGGCCGGATATTAAAAAGTGGCTACGAGGAACCAGTAATAAGCAGATATACACGTGTGGACACTCACTCGGTGGTGCCATGAGTGGTATCGCTGCTAGCAGAATTGATGGAGCTATTTGTTATAACTACGGATGCCCGAGGATAGGTACAAAGGACTGGGCTAAAGAATTTGATAAATCTCATAAAATGTACCGATTCGTAAACGATCGAGACGTAATCTCTAAAATTCCCCCAAAATGGATGAACTATAAACATTGTGGAGAATTGCACCACATAACTCGTAAAGGAAAAATTAAAAAGAATCCTACTAAATGGTCTCTATTTAAAAATGGTTTTATAAACATGCTACGAAATCCTCTGCGAATAGTTCAAGGAATCCCCGATCACGATATGGGAGACTATCGCACACTCATACGACGATGGTCGGAGAGTTATATCAATAACCCCTCTTAAGAACAGCTGTCGTTAATTCTGGATGTTGCTTTGAGAAAAAAGATTTATTATTGTGATGACTATGTCCAATAGTACTTGACTCACTTCTATCTATTTTTATTAATCTTCGTAAATCTTTATAATATACCCTAGCTCCTTGTGCTATTATATCTTCGGTTTTGTTGTCAACATGATTATCTATGGGAAAGTAATAATTGTAGTATTTTCTCATGTTGTCAACATGAATCAAATAACACTTCGTACTAGAAATCCATTTCACCTTTTCTAACCCCTTTTCATAACTTACAGGGTATCTCGATAAACAATGGAAGAAACACATTTCAAAATCATCACCCATAACATCTATAACACTTTGTACTTGATTAAATAATTCGTATCGTTTTATAACTACATTATCTTCAAACACGAGCGCGTATTTGATATTTTTATCAAAAGCTTGTTTCATTATTTCCATGTGACCCAAATAACAACCTATAGCTCCCAGGTTAAAAAATGTGACGTCTTCTCTAACGGCATCCTTTTTATAATTTAATCGTAAGGCTTCTTTGTAGTATAAAGGATCGATTATGTGTTTATATTTTTCAGCGTTTTCTATTTGTTTTGTATTTGTTCCATACACAATCTCTAGTGGAGCCGCATCATTGAAACTCGATAAAAAATTTTGCTGTCGCTTCGTTGAACCCTCTAATGTTAAGAGAAAACATGTATACTGAAGCTTACGTTTACGAAATATCAAAAACGTTAAAAATATGATGATACATATCAAAAAAATATGAAGCCACATCTGCTATAATATACGAAAATAAAAACATGGAATATAAATAATGTGTAGTCTACTCGATTGCTTTAAAAAGCCTCGCATCAAAAGAAAAGCTAGAAACTTATACTGTTCTTGTGACGTGTGTGGGAGAGAATTCAATCATACAGGTTATTTACTGACACATATGGGATATCATGATACAGCAGAGTTAAACAGGTTATTAGATGTAGGGTATGGAACTGTACGTTGTAAACAATGTTGGGTCTCATTCAGAACTGTGGTTGACTTAGAAAATCATTCATGTGATAGAGTCATACGAGGATTATCCCCTATCCATAGTTCAGATAGTCTGGAAAGTATACTCATTCACGAAAATTGATCTTTTGTATAATGTGTAATTTGTATGTTGTTTTCAGGTGGTAAAACGAGTGTGTTTGAATCCACGACCAAACACGAAATATTATTCTCCTCACATACCGCATCTATTTCACTTCTATTCACGAGTTCTACAGTAGGTTGGTAATCTACGATAGCTTCTAGAAGTGTCATAAATCTCGAAGCCTCATCACGAAATCTAAACGCCAGTATATAATCTCTAGAAATATCCTTCGCATCACTATTTGATACCGCATATACACCACGTCTTTCCGTATGAGTATCAAAGCCCAAAACATACAACACTTTCAGATGTTTAACATTTCGTATATTTTTTGTATTATGTAAACCTATATGATTTTTTCCATATTCGGCATTAATAGTCAAAGTTCTTCTCGGAACGTGAACACTTTTATTGAGTAGCATCTGCATCTTCATTATACTCTTCACTCGTTTCTAAATAACATTCTTCGAGAATTTCCATAACTCCGGTGACATCATCCATCGCAGAACGGGTCGATCTATAATTCCACTTGGTAAGCGTCTTTATCTTTTTGTGTGCGCAACGAAACTTTTCATTTTCAGTTTTTAGAATTCTGATAGCCTCGTCTTTGTCATCAAAATCTCTAGATCGATTTGTGTTATACTTATGCTTATGATACTTACGCTTACCGGTGTTGTAAATACGGATGGGAGTTTGACAGAGAGTGGCCATTTATCATTTAACCATTCATAACTTTATATATCTTCAAATCCTTCCTCCCCGTACATATCATCTATGATTTCCAAAATATGTTCAAGATCTTTAGTTGCGGATCTTGACGTCTTGAGAGCCCACGTCGAAAGTGTTTTTACCTTGGCTTGTGCAATCCTGTATTTTGAAATTTCTTGACGAAGTTTATCCATCTTAATCAGTTCATCGGAACGATTGATGACATACGAGTGTGATCTTTTTTTAGGGTATTCAGATGTGTTAAATACACGGACGGGTGCACGACATACGGTAAACATTTATTTATAAAGGTATATAATCTTTAATATTGATTACGCATGACCCAATCTTGCATTTTTCCTACGCTCCAAATGAGACTCATGATGGCCGCGCCGTTTTTGAAAGTCTCATTTAGGGTGTTCATTTTTGTATACTTTTTTATATATTGGGGGTTTACTTAAGTTTCCTGATCGTCAAACGTGGCGCTACCCTGAAATAGATCTTTTCAAACTCGCCACAACTATCCGAGCTTTTTTCTCTCTGTTCGTATCTCCTGTTTTTTTATGATAAGTAGCAGCACCCTCCGCCTTCAAAATTTGCAATCCGAGCAGTTTCTTTCTAAGACGGGCATTCGCAGGGGTGGCGCGCAACTGTTCCGTTGTGTTCGAGATTTGTTGTTTATATGCCCTATTATTTTTTACCAATTGATCCAAGGATTTATTATTGTTGTTGTTTTTAGTTAGATTTATGACATTGGTCCTGGCAGCAGGTTTTACACGTTTGACAGTCTTTGCATTCATAGCCCTGGCAAAACTCGTCGCAGCTGTAGTTAAGGAGGGATTTATAGCTTTCATGACTGGTCTACGTTTAACATTAGGTTTATTGGTCTTTACATTATTGTTATTATTTCTAGTTCTTTTATTTCCTACAGCATTACCTAAACTGCGATTGTTATTAATCTTTCTAGATTGTTTTTCTGCATTCATATTTACACTTTTATTATTGGCAGTAGTTGTAATATTACCTTTCATTTTATAAATTTCATCAAGTTGACGTTGATATTCCCTATGAAGTCTCAATATTCTTTCTTCAGCAGCCGTATCGAATTCAAATTTAACTGGGAATCCTTTAGTTCCTCTCCCTACACATTTGCTACCAATTTTTTCAAAAACTCCCTTCCATGTATTTCCACTTCGCGGGGCAGGATCCATAACACCCACACCGTGAATAACACTCCGTTCCTTTATGCAGTCAAGACCACCGGTACTGAAAATATCTATTATAAGTGCATGTTTTCCACCTTTATTTAATTGATTGCAGAAATCACCCTTTTCTACCTTTCTACCAGTTTTAGTAAGTAATTGACTCGCGTATTCTTCACACTTACCGGTAAGATCTTTAGTTCCTCCCATAACATTAGCGAAAAAATAGAGCAAATGTGATAACTTTCTCATAGAATTTATATTTGAGCGTTTATTTTGACCTTTAACTATAGAAGCCGCTCCATTATCTTTAGCTAATTTATAAATATTCCTACCTAAAATCTGTACTAAAAATGCTGAATTTCCCTGTAGAATCACATTTGCCGATAATCCGTTAAAATTAATCCTTCGCGATTTTTGTTGAGCATTACTACCCGAAGGCCATATACTAGCGAAGCCACCTTCAGTTGGTTTAAAACCGGTAGCCCTTGATCCAGTAAAATCGTGGAATGTATCTATGATGGAAACGAATTTTTGTAATAATATCCCATTATTATCACCCGGGTAGTTAAACATCCAATAGAATAAAACAGTTGCTTTTAAAGTGCTATTCTTAAGTTTTAAGAATTTTTCATAATTTAAAAAGTATGTAATTTCACCTTTTGATGTGTTAAAATTACGGTTTATAAAATCACTTGGATTTATATTTTGTCTTTTTAAATCTTCTTTTATCTGTATTTTTAACTTATTTATATTAGTTCTAGCATCATCAGAAAATTCATACGCGATCCATTTACGTCCAGGTTCAACCGAACTACTTCGTTTAAATACAGTTTTTATACCCCTTACCACGGAGGCTAAAGCAGCGGGACGATCCTTTGTGGCGAAGTAAGCTTTATCATAAAGCAAAAAATCATTTTCGTTTTGAGAAACATACGAAGCCATTATAGCCTCTTTATAATTAGAAAATGACCCAAGATTTTCATGTATCTTGTGTATACTGGGTCTATATAAAAATAATGTACCATTACTCTTATTAAGTGTTTCTGTAAGAGTAAATTGAAAATAATCTAAAATACGCTTATATTCAAGAGGACTTCCCTGAAAATTTTTTGCCGCGCCTTTAGTTTGTATAGCTTTCATTATCTTAGCGTATTGTGCAACAGTGGGTGCATTTCCCGACTTTGAGAATGATTGAATAAAGAACTTATTTAAACGATTAGAATTTTTTATAGATGGGTACTTACTTTTCAATAACTTCACCTTATCAGGATTAAGTTTTATATCCATACCAGCTCTACCTTTACCAGCACTAACATTTATGTTAGGATTTTGAGAAATCATTGGAGCGTTTTCACCTGTTACGAGTGAAGATGGGGAACCTGTCTTATAATCCGATACCACCAACTGCGATGGATGGGAACTTCCATCTGATGTATGTAAAGTGTGATCCGCCATTAATCCACTATACACTAGAGGTACACCGAGGGTAAGACCTCCTCTATCATTACGTTTACCTATTAAAAATGTAGGTTTGGTTTCACATATAGTTTTATTTTGTGACATCTATAATGTACTGATATTTTATTTTAGATTCCTGGATAGAGATGCGATCTTCGAATTACCTTGTTGTATAAAACCATTTTCCATGATATTTTTATAATATGTTAAAGTGCGTTCAACGTTGGCATCATTCGAAAAAGTATTTTTATTTTCGTAATTACGCGTTTTGTTCCATAATTCCTCTAACATTTTTTCTTTAGCTGATGTCAGTTTACCATTCAATTTAGATAGCAAAGTCTCGAAAGATAGCATGTATCTGGATAAAACAGCATCAGAAATCTTTGTTTGACCAGCTACATACGCGAGAGTTGTGTACGTATTTAAGTAACATGATTGTAAATATTCCCTATTCATATTTTTCAGTAAAACTGAATTTCGTGTATTCACGTTGTTGCGATTCGTGTTGTTTACTTTGTTCGCGTTGTTGCGTTTCGCGTTTACCGGAAATGTTAAACGACCAGCAGCTTCCCTTCTATTAAGAAGATTGCGTTTAATATTATTTTGTGATTTACCATTTTGAACGACACTTTGTCCACTTGTAGTGGTTGTATTTCTAGTACGTGTAGACATATCTACTATGACCTGACATTTTTTTACATACAATCTACAAACTTTGGGGGTAGTTTCTTATACAATTCCATCCAACTCAATACACTGATATCATCAACCTCACACCATTCGTAAGGTGAACCATTCTTTCCAGCGAAATGTATAGATCGCATGTCCCAATGTTTACAAATACCGCACGTCATATCACTATCATCTACTATAGTATCTAAGTTGAGAGCGTGGCATATATCATATTTTTGTAGTTCAAAACTGGTAAAACTATTCGTTAATATGACATCATCAAATATTCCGGGAAAATGAAAATCCAACCAATCCTCCGTCTTTTCACGAACACAATCTTGACGCCCCGTCACTATGTACATCTTATCTACGTGTGGGCGCATGAGACGAATAACAGATTGCGAGTCCTGGATGGGTTGAAGCATGTCGAACGTTTCTGACTCATAAAATTCTTGTACCATTTTTTGAGATTGTTTTTCTGTTATGTTAAACATATCTCGATACAAATATCTACATTTTTCCTTTGGCATGCTTAATTTCTTCCACGTGGCCATAGGTTTCACAAAGGGTACAAGAACTTCATCAACGTCAATAGCAATTCGATTCATTTACATGTTTATAACAATTTATTCATAGTCTCTAATCGCAACCCCGACTGGGAATCTGGGAACATTTTTATCCGTGAGATTCTGAAACCTGACGGTCAACATCTTACCAATGAACTTATCTCTGTTCGCATACTTGTACGCTCTATCCTCGAGTGTTCCTTCTGGTCGAGCGTTAAATACGTTTCCATCTTCCGTCTTACACTTCCAAACGACACAATTTGCATCCCGACCATGCCCTGTTGTCGCTCCGATGATCTCATATTCTTCAGTCTGGAAATCCTTGTGCTTGAGGAGATAGTTGCTTCGCTGACCAACCTCGTACACACTGAAGCGATCACGGATCATGGTTCCTTCGTGTCCTTCTTCAACATGCTTCTGATGCACGAGAGGAAGATCCTTCTTGGATTTTACGAGTGTCGTTTTGACATATTCGTAATGAGGATTGTAGATAGATTCTTTGACATACTCCCAGCGTTGCTCGAAGGTCATCTTATCCCTGACAAGGGCTTCAGCTTTGAGATCAAAGAAATCGAACACGTGGAACTTGAGCTTCAGAGGATTAGTCTTGAAGGTACTCGTGAGTTCCTCAAAGTTGAGGTTAGGGTCAAAGGCTTCACCATCAACGTATTGACCCGGCTCAAGACCCTTCCCAAGAACCTCAGTTCCGGGGATGATCTTTCCAGTTCTTGAGATACCACCATCTTTGGAAACAAGTAGGCGAACACCATCAAGTTTGGGTTGGACGTAGAACGGCTCAGAGATGTATTTCTGGCGATCTTCCCATTTGTTCGCCAACATGGGAAGCACGGTCGTAGCCTTTGTATTCGCATTCTTCCAGATAGTTTTAGCACGTTTCGTAGCACTATCGTATCCGAGTGGAACTTCGGTCATAGACTTGGTTTCTTTGCCATTAACTTGTCCGGTCGTTTTCACTATACACCAGACCTCGTTGATTTCCTCGACACTGATGTCAAGGTAGCGCTTCTTGTTGTTTTTATCGGTGGTAAAAATTGTATCCATTATAATAATAAAAGATATGATTCAGGTGGTAAATTATGAGAAGATGGAGCGACTTAGGGCTCCTCCGCTCACAAACGTACCTGTCAACCTGAACACTTTAAGTATTATTATACTGATAGTGGGAGTTATTTATATGTATAAAAGATATATTACTATTAAACAATCTCGTGAACGATCTCGTACTTGAGACATTCGCTAGAATCTATGTAGACATCATGTGTCATCATTTCCTTAAACTTTGGTTTAGGAATCTTCGTTTCACTCTCGTACAAACATTTCATCATTTTCATGATCTTTTTGCACGTTTTTAACTCATCTCTTAAATCCTTATATTTGCCCATAAATCCCGCCGACAACTGATGAATGAGTATATGCGCATGCTTTCCAATCATCCGTTTCTTACCACCGAGGAGCATAAACGTCGCAGCACTACAGCACGTACCCTCAGCTATCGTATGAACTCGTACACTGGAACGTCTGAGTGTGTCCATGACACCCATACCAGCGTATACATCACCTCCATCACTACAAATATGAATGGTTATAATTGGATCATACCCGGGAAGTTCGATCGCTTTCTTTCTCAAATCTATTTCTAATTTTCTGAATGTTTCTGTAAATTTTAGAATACTAGTTCTGTCGATGTCGCCATAAAAATAAATGTCACACCCAACGACGCGCACGATTTCTTGGGTCTCGTCTTCACTCTCTTCGTCAGAGCTCATTTAATACATGTGTCATTTTCTTTTTAACTTTCATAACTTCACTTGTTTTCAATTTGTTATGAAGAGCTAAATGATTCATCACGTCGAAATCACCAGGTTCCAGCTTATATTTAAAACACGTCTCAAAATTACCAATTTTCGCGTACTCTCGAAGAATTTGTAATTCTTCTACACCAATTTTTGTAGTGTTTCTATTTTGAATATTTTGTATTTTTTGTAATCTCATTTTATAATTACCATACTTTGTCCAAGTACTTCCAGCTTGTAATTCATTTGGTTTTAGTAATTCACCCAAATAATGTTTGGGTATAGCTATACCACATAAGGTATAATAAGGCATGAATTCCCATTCACCCTTGTATATACCAGCGTCGTACACATCTGCTAGAGATAACGACTCTGAAATTTTCTCAATATTACTCTCATTCGAATATGGGTAATTACCATGTATAACATCTATCACATGTCCCCTTTCGTGTATAGTTTGTGAAATATCAAATGCCCCCCTATGACACAACACTTCGACGAGTATACTTTTAGACGTTTTAAAAATATCCTTTTCATCAGACTTATTAATATAGTGATAAAAATCGCGAATGTTCCCAGCGCACTTATCAGCTGCAAAGCGAGCCCGAGGGTTCTCGGGTTCTAAAGAAGCTATTTCGTCTGCGGTTCGCTTAGGTACGATTATCAACTCAAAACCGGGTATTATATGAACAGAATTTGAAACAAAAACGACGGAACCTGTCGTTAAAGGTTCCCTTTTTGAAGTTATCCTTTCCATAAGCTGTCTGTGCCCATACACATTAACATCATACCCATCTATAAATATATGAAAAGATGTTTCACCTATGAGATCTAAAAAGGTACTCTTTCTTTGGAAAAGTTCACTATGTATCTCTATACTATTGGAATTATTTAAAATTTTTTCCAATATGAATGTTTTTCCTACACCAGAAGAGCCGCATAAAAACACGTTCAACCCCTTTTTAACACATTCTTCCAATCTTTGAAGTTCTTTCGTGTGAAGCGTAGGGGTTGGATCTTTTTTTTGTGGAAGTATTTTAACAAAGGCATCCATGTCTGAAGACTTTACTGAACAAGCGCTAGATATTTTTTTAGAAAATGATACACTTCATAAAAAAGTTATTGAACCTATCAAAAGAAAGGTGTACCCTTATGTTATAAGTATTTTACTCTTTAATGTTATTCTTTTTTTGATGCTGGCTTATCTGACTCATCGGGTATATCTGCTACAACTTTGATATTCTCTAATTCTTTGTTTTTTACACGACGGATACCTTCTATCTCCTTACCCAATTCATGACGCATCTCAGATTCGCTCATGAAGGTTTCTATAGGTTGAATATGTAATATTTCAGGTTTAAAGAATTCGGAATCTTCGGGAAATTGTTTTTCGAACGCTTGAATGATGAAATATGGTAGAGGTGGAGATTGTTCTATGAGTCGATCATATTCTGCACGACATGTTTCTATCATAGTCGTCCCGTCTATAGAACGTTCCTCCACAGGGAGAGATAACTCTAATCGAATAGTGCGGGAAAGTTTACCGTATTGAAGTGACGCAACTCTGCATCCTTCCATCATTTCGTTAATTTTTAAGAATTGCATAATCGTGGCTATGATTCCTGCTATCAGATTCATCGCACCGATTACAGATGGAACCGCACCTCTCATGTTTTCCGGAAACGAATTCTGTGCAAAATTCGCAGTTCCTGTTATCGTCGAAAGAACGATGACTGGTAATGTAAATCGCATACTCTGTTTTTTGAAGACTAAATACGCATGATTGTGCATGTATCTATAACAGGCGGACGCTTCACCCCATGTTTTCAGGATAACTTCTTGCTGAGGATGCCAAAATGGAACAACTTTGGTAGACTTTTTGTTATTCATACTATAAGTTCGATAAATTTCTGAGACTACTATAAATGAAAAAGAAGCTTAATCCTCAAGTCGCGACGTTCATTATAATAGCACTTCTCGCGGCTGTCATGTATCTTCTGATGTACCCGAAAGAAAATATCGTTGAAGTTCCCGTTCCTGTAGAAACGATAGCACCCAGGGAAGTCGTCATGGAACCCGAATTCAGGAATCCACCTATTAAAAAGTATAAACCCGGACATGTACAGCAAATGGGCGTTCTACTCGGCGATAATAACGAAACACTTCCTTTATACGGGAAAGAGGTTCGAGGTAGACGCGACAGGTATAACTATTATACCGCTACATCTGGGGATCAAATATACCCACTGTCTATTACACATAACGAAAGGGATTGCATGGATGATATAGGATGCGGGGAACTCTATGGAAACGAGAGAATCAGTGTCATGGGCAACTACTCAAACTTCCAAGCTAAATTGTACAGAACCGATAATTTTTTTTAACTCGGGTTATATAAATGAACGCCGTAGAGCTCGAAGCTTTTAAATTAGAGCAGGATGTTGTTGCTAACTATCAAGGTGCAGAACAATCTATATCACTATTGGAAACGTATTATACCAACGTTCAAAATAAAGAAGATGTAATTGATAGCGTAAATTACAACATAAATTCCCTTTATAATCTTATTAACGAAACATATGAAATCGCTTTTGATCTAGATACACCATTACCATTAACAGAATTAGATAGATATAATGAAATTATTATCGATGCTAAAGAATTGTCACAAACGTATTATCAGGTAGGACTCGCAGCCAATGATGATATAATTGATTATTTAAAAGAAATACAAAACGAACGTGACAATGTAAATGATTACATAGCATTGATGAAAGAGGGCCAGACAGAGCTAAATAACTTAGTTAATTCGTATTCTAACCAATAAATACAACTCCAAATTTTTTAGATATTAATTTTTTAGCCTTCTCTAAAGATGGTTCACTCCATAACAACCAACGAGACCAAAATCCAGCCGTTTTGATTCCTCGCTTAGACCAAATTTCCCCCATTCTTCCATGACGAGCTAAATATCTTCGCATGCGAGAAGGATCTTTATGAATGGTATAATCAGAATACCCCTTTCCACCAAAATGAACTTTTGATTCATCCTGAAAAATAGCAGTAAACTTTTTTTCAGGGTGCAAACTTTTTACAAGTTTAACTCTCATTATTTTATAAGTAATATAATAATACCATGAGCTGGTGGTCATCATTAACTAGAGTTAGACCAGGGTTATTTTTGGATGCTGATAATATATACTATTTAAAAGGTATAAATGACACGAGAATTAGATTAGGTGAATTATCTTTTAATGTTGCTAAAAACAGAAATGAATATAAATACGAAGGTATCACTCGTTTAGGAGACGGATCTGAAGTGTTAACATCGGGAGGGTATAAAATTTCTTCAAACCCTGATATTTATAGAATAGACGCAACAGAAACTGGGAAAGGGGTTGACTTACCTACTGGCACTCAGTTACTTTCTAATGGAAAATTTAAACTGCCTGATGGTACAGAAATTCCCGGAAATTCTAAAAAAATGATAGATGGTACTTTTCAATTACCAGATGGAAATTACAAACTAACGAATACAAGTTTTAACAAAATAAAACAAAACAAAACTAACGTTAACGCAAATGTTGATTCTGGAACAGATATAAAAACTTCTTCAGACAAAATTTCTGGCGACACATTAACATTATCAGATAACGTGGCTTCAAAAATTGATGAAATGAGTATAAAAAAAACTACAATAAATAATAGAGCTAGAAGTGCTGAAAATGCTTTAAATAATAGAAAAACACTCGGAGAAGTAAAATCAAAAAAAATAGAATCCGATTATGAAAAAATAAAGAAAAAAAGAATGGACGCTATAGAAAAAGCGTTAGGGTTGATAGGATTGGCAGCCTTAATAGGTGGGTTAATGATGGATAAAAGTGCTGACGCGAAAGCAAGTGAGGAAAGAAAGGGTTGTGTAACTGCATGTCTTCCGCATAATTATTCAGATTATTTCCACGGTAAAATAAACAAGGGTGAATTAAAATACACGACAATGAGCAGTCTTCGAGCAGAATTTCCAAACGCTGAATTTCCCGAAGATCAACCATTTTGTCAAGAAGGAAATGATGATTGTTATGAACATTGCACAGCCGCGTGTTTCAATAAATATAAAGATCAAGAGGGTGACGGTGATGGAGATGGAGATGAAGATCCTTGGTGGAAAAAATGGTTCCCGGATGTAGATGAAAACCTAATAACGTCCGTTATAGTAGC
>Ga0115545_1000585_pt1 | contig 19676 bp, 28 predicted proteins | sample COGITO_mtgs_1003_FD_87188 | JGI IMG/M metagenome (GOLD analysis project Ga0115545, IMG submission 87188) | Pelagic marine microbial communities from North Sea - COGITO_mtgs_100330 | ecosystem: Environmental > Aquatic > Marine > Epipelagic | place: Germany:Helgoland, sampling site Kabeltonne...
AATATCATGAAAGATGTCAGAATTGGAACAATAAGTTTCAACACTTTAGTATTAAAAAAATGTACTTCAATAAAAGAAGCACAAGAAAGATTCAAACAGTTTGACAAAAAACTTGTGAAACGCGCTTATGATGAAGCAAAAAAAATGAAATAATCAATAAAAAAAGCATTTATTTTCAAAGCTGATCAAATGATCAGCTTTTTTGTTGCTTTCTTTTCTTATTTTTGTTAAATGATCAGCATCAGAAACACAAGACTTGGAGAAACATTAGCAAAGACAAAGCTTTTGTTTGATTCTGTTGCATGGCTTGAATCAATCACACAAGAACTTCAATTGAAAGCTGTTCGTGAATGGATTCAACAAGATCAATTGAAAGATGAAGGAGTCAATTCTTTAGGAAACATCATAGGAATTTATTCTTTTCAAACAGAAATCATGTCAGACGGAAAGAAACGTGCTGGAGACCCTTATGATCTTGAAGATACAGGTCAATTCTTCAGATCAATGTTTGTTCGTGTTTTGACTGATGCAATTGTTTTTGAAGCTGATTCTGAAAAAATGAATGATCAATTGTGGTGGAATAATAATATTTTAAACTTAACTGATGAAAATCTTAATAAATTTATTCAAGAAGTCCGACAAAATTATGTCATCTATGCAAGAAGAACTTTGGGAATCAATTAGTGACATGAATCTTGAAAGCTGGATGGAATGCATTGAAGGAAACATTCAGTTTGCAAGAAAGAATGCAAAAAAAGATGATCTTGCAACAGAAGAAGAAGTTGAAAGATGGTTTTTAATTTATGACGGCTACATCAAGAAATATGGTTTAAATGTTATGTACATTAAACTTTTGAAGCTTATGCAAAAGAAAGCACTTCTTGAATTGAACTTTGCAATGACACGTGAAACTTTCAAATTGACACTAATTGCAATACAAGAAGAAAAACTGAAACAAGCATTGAACAACAAAGGAAATTCAATGTCAATTAAACAATCATTGATTCACTTATCAAAATGGATGGGAGGTAATTTAATTAACAAAAAAGAAATATCAGCGGAACAATATTTCGATTTATTAGAAGAATATGGCAAACACAATTAAAAGATCAGACATTTCAGAAGAAGACGTTTTCAAAAATGTCAGGGATTCAGCACACAAAACACTTCAAGAAATTGAAGAATTGAACACTGAATTGAATGAAACAGCAAGAATTCTGAAGAATGACATTTCAAAAGCAAAGTTCACTGACACAGCAAAAATCAACAAAGCAACCAAGAACTTCGAAAAAGCAAACAAAGTCAAAAAGACAGCAATTGAACTTCAAAAACAGAAAGCAAATGCAATCAAAATTGAACAAAATGCAGAAATTCAACTTGAAAGAATAAAACGTGAAAAGCTAAAAACAGAAAGTCAACAAATCAGAAACAATCAACAACTTGCAAGGGAACAAGAAAGAATCAATAAAGGACACGCAAAGACAAAGAAAGCAATTGCTGATGAATCAAATGCCTACAAAAGATTAGTCAAAAGCACACGTGATCAGAAGAATGAATCAAAACGTCTTGCTGTTGAATTGATCAATTTGGAACAAGCTGGAAGACGTAATTCAAAAGAATTCAGAAGACTTTCTTCAGAATATAAACGTGTTACCAAGTCAGCAAGAAATGGAGATCAATCACTGAAAAAGATTGATAAAACAGTTGGTGACAACTTCAGAAACGTTGGAAACTACACAGGAGCATTGAATAAGCTTAAAAGTGGGTTAGGTGGTTTAGGTCTTGCATTTGGAGCCTTTAGTATTCTGAAAGGAGCAGGACAGACAGTTGTTGAATTTGACAAGCAAGTGAAAAGTCTTGTATCCATCACAGGTGCTTCAGGAGAAGATTTAGAATTCTTCAAAGAACAAGCACGAACATTAGGGACAGAAGTTGAAGGAGGTGCTTCAGGTGTGATTGAAGCATATAAACTGATAGGATCAGCAAAACCAGAACTTTTGAAGAATGCTGAAGCACTTGATGAACTAACACAGAAAGCAATCACACTGTCACAAGCTTCAGGACTTGATCTTCCTGATGCCGCAACAAGATTGACTGATGCATTGAATCAATTTGGAGCACCAGCCGATCAGGCTGGAAGATTCATTGATGTTCTTGCAAACGCATCACTTGAAGGGTCGGCTGCAATTCCTGATGTCACTGATGCTTTACTGAAATTTGGAGCTGTTGCAAAGACTTCCAATGTTTCTGTTGAAGAATCGGCCGCACTGATTGAAACACTTGCTTCAAAAGGATTGAAAGGAGCAGAAGCGGGAACAGCTTTAAGAAACGTCATGCTGAAGCTTTCAGCACCCGACGCCTTACCAAAAGAAGCACAAGAAAGAATGAAAGAATTAGGAATATCTTTTGAAGATATTTCTGATCCTTCAAGATCTTTTGCTGATAGACTTGAATCAATGAAACCACTTCTTTCTGACAACACAGCACTTCAAAAAGTGTTCGGAAAAGAAAATGCTGTTGCCGCAATCAATTTAATTTCATTAACTGATGAAACAAAAGAATTGACAAAAGCAATGGGAAATCAAGGAACAGCATCAAAACAAGCTTCACAAAATACTGACACAATTGCTTTTGCATTCAACAAATTAAAAGAATCATGGAATGAATTAATTCTTAGATTCAATGAGGGTTCAGGAATTGGTGATATGGTCAAAAATCTGTTCTTAGGAATAGCAAACAATCTTGATCTGATTCTTTCACTTCTTGGAAAGGCTGTTGTTGCTTGGGGATCTTACAAAGCAATTCTGATTGCAACACAAACAAAGAATTTCTTGATGAATGGAGGATTGCAAGACACAATCAAATCACTTGGAAACACTGTCAAAGGTTTATTCAAAATGAAGAAAGCGGGTAAAGGTGCGGGTGAAGGAATGCGAGCCATGGGAAAGGGAATGAAGTCAATTCCTTTTGTGGCAATCATTGCTGTTGTTGTTGAACTTGCAACAGCAATTTGGGATCTTGCATCAGGAACAGCAGAGGCAGCCAGACAAACCGAAAATCTTCAGAAAGCTGAAGAACAAGGAGCCGCCCAAGCAAAAATAATTGATGAACAAGTTGCAAAAAGATTAAAAGACAGATTCAAAGCAATTGATCTTCTTGCCGCAAAGAATGACATGACTTCAAAGCAAGTTGCACAAATGAAAAAAGATGAAGTGGAAGCTTCAAAACGTGATGTCCAACGTGTTCAAAGTCGATTGAAATCAATAAAAGATGAAGCTGATGCCTATGCAAAGTCAAGCAAATCAAGACTTGAATCACTTGAAAAGATTAATCAAGCAGGTCAATTGTCAATAAAAGAAGGAGGAACATCTGAAGCACGTGCTAAGGCTGCCGAAGCAAGAAAATCAATCAGATCAATCAATGCAGAACTTGAAAGACAAAATTTAAGAGGAACAGAAGCAAGTGCCGCTTTGAAAGATCTTGACACAACACTTGAAGGTTTGATTGACAGTTCTGATGCTTACAACACAGAAATTGTCAGGGAAGAAACGAACATGAAAAAAGCACGTCAAGAAACAACAAGATCAAATAGGGCAAAAAAAGAATTAAACACAACTTTCAGTGATCAAATTGAACTTTTAAAAGAATTGAATGAACAATATGATGAATATATTGACATTCAGAATGACATTCGTGATCTTGATCAACAGTCAGAAATTTCAGATCTTGAAATTGACATTGAAGCAGAACTTGAAGCACAAAGAAGAAAAGCTGAAGCAACAGGAGAAATTGATGTTGATCTTTTGGAAACTTTAATAGCAAGAAAGCAAGAAATTCAAAAACAAGCAATTCTTGATGATGAACTTTTTGAAATACAAGCTGAAGAAAGAAGTTTTCAAAGAAGATTTTCAAATTTGGAGCAAAAGCTTGAAGATGAAAGAACAAAACTTCTTTCACAAAAGAACTTGACTGAAGAACAAATTGCTGAAATTGAATCAGGTTATCAACGTGAAAAAGAAGATCTTGAAGCATTGAAACTTGATGCAAAAAAGAATCTTGATTTGAAAATTGTTGCTATTCACAAAGAAACAAATGAAGAAATAAAAACAATTGATAGGGAAACAGCTGAAGAAGTCAAAAATGTGAATGATGAATTGATTCAAGAACAGATTAACTTTTCACAAGAAGACAAAAAATTGAAAGATGATGAAGCAAAAAAGGCACTTGACAAAGAAAAAGCAAACGCGGCCACAAGAAAAGAAATTGCCCAAGCTGTCACAGATTTCATGAAAAAACAATCTGATGAAAGAATTGCTTTATTAGATGATGAAATCAGCAAAGCAGAAAAAGAATCACAAAGATTGCAAGAACTTGCAGACAATGGAAACATAAAAGCAGAACAATCACTTGCAGAACAGAACAGAATCATTGCTGAAGCAGAACAAAAGAAGAATCAAGAAAAACAAGCACAAGCAAGACGTGATCTTGTCAATGTAGGAATTCAAACATACAATTCAAAAATTGAACAAGGAGAAGACAACCCACTTGCGGCAACAATTCGTGACATTGCACTTCTTCAGCAATTTCTTTCAACAATACCAGCGTTCTATGAAGGAACTGATACAACTGTTGCTTCTGCCTTAGGTGCTCCTGACGTTTCTGGTCGTGACGGTTATGTTGTTCGTGTTGATGGTCGTGAAAAAGTTCTGAATCCTACACTTTCAGACATGACAGGATCAATGACAACAAATGAAATTGCACATCTTTCACAAGATTATTTGAATGGCAAAATGATTCACAAAGGAGAAGGTGCTGTTCAAATTGCTTCAGGTTGGCAAACTTCTGCTGTCATTAATAAGCTTGATTCACTTGAAAGAACAATCAAAAACAAACCTGAAACTTCATATAATTTTGAACAGCTTTCTGACAAATTATTTGCTGTTTTAAAGACAGAAAAAAAAGGTAATACATTGATTCATAACAAATACAGACAAGACACATGAAATGGATTTTGAACGGAACTGAAGTAACTCCAAGAAATACACTTGACATTGCTTTAAATACTGATTGGACAGGAAGACCTACTGAATTGGAAGTTGACACAGATAAACTTCAACTTCCACGTGAAGCTGTCACAATCATTCAAGATTGGATTAATAATTATGGTCCTTTTCAAGGAATACCTCTTCAAGCAATAACAAACAACAATCAGACCCTTGAATATTATGTTGACTTAATGGAAGGAGCAGAATATGAAGATTTTCAGATCATTGTTTCTGTAAAAAAACGTGGAGGAAAAGACAATTTCTTTGACAATGCTGATGGTTCTTCTTTTGAATTGATGTCTTCTGAAGGTGTTGTTTTCAATAAAATTGATATTCCTTATGTCATCATAAAAGATAATTCAATTGAACTTGCATTGACATTAGGAATTTCTTTGTATGTCATGACACGTGAACTTATTGATCAAATAATTGCTTTATCACAAACAATCACAACAATCATTGACAGTGTGACACCTGAAGTCGGGGCAGGAGTTACAACAGATCCAGCCGAAATTGCAACTTTGGTAGTCAAAGCACTTCTTCAACTTGCCGTTCTTGCATTGGTTTTAATTGCTATAATTAAAATGGCCCAGCAATTCTTTGAATTGTTATTTCCTAAAATCAGATATTTTCAAGGAACAAAAGTTCAACATCTTGTTCAAAAAGGTTGTGAATATCTTGGCTATACACTTGAATCAAGTCTCCTTGAAGAACTTTCAAATTTGACAATTTGCCCTGTTCCTTTAGTAAAAGAAAAAGCTTCATTTTGGTCACAATTTGAAAATGACTTGAATTTTGCTTACACAAAAGGATATCCTACAGCTTCAGACAGCACATCAACACTTGGTCAATTGATCAGAATGATTGAAAATACATTCAATGCAAAAACACGTGTGATCAATGGTGTTGTTCAAATTGAAAGACGTGATTTTTGGCAATTTATTACTCCTAACAATTTAATTCCTTCACTTGCTTTGCAAGATAGAAGACAAAGCAAATATACTTTGAACACTTCTGAAGCATGGAAAAGAACTTTAATTCATTATCAAGTTGACACAAGTGACACACACACACTTGACTTCTTTGACCCTACGGATGCTGAATATGACACAAGACCGACAACAATTGCAAATGCTGATCTTGTTTCAATTAAAGGATTCAATGACATTTCAATTCCTTTTGCACTTGCTGTCAGAAAAACAGAATTAAATTGGCTTGAAAAACTTGCAAAAGCATTCTTTGAAGTCATTGATGAAGTATTAAACACTTTTGGAGGTAACGGAAACTATTCAGGACAGATTGCAAACAGATTAGGAGTCATGCAAGTCAGTCAGCAATTCTTTTCACGTTCAAAGTTGATGTGGACTGTTGGAGGAAAACAACCAGCAAACTATGTTGATTTCATTCGTGCTTCTGCTATTTACAATAAATACCACAAAATAAATGAAATTCAAAACAATGACTATCAGATCTTTTCTGACATTCGTGTTCGTATGAATTCAGATGATTTTTTAAATTTGTTGGAAAATAATTTTGCAGAAATTGAAGGTTTGATTTGTGAAATTTTGACAATCAAATTCTTTGAAAATCAATCTTTTGCAGTAATTTCATATAAAAAACCTTTTGACTATGCAAATGGAAAAGTCATTGTATCAACAATTAATTCTTAAAACAAAAAAAAATGTTCAACAAAGATCAAATGAAACAATTGAAAAGCATGTCAAAAGACTTCACAAAAAAAGTTGATGTCTTGACAAGAATGACACAACAACAAACTTCAAAAATGAACAATGAAGACATGAAAAAAGCTTCAACAATGTCAAATGATTTGAAAAAAGCAATGTCTTCAGCATTCAAAGGAAAAACAGCTGATTTAACTTCATACCTCGATAAATATGCCGATATTAATAAATAGTGCCACTTTCACAGATACTTTTGGAAACTCTTTGGGTTTTTATAAGTCAAACACAGTTGACAGATTTCAAGTGACTTTCAATGTTTCTTCATTGATTAGAATGTCATCAATTGGAAACCCTTTAAGTCTTGACCCGTCATTGAATCAAGTCACTTCAGCAGGAGTTTCTTGGTTAGAAGAAGGATTTCGTGTTGGTCAGACTGTTGTTGTCAGAATACATTCATCAGGAGGTGCAATTCTTCAAGCTGATCTTTCGTCAATCACTTATGTTGATGATGTCATGTGTGACTTTACTTCAATGCAGTATTGGTATAATCTTGCAAATGGAGAATTTGCTGTCATAATAGCTTTGAATAATCCTGTTCAGCAATCTGTTCTTCCAAGGGCAACACTTGACATTCTTTTCAATCATATAAAAAATTCAAACCCAGGATCAGAATTTTCTTTGATTGATGGAGAAGTTTCAAGATGTGTTTTGAACGGTGTTGAATCAATGTCAGTTGGACAAACAATTCAAGCTGATCTTGTTGGTTTTCAGTCAGGTCAATTCATTGAATCTTGTTCAATAACAAGAAACACACAACAAGCTGATCTTTTTTACAATCATGACATCACTGTGACATTCATGAATTCAGGAATGTATGATCAATCTTGGTTTTTTAGTGCTGAAGCTTTGAAAATCTTCATGAAAATGGAGTGGGCCGCTGTTGCTGGTGAACCTTTTGCAAGATCAGAAGCAAACTATACCTTTGAAGGAAACACAGGATTCTTCAATGAACCACACAATGAATCACTTGCAAATTCAACAATTAATCAAACGATTTCGGAACTTGACTATTGTGTTCCAACAACAGCTGAAATTGTTGTTGAAGGACCGCTTTCAGAACTTGCAATTGGTTCAGCTTACAGATCAATCAATGATGCATACTTCAAAAACAAGATTTCAGGACAACAAAACTTGACTATGGTTGTTCCTACAAGTGCTGTTGCTGTCACAACATTCAATTCATTTCAGAATGATTCAGGAGCAGGATATGATCTGACAATCAATTCAATTGTTTCTGTTTTAAATGTTCACACAATAAATATAACTTTCACACCGAACACAGAATTCACAACTTTCATGACAAATGTTGAAGACGGAGATCGTTTAATGTATCTTTGGGTAAAATGTGGTAATATTAATTGGTTAGCTTATGAATCACAGTTGACTTGTGCTCCACCTGAAGGAGGTCCTTTGTTAATTGAAAATGAAGCTTCATTTCTTGATCATTGTTCAAACTTTGATCCTTCAATTGATCTTGAATTTCCACTTCCTGCTGACTTGATTGATGATGTCTTTGACACTGAAGATGATCTTGGATACATTGCTGAATTTTTTCTTGAAAAGAATCAAATATATGAATCATTCAATGTGAAGCTTGAAGCATTCAACACAGTGACAGAAGAAGATTTCACATTGAAACAGATTTCATTTTCATTCAGTGCTGTTCAAATATCTGGAAATGGAAAATATCTTCTTGCAGAAGTTCAAACAGTAAATTCAGAACTTCCAACAACTTCAGTGAAAAGACAAGCTTTTCTTGAATTAAGAACAAATCTTGAAACTCCAACACAGTATCTTGTCAGACTTTATGCTCCATGGGTTTTAAATTGGAGATATTGGAATGAATTAAACAATGCAAATGTTGACTTCTATCCTACACAGAATCAAAACTGGGAACAATATGACAATTTAACTGATTGGGAAATCAGAACAGAACTTTCATTGATCAAAGAAGGACTTGCTTTCACACACAGAAAGACTTTGATTGATCGTGAATACAATGCTGACATCAATGTTGAATCTGAAATTGAAATGATCATTGATTCTTCAAATCTTGTTGTGAATACAATTCCACTTGGGAATTTAATGAGAATAAAAGCAACACATGTCAATCTTTTAGGTCCTTGGAATGCTGATACAACTTGGGGAATGATCACAATTGAAGAAACAGAAAGCAATCCAAGATTCATTTGTTCTTCAGTTGTTCCTTATGACAATAACACAAGCAATCCTTTAAACGCTTTAAATGGAAACCCTGTGATCATAATTGATTTTCCTTCACCAGAAATTGCTGTTCTTGAATGCTATTTCAATCCTGATCTTCTTGATCTTTCAAATGGTGCATGTATAACTTCAAAAATTAAAGACAAAGAAGAAACTGTTCCTTCTTGTGTGGGAATGATTTATGAAGATGATGATTGCATAATTCTTGAAAACAATAATAACCTTATAATAGAATAATAGAAACAAACAAAAAAAAATCATATTTTTGTATAATACAACAACAAAATGGCAAACGAAAAAATTTCTGAATTACCAATTCAAGCAACAGTCTTTGAAGACAAGGATTTGATGTTAATTTCAAAGGAAATTGCATTGAACACTTATGAATCACAGAAACTTAGTGCTGAAGACTTTATTGCTTCAATTCCTACTGGTGCTGAAACTTATGATTCAGGCTGGAAAGTAATACCAAACTATAATGGAACGTATGGAAAAGCAAATCTGACAACAAATCTTTTGGGAACTTCACAGCCTTCAATCAGAATCATTGACAGAACAGTTTTTTTCAAAGGTTTGTTTATTATACCTTTATCTTCAACAGCTAATGGAAACACTTTGGCAACTAATTAACAAAAATATGACACAGTTCACATTGATGAACCTTGGACATACAAAGGAATAGATGGAGGCTATCAAAAAATAACAAACGGAGGAATGGTTTCAAGAAGTCCTTTAGTACCAACAACTTTATGCCCTGACAGAACAACATATTTGTCACCACAAGAATTAATCTTTAGAAGCTTAAAGTTTCAAGGAACAGAAAGATTTTCACTTCAAGCATTGATTAATGCTTCATACATGACAACTGACGGAAAACATGGAATAATTTCTGTGGATGCAATTCAAGGAAACGGAAATGATAATTTTGGTCTTTCCAGTCAGCTTGAAGATCTATGCTCAAAATATGAAGCAACAGATTTGATTCCTGATTATGAAAATTCAAGATCAGGGTTTTCTGGAGTTATTAATTTAAGGTCACCAGTTGCAGGTACTTATACAATGAACATGAACATTGACACAACTGACGGAGACAATTTAGGAGGGTTTTATTTTAGATACAACACAAGCTGGATGATTAATTCAGCAACTACAATTGATGCAATAAAAACGGCATTTGATGCTTTATAAATAAAAAAAAATGATAATAACAAAAACAGCTGAAACAATCACTTTGAACAGTGGTCAAGTCATTACAGAAAGAATCTTCATGGATATCACGAATATTTCTTTTGATCTTAAAGATGACAAGGTAATTGCATATATTAAAATGGGTTATGAAGTGACACAAACAATTCCAATGACAGATGGAGAAACGGAAATTGTTGAATGTGTTATTTCACACAAAGGAAAATCTTTCACTGAAGCAAGAATGAAAGAAATGCTTGATTTGAACAGCATAATTTTCAACAGTGATCAATCAAATCTTTTGCTGACTGAAATGATTTCAAATTCAATCACAATTTTGATGTCAGTGATAACAGAAGATCCTTCACAATATTTTGGAATCACAGCTGAAAATTGGGAAATAGCTTAAAAAATGGCAACAACACAAGAAAGAATTAAAAAATGTTATTCTTCAATTCAACTTCCTGAAGTTTTTGAAGAAGAAGACAGAGGCTTTGCAAAATGTTGCACAAAATTTCTTGTTCTTGCAAATGGTTCTTCTGAAACTTCTGAAAATGATGTTTCAAGTGCTTGGCTTAAAGTTTCTGATGATCCTTCTGACACTTTTGAATTCTTAATTGTTGACGATAATGAAGATCCTATTTCTTTTCAACCTGCTGTTGAATCATTTCCAAATGAAGTTGATGCATACTTCTTCACTGTTCAATGGAAAGATGTTCTTTCTGCTGAAGGAGAGGGTTGCTATTCAATCAAAGTCAATTATAACATCAGTGGAATTGAAGGTTCATTCATTTGGAGATACTTTGAATTAAAATTCTTCACAATTGAAGAAGCACTTTGCACAGCAAGAATTCGTGTGAAATTCAACTTGAATCAATCTATTGAAGGAATAAATTTTACAGGATCCAATGTTGAAGACAGCATCAGATTCAATGGTCAAATTAAGAAAGATCAATCAAACACAGAAATTGATAATTTGATTTACCAATCAAGAAGAATTGAAACTGTTGTCAATGAAAATCTTCCAACATTTTTGATCAAAACTGACCCATACACTGATGAAGTTCTTCGATTATTTACAGATTTATATTTGCTTTCTGCAAATGAAATGTTCATTTCTGATTATAATGCACACACTTCATCTTATAGAATAAAGGATATTCCTGTGACAATTAAAGACACTCCAGAAAGATCTTCAGCTGATGAATTCACCAGACTTGAAACAATCACATGCACTGTGACAAATAGAATTGCAAACGAAAGGACCTACTATTAATAAAAAATAAAAAATAAAAAAATGAACAAACTTTATATTTCAGGCAATTACATAATTGCGGAACAAGACATCAACGGAGTGATTCGTGTGACAGAATATGCACAAAATGATTGTGTTTATAAACTTTCTGATAATACAATTTATTATGAAATAAAAGAACAGATTGGAGAAGGAAGATTGATCATCAATGTTGCTGACATTCCGACTTGGTTTGATGAAGCAGGAACAACAGCTTTCACAGAAGCAACACTTGTCACTTTTTTAAGAACAAATACGGGAAATTTTAGCAAAGATGGAGTGACTTCATTTGAAGACTTAACCGACACTCCATCTTATTTAGGCAACTCGCTTAAATGGTTAAGAATTAATCAACTTGAAAACAGTCTTGAAGCTGTTGAATCAGAAAACATTGAAACCTATAAAACAGAATGGAAGTCAATGCCATTATACAATGGTTCTTTTGGAGTTGCAAATCTTGGAAATGTTGCTTATCGACCTAAAATTAAGATAGTCAACAGAACTTTGTTTATTACGGGAATACTTATGTTACCTCAACCAACAACAGCTGGAGGATCTATATTAGACACAAACGGAAACGGCTACACTTTGCAAAGCAAAAATTTTTCTGATTTATATTTGAACGCAAATGACGGTTATTTTATAGATTCAAAGAATAACGCAATAACATCAAAACCAATTTTACCTACAGCTTTAAGACCTCAGGAACTTGCTTTAAGACGTGAACAAAGTGTGATGTCAAAAACTAAAAATATCACAGGAGGAAGAATGAGATTGAATGCTTGGCTTTCTAATTTAGTCATATTGACTGACGGAAGATTGTATTTAAAATCTATGGAATCAAATGAAAGAAATGGAGACACGGGTGTAGGTTGGAACAGAAACAATCCTGCAAGACAGATTGTTTCAAAGTTTAATGTTGGAGATAAACTTATGAATTATGATAATTACAGAAACGCTTTTGACAATTTAGGACTTGACACTTTAAGAATTCCAGATCTTGAAGGATTCACTTTTGATTATTCAATGGATGGAAATAGATCACAAGACTTTGGAGGATTCATTCCAGAGTTTAATATGTCATATCCATTAAACAATTCTTTCACTTTAGCACAAATAAAATCGGCTTTTGATGCCATATAAAAAAAAATAAAATGATTAAAACAATTACCACTGAAAATTATGTCAAAGGAACAGAACAGAAAAACGGCTTTTTGTATGTTGACACTAATCAAACAACTTTCTTGAATTTAGACAATGTTATAGTTGTCTATTTGAATATAGGTGAAATCATCACTGAATTTGATGAACTTCTTCAGCAAGAAATTGAAAGATATTCAGTTTTAAGCACAAGAATATTAAAATACACACAAGAAGAAATGAAGATCTTGATTGAAGCAACAGGTAAAAACTTCAATGATCCTATCACAAACTTGTTAATTGATGAAACAAACATTTTTTCAAATTCTATTATATTAGATGACATCACAAAAAATTCACAAAATTATTTTGGAATTAATGTTATAAAATGGGAAACTGTAAATATTTAAAAAAATGGATCAAGAAACATTGACTGAAGTGAAGAATGTTGTTGAACACGCAAATGAAGGGAATTGGATTCCTTTTTCAATTGTTTGTTTCTGCTTGTTCATGATCGTTTCATTGTTCGTTTATATTCTTAAATTAAAAGAAAAAGCAAACAATGATCATCATGAAAAAACTGACAGTATATTGGAGAAGCTTACTGAAAACAACACATCATTGAACACAATGATTGCTGTTCATGAAATAGAAATAAATAATTTGAAAGCATCTTGAAAAGAATATGGCAATACATAAAAAAATTAACACAGTCAAATTCAAACGAATCATCAAAACGTTTTTTGGCAATGTACGTCACATTGATTTTGATCACATTCCTTGTCATCATGTACACAAACAAACAAAACGTTGAACTGATAATAGGAGAATTGATTGCTTTTGTTCTTTCACTTGTGACTGTTGGTGCTTGGGAAAAAAGAAACATTAACAAATATAAAAATGAAGAAGAAGACAAAGTTGACTCCATACACTAATTGGACAAAAAAGGAACTTCATTACACTTTGAAAGTTCATGTTTCAAGACTTGACATCAATGATGAATTAAAAGTTCTTTGGAAGAACTTAATTGATGAAGCTTTTCAATCTGAATTATGGAATGTAATTTATGAATTCAACGGTTGCACACTGGTTCAAGATATGTTTCACCCTTGCCCTGCTTGTTTTGTTCATGATTATATGTGGGTAAGTGGTCATGGAGGTTACATTTCTGACAGAATCTTCTTCAATTTGATGATTGCTGAAGGAATGTCAAAATCAAAAGCAACAAGAAGATGGTTTGCTGTTCGATTTGCTTGGTACTTCAGTTTTATGTGGAAATACATTTTCAAAAAGAAGTTCATGAATCCAACAAAAGCAATGATTCAAATGAACAATTATTTTAAATAAAAAAATTATGATTTTAGAATTGAAAAGATTTCATGATGACGGTGACACAACAGCTGGAGCTTTGTTTGTTGACGGTATTTTTGAATGTTTTGTTGTTGAAGATCAAGAACAAACAAAAAAAGTTTATTCAGAAACAAGAATTCCAAATGGAGAATTTGACATTTCACTTCGAAAATCAGGTGGTTTTCATCAAAGATACAAAGCAAAATTCAATCAACTTGACGGAATGCTTTGTGTTCACAATGAAAAAGATTGGAAGATTGTAGTGGGAAAGACAGTTTTTCAGTATGTTTTAATTCATACAGGAAACACAGATGATCACACAGCTGGTTGTTTGCTTCCGAATGAAACATTCAATTCTTCTTCAATGAGAGGTTCAGGATCAACGAATGCCTATAAAAAATTGTATCCTAAAATTCATGAAGCATTAATCAACAATGAAAAAGTGAAGATCAAAATTACTGACATTGAAACAGGTAAATGATGACAGAAAAGAACATCAGAATTGCTTTGATCATCATTGCTTCAATTTATTTCATCACAGTAATTGAAAGAACACTTCTGAAGAAAGATTCTTCAACAGAAATCATGATTGAACATGCTTCTGAAAAAATACAAATGAACACAAAAATTGAATTTTTAACCAATAAGATACATAATTATGAACTTGAAATTCTTAAAATCAACAGCAACATTGATGATCTTTCAAATGATCAGCTTGACAGTGCTTGGACAAAATTGTTTGATTCATAATGAAGATTGTGTTCATATCACACGCAATCAACAAAGACAATGTTTGAAATGGTCAAAAGAAATTGATCTGAAAGATTCAATCATTGTTTCAAAAGATTCAATCATATCAATTCAAAGTGTATTCATCACTTCTTCAGATGTCAGAATCAAGAAGATTGATCAAGATTTGTCAGAATCACAACAATCACTTCACAGAATGAAGAAAAAAAGAAAGAATGCCTTCATTATTGGCGGAATTTCTTGTATTTTGTCAGCACTATTGACATTAATTGTCACTATCTAAATTGCATGACTGTTTGATTCTGTCATTGTGAATTTGATTTATTTGTTTTTTGAAAAGTGCTGTTTCATAATTGGAACAGCACTTTTTGATTCAATCAACTTTTTTTTTGATCTTTTTTGTCATTTTTTTGACAAAATAGTTGTGGAACAGAATTAAAGTGTTAGATTTGTGACAAGAAAAACAAATGACATGAAAAAATTCAATTCAAAATTTAAAAAAGGAGACAAAGTTGATTATTATGATAATAATGCAACAATTAAAAAAGTCAGTTTCAATGTTTTTGACAAATCTTTTGATTATTCAATTTCATATATTGAAAACAACATCAAAAAAGGACAAACAGCCGTCAAGTCATACGAATTCAATTAATTAAACGAATTTCAATAAAAATCAAATAAAAAAAAACAGAATCATGAAAAAGATAATTTTATCAATTAGAAGAAACAGAACTTTCAAAGCAATCAAATCAAAACTTGAATCAGACAGAATTTCAGAATACAAATCAAAAGCAAATTTTCTTGATGAAATGAAAGATTTGTCAAAATCAGAATTAAAAGCTTTTCATTCATTTAATACTGAATACATATTCAATGATGATTGCATCAGATCAAGCTTCAATTTGAAGCATTGGAGAAAAGTAAAAGAAGCAAGACTTTCAACAAAATAAAAAAAAATGAAAACTATTAAATTTTATTATAGAATCACAAAATACGGAACATGGATTGAAGCTTCACTTGAAACAAACATTCCTGATCTGTCAAAAAAAGAACTTCTTCAGCTTTGTCAACATCAGATTGAAGAAAAAGCTGTTCAAATTTCATATTCAAACCCTCAAAACAATTAATCATGAATCAAACAAAAAATCAATTTCCAGCAAAAATCAAATATCAAGTTGAAAAGTCAGGAATGGAAATGTCAATAGCTGAAAACATTGCTGTAAATTATGCAAATTTCATGACACAAGCACAAGAACAATCACATCTTTTGAAAGATCTTTCATTTGACAATGAAGAAGATGTTGCAACAGCAAAAAGAATCAGAATTGATCTTGGAAAGATTTGTTCTTCAGTTGCAAAACGTAAAAAAGAAGACAAAGACATTCTTCTTCTTCAAACAAGATACATTGACGGGCTGTTCAAAGCTGTTGAAGGATTTGCAAGACTAACTCAAAAAGATGCTGAAGCAATTGAAAAACATGCTGAAAAAATCGAAAAAGAAAAGCTTGATGATCTTGAAATAAAAAGAAACGAACAGCTTTTGAAGTTTGAAATTGACATTTCAATGGTTGACACAAGAAACATGTCAAATGAAGTTTGGCAAATTTACATTAAAGGTGTTCATGATAATTTCATTGAAAGAAAAAAAGCTGAAGCTGAAGCTGAAGCAATAAAGATTGAAGAAGAAAGAAAAACAAAAATCTTTGAAGATCGTTTGAAAGAATTGCTTCCTTATTCTTCATTCATAGATATTAAATGTTTGAATGTTGATTCTTCTGATCAGGACTTTGAAACATTGACACTTCTTGCAAAGAAACTTCAAAAAGAAGCAATTGAAGAACAAAAAAAACGTGAAAAAGAAAATGAACGTTTGAAAAAAGAAGCTGAAGAACGAATTGAAGCAGAAAAGAAAGCTTCCAATGAACGCAAAGCAAAAGAAGAAGCTGACAGAAAGAAACTTCAAAAAGAACAGTTAAAAGCAAAAAAAATTGCTGATGAACAGATTGCTGAAATCAAAAGATTGAATAAAATTCAAGAAGATCAAAAAGCTGAAGCTGAAAGAAATCTGAAAAAAAGAAAAGAAGAACTTCGAAAACTTGAAAAAGCAGGGCCAATCAGTCAGATCATTTTTGCTGTTGACAATTGTAATATTGTAATTCCTACAATTGATGATGAAAACATCAAAGAAGTTGCTGAAGAAATAATGAAAAAACATGAATCATTCAAGAAATGGGCAAAAAATCATTTAAAAAACTGGTTATAATGGAAAACTTTAAGCAAAACACAATTTGTCTCCGAATAGGATTTGACAATATTCAAGAACTTCAAGATGCATTCAACAAGGCATTAACTTTAACACGTCAAGGAATAGCTGATTATACTGAAGACAATCAGCATCAGTTGAATTTCACAGCTGATCACAATTTGATAGATGTCAGACACATGGCCCGTGAAGAAATGATTGACGGAAAAAAATGTCTTGTTTTAAAATCAAGAATGAATCATGATTAATTGGAAAACATTTATTGAAAGACATCTTCGAATGAAAACAATGATCTTCATTGAAGAATATTTCAAAAAAAAAGGAATTCAAGAACCAACAATTCCCATGATTTGTGAAATAACTGAAGAAGAAATGAATGAATTCAGTCCTTTTCTTTCAGTTGTTCACATTCATGAACTTCTTGTATTTCAGCAAATTCACAAATAATTGCTTTGAAAAAAGAAAGATGTCAATTTTCAATAAAAAATACTAACTTTGTGACAAACAAATAAATTTTCAAAACATGCCAAATCGTATTCTAAGGGATTGGACTTGTTCTGAAGTCATTGATTCACTATCAATTGAAGCTGAAGTTTTCTTCATCAGATTGATCATGAAAGTTGATGATTTTGGTTGCTTCCATGGAAACCCTAAACTTTTGAAGTCTGCTTTGTATCCTTTAAGGGACATGAAAGATCAGAAAATCATTCTTCTTTTGCAAGAACTTCAATCATCAAAAATCATTGTTTATTATCAAATAGATTCAAAGAAGTATCTGAAAATCAATGATTTCAGACAAAGACTTCGAAAGATGAAAAGCAATTTTCCACAACCTGAAGATTCTGATCTGTCAGATGTCAGTCAATTGTCAGTCAATAGTCAGCTTGAAACAGAAACAGAAAAGAAGAAGAAGTTGAAACAGAAAACAGAAGAATTGGAACTGACGTTCCCGTTTTTATCTGATAAATTCATGAATGCTTGGAATGGTTGGAAAGATTATCGAAAAGCTGAAAAACGTCAAACATATAAGTCAAAAAAAACAGAACAAACAGCATTGAATCAACTTGCTGAAAAGTCACACAACAATGAAGAAGTTGCAATCAAAATCATTGTTCAATCAATATCAAACACCTGGACAGGACTTTTTGAACTAAAAAATCAACAAAAACAGATGAATCAAGAATCTTCTTCTGATCATCTTCAAAACTTAAAAGACAGATTATCATGAAAAACGAAATTCAAAAAAAACACAATTCTGAAGTTGCAATTTATAACAAAGAAGAATTTGTGAAGAAATTTGAACCAATGAATATGATGAAAGAATTCAGATCAGTCAATTCAATTGTAAAAGCTGTTGATTCTGAAGTCAATTCAATGGCAGTTCAAAGAAAAAACTATGGAGAAGACACTATTCTTGCAATGATTGAACTTCATCTTCTTGCATTGAATCAATCAATCAATGTTCATGAAAAGCTTTCACCTATGCAAATGGTTGAAATCAGTCTTGAAATTGTTGAAAATTATTATTTCATTTCATTTGTTGAAATAGCTTTTGTTTTAAAACGTGCAAAATCTGGCTATTATGGTAAAATCAACTATTCATTGAACATGCCTGATGTTTTGTCTTGGTTTTCACAGTATGCTGAAGAAAGATGTCAGCACTTCATGAACAGAAGTGAATCAAAAGGAATTGAAGCAAAGCAACAATCAGAACATTCTTCTGTGATGCATGAAAAAGTCATTGAACAATTGACAAAGTTCAAAGAAACACTTGAAACAGATGAACACTTCAATGAAGAAGACTATTTGAAATGGAGAACAGAATACATCAATAACAATGACAAAGACATTTGAAAAAGAACTTGACAAGATCACAAAAGCTTTTGCAAAAGAATCAAAACAAAATGATCTGAAAAAGTCAATCAAGATCTTGTTCAAAAAGTATGAATCAGGAGAATTGAAAGATGAAGTCATTGATCGAAGTCATATTTCAGAACATCAAACTGAAATGTTTTAAAAAAACATAAATGAAACAAAAAATCAAAATATTTCCTTTAAGTGTAAATAAAGCCTATCAAGGAAGAAAAACAAAATCTTCACATTATAGAAGTTTTGAAATATATGCAAATCAATTGTTGAAAGATGTTGATATTCCTAAAAAAGGAAATCTTCAAATTCACTATGTTTTTGGCTTTTCTTCACGTGCTTCAGATGTTGACAATCCTATCAAACCGTTTCAAGATGTTCTTCAATCAAAATACAACTTCAATGATTCAAGAATTTACAGAATAATTGCTGACAAAGAAATTGTCAAAAAAGGTGAAGAATTTATTCAATTTGAAATAAAACTTCATAAAAATGACAATATTTGCAAATAAATAGTATCTTTACACAAAACAAATAATTCATTAAAATCAAAAAACATGAAAACGCATTGGCGAAATTTAACAAATGAAAAGTATCTTGGTGCTTGGGATCTTGAAGAAGATCAAAAATTCAAGACAGTTCTTGTTACAATTGAAAAGATCTTTCAAGATCAACTTGTTGGGCAAATGGGAAAACAGATGAAATCATTCATCAAATTCAAAGAATTTCAAAAATCTATGGTTTGCAACAAAACAAACTTCAAAAGACTTGAAAAAAGATTCAATAGTTTCAACATTTCTGACTTTTTGAATCAATCA
>Ga0115545_1000588_pt1 | contig 19612 bp, 25 predicted proteins | sample COGITO_mtgs_1003_FD_87188 | JGI IMG/M metagenome (GOLD analysis project Ga0115545, IMG submission 87188) | Pelagic marine microbial communities from North Sea - COGITO_mtgs_100330 | ecosystem: Environmental > Aquatic > Marine > Epipelagic | place: Germany:Helgoland, sampling site Kabeltonne...
ATAAAGACTTAGGACATAAAAACAAAGGCATTTGGTATAGCAATGACAGTTATATGAGTTATACTAAATACACACCAAACAACCAATTTGACTACTTATCAATTAACGAATCTTTTTGCGGTGACTGTAGTCAAATAATTGATAAATCAATAGATGGCAAGTACTGTGAATATTGCACCGAATACGAGCCAAAATACAAAGGGTTTCATTTTAGCTAATTACCAAACTGATGATTCCGTGAGGATGAAAAGAGGGTAATTTATTGCCCTCTTATTTGGTTAAAACGAAAGGAAAGAAATGATTAATAACGAATTAAGATATAAAGATAATTTACCTAACAAAGCTGTTATAATTATAATGGCTAGCATTCATTTTATTATAACTGTTTGCGGTATTGCTTTAATGATATATTCCCTTTTATTTATTTAAAGCAGTAGCCCTAAAAGCGGAAGGTTTGTTTATATCCTTCCGCTTTTTTTTGTATATATAAAAGGGCTTAATTTTGTGATCCTCTTTTAAAAAAATTCAAAGCAGCGACAAGCCACCGATCACAAAAAAACGCCTGAAACTATCAATTTTTAATCGATACTTAGTACCTCTTTTTAATAAAAAGCGTTTTTTGCCCTATTTTTGAAGCTTGTTTTTTTTGAAACTTTGAAAAATAAATGAGATTTGTATCAATAGTAAATTTTTAAGATTTTTCTAATTGATATGATTCGCAATAATAATTGAGATTTGTATCAATAATAATTGAGATTTGTATCAATAATAATTGAGATTTGTATCAATAAAGTAGTAAAAAAAACAGCAAAAAATCTAATAATATACGTCAAAGGGTTCTAATAATATGAGTGAAATGGTAATTTTCTCGAGGAGAAACTCTAATAATACAACTCGCAGGGTAATTTTTAAACCAGATCCTATCCAGGTCAGCAGGTAGATCCAGGATCGTACTTAAGTTACCAGGTAGCTGTTAATTTTATACCAGAAATCTGGAGCGATGCGGTAATGTTGGTATAGGTGTCGCACCTGCAACAAATGCCTGTCCAAACCTTAATACTGTTGCTGCAGGGTAATTTTAATATTATTGCTGCAGGGTAATTTTTATTGCAATGTATTCATATTGTAAACTACATTAAGCCACTCAATAACTAATAATACCAACGAAAGGGTAATAAAATGAGTAAAACAAAAATCATAGAAGCTTTAGAGCAAGAAGCTTTAAATCTATATAATATTATTGGAGACTTGGAAAATAACAAAATAAACATTAATGATATTCCAAATTGCTATATGGATATTGTAAAAGAAAGTGAAGTGGAGTGATGAAAAATCATTATAATAAAGACAGCTTTAAAGATTTCTTAGAAACACAAATTGATGGTAAATACAATGTACTAGACCCTAGGGCGTGTAAAATTAGCGGTCTAAATAAAAGTACGTATTTAGATATAGTAAAAAACTACGATGAATACTATCGACTTTACATCAAGGATACTATAGGAATTAAAAGATAAAGAATAAGGCAGTTAACTCTGAAAGGAGAGACTGGCTGGTCTTCTGCCTTAAAATTAGGGCTAGACATAAATGATTATTTTAATGTTAATTAGCTTAAAACAACCAAATAAACAAAAAAAGTTTAGCCCTATAACATTTAAAGCAAAAATAAAAGAAAGGTTAAGTAATGGCTAATAATAAACCTGTCAGGGTATTTTCTATGTTTTCAGGCATTGGTGGATTCGAAGTAGGCATAGCCAATTCTAATATAAAACATGAACTAGTAGGTTATAGTGAGATAGATAAGTTCGCTATACAAGTATTTGAAAAACAATTCAAAGGAGTAAAAAATTATGGAGATGCAACAAGAATCAATGAATCTAAGTTACCAAACTTCGATCTTCTCGTTGGAGGATTTCCTTGTCAAGCTTTCAGCATGGCAGGAAAAAGAAAAGGATTTGAAGACACAAGAGGTACACTCTTTTTTGATATCGCAAGGATTCTTACCTACAAAAAACCCAAACATATTATACTCGAAAATGTTAAAGGTTTACTTTCTCATGACAATGGAAGAACTCTCCAGAAAATCTTTGAAGTTCTCTCCGACATTGGGTATATGGTGCAATGGCAAGTACTCAATAGTAAAAACTTCGGAGTCCCTCAGAGTAGGGAAAGAGTGTATATTGTCGGACATCTTAGAGGAGAAAGTAGACCCCAAGTATTTCCTATCAGACAAAGCGAAGGAGTATCTGATTCGTGCTGCGGAGAGAAGGGGTGCTGTGATAGCCAAGTTTCATCAACTATAACAAGCAATTACAAGAAAGGTGTTCACGCTATGGGTGAGCAATATGTTATGGAACCTAGAGAAATAACAAAAAATATATCTATGGGTTATCGTGTTTATAGAGATGATGGAGTATCTGCAACAATAAAAGCATTAGGTGGTGGTGTAGGTGCAAAGACAGGTTTGTATAAAATTAGAGAAGCTACTAAAAAAGGCTATGCTTTAGCAGAAGAGGGAGATACTATTAATTTATCACAACCTAAATCTAATACTAGAAGAGGGAGGGTAGGTAAGCAAGTTGCTCAGACATTAGATACGAAGATGCAACAGCATACTATCCAAGACTCTCAAATCAGAAGGTTAACTCCGACAGAATGCGAAAGACTCCAAGGTTTTGATGACAATTGGACTGAAGATCTGTCAGATACACAGCGTTATAAATGCCTAGGTAATGCAGTAACAACCAATGTAGTGACTGAGTTAATTAATAGGGTATATAAACTGTAAGACGATATGAGTCTCAGATATGGGTATGTTGGCCATGCATGAAAAAGCCCTGTCAATATACCCTGAGATTCTAATAATTAAAACGAAAGGGTATCTTCTTCCACATCAGGAAACTTCTTCCTTAATCTGTTCCTCTCCGCAAGCTTATCACGATTATAATGATATTTCCCCTTAAAACACTTAGTCATTTCATCAACCTCTGTAATAGGATGCCAAGTAATTGCTAGTTTACAATGAGTTACATCATCCTTATTACGGAAAGCAAAAGGACATCTCCCTGATTCTGCGTGTTTACATGGACTATTTTCGTTAATAACATGAAACTCAGGGTCAATAATATTGTGAAACGAAGGGTCAATTAGCTCTTCGAAGGTTTTCTTTGATTTCTCCTTATTTTCCATATTGTCTACACACACACTGTGTCGTATTTGTCGTAAACTACTACTAAATGTCGTTTGTGTCGTAAAGTACGACAGTTACGACAGTTACGACATGGGGTGTGTTAAGACTCATCTTTGATAATTTCTAGGTCTGTTTTCTTGAATAAGCCCTGTTTTTCCTTCTTTATCAACCCTGCTGTTAATAAATCAGCAATCCACCGATCTCCTGTCCTGCGTGTCAAATTGAATTGATTTTCGATAACATTTAAGAACCTAGATGTATCAAATCTGTCATCCATTTCATCTAAAGCCTCTTTATATTGACCTAATTTGTTTACAGGCATGAAGTGAACAGATGGATTTTCAACGATACCTCTTTTGGTGAACAAATGTGTATCCGTAGACCACTGCAGCAGAAAATGATGGTGCGATGCATTGCTAATCCTACTCTTTACAATGCGCATCAAACGATACTCAGTATTTACCGAGCTTCTGCCAAGTAATATCCCAAACTCAATCCAATTCTGCAAACTACTTGCACCCTGCATACGTTCCAAGCTTAACTCGGTTTCACCCATGCTCTTATTAAAGTGAGCTACGAGAATCAGTGATATATCGCTCTGCGTCACCACACTGTCAATCCTGCGCAACAGCTTCTTAATCTCATCGTTTCTCGATAAATTTACATTCGTACTCGCATATAGGTTATCCACGATTAATAACTGTGGCTTTACTTTATCTACTGTATTGCCAATCTTCTCCCACACATCATCGAATGTCTCATTATCGAACACATTGATGTGTAAATTCTGAAGTCCTTCGTGCGTTACATGAAGATTCGATATAATCTTCTGTATCCTGCGATTAACCTCATCATTTGATATTTCCAGGTTCACATATAGCACGCTGTAGTCTTTTTTAATCGCGTGACCCATAAATTCTCCAATACCACACGCAATCCGTACCGCCATTTCCATCACAAAATAACTTTTGTTTGCCCCTGTCATACCACCAATCACTGTCTTCACACCCTTCGCTACCAAGTCCTCTACAATCCAATCTACAGGTTTCGGTGTTATCTTTAATAAGTCCGCAGCAGTGGTGACTTCAAATGATTTCTTGCCTTGGCCAAGTATATCATTGATATGCACACCATTTTCTGCGTGATCTGTGATGTCTTGGCCAATATCTGTCCCATTAGGGTGTATGACTGTCTTTACTCTACCCATGACGCAACTGCTCCACGAGACTAAGTGAGCCATTGACCCCTGCCTCATCATTGTCATACATCACACTAATCTCCTCAAACTTGCGTAATATATCAATGTACTGTTCAGGAATCTTACTCATACACCCTGCGGTTAAACAAATTGCTTGATGTCCTTGCGATAAACTTGTAATCACGTCTTTTTCTCCCTCTACTATTAATAATGGTTTTCTTAAATCATATTTACCAAATGCATACATTGGATATATTGTATTGCCATTGTGACCTTTAATCCCATGTTTTTTATGCCATTTCATATTCACCAATCTACCTGTTAAATCATGAATACCAAATACCAAACATTGTTTCTTTACGTCAAATCCAACGATACATTCACGAACCACTTCCTTTTTCCATCCATATTTTTTCTCAGAAGCTTTCATAAACTTTCGCTCAAAATAGTCAATATAAGCAAACATAAGCACACCCCAACTTTCTTCGAGTGCCTTAAATTTCTCTACTGCTTTGAATTGTTGCCTTGGCTCGTATGTTTTATGATCCTCTATACCCATCTTCTCTTTAAACGCCTTAATTCCTCCCTGTCCGCAGCCTGTTCTACAAATCCATGCACCTTTTTCCACGTTAAACCCAAACGAAGGCTTAGTATCTTCATGAAAAGGGCATTTTGCAACGTACTCATCCCCATAAGAATGCTTAATACCCTCTAAGTAATTGTTAAAAAATTCAAGATAATCCAACTCTCCCTACCTTTCTTTTATAGTTTTAGTTTATCAAGCTCCAAACAGCACTTAAATACCTTCCATCCCCAGTCTAGCTGTTTGCGACTAATATTATGATGCGTAAATGCACCTGTATTTTTATCGAGCCTTAATACATACCCATATTCAATCTTAGCCTTGGGTTGCATTCGCTCGTACATATGGCAGTAAGCACCAAGCTGTATAATATGGTCATCATACAAAAATTTGCTCGTTTTTATGTCTCCAATAACTACTTGTCCGCGAATTTTTGCTACTTGGTCGGCTGTACCGCCTACTTCTAGCTCATCATCGACCAATACTAGCTCTGTGCCGATAAATTTTGGCTTATATGCTCTTCTCCATTGCTTAAAAGCCTCGAATCCATTGTTAGCCTTCTCGATTTGCTCGGCAGAATAGCTTGAAGTGACAGGAATTTCATTTTTTATGTCACATTCTACGAGATAATGGGTCAAAGTTCCGATATTCGCAGCTTCTTTCAACACTAACTCAGGGTCATGACCTGATAATGCTTGTCTTCTAGCCCATCCTATCAATACTTGCTTGTTCCATCCAAGGTTTCCACCTAAAATCGTGGTAACTGACCGACATTTCTTGCCTTTTGTTGTTATATAACTGCCACCATGTGCTTTAGTCCTCGCCATCTTGATACTCCTTTACAAATTCTAGTTCCTGATTTAATTCTTGTCGCATAATTTTATAACACGCATCAGCTAAACTGCAATCATGCATAGTTGCATATAGTCTCAATGCTTTAATAAGATCTTCTCTTAGTTCTAATCGAATCTTAGAAGTTGCGTGCAAAGACTTAGAGCCTTTTAAGTGTCTATTTAGTTTAGGTTTTAGCCTTCTAATAAGCTTCTCTTCGAGTTTTATTCGCTCATCATAGGTATTGATATACTTAACCTTAATTGATGCGTATTTGCTCCTTTTAGGGTGCTTACTGACACGATACCTAACGTCTTTAGATTGCCCTATATATATAAGACGATTATCTGTGTCGTACATTGCATAAATTCCAGGTTGTGGCTTGATATTTTCAACTCTAGTATGTGTACTCCAACTCATTTTCCCCAAACCCCCTCATCTACAAGTTGTGCGATAATTCCATACACACTTGCATCTTGGAAGGCATCAATATACGTCTCATTCTTTACTGCGTTTTTACCATCGTTCTTAAATAAGATAGTCATAAGCCTATTTGCCTTGTCATTCATACGAATAACTAACGCTTTCAAGCTCATCCTTCGGTCTTCCTGAATTCTCATATTGCCGCCGAGACTTATATTAGAACTTCCATAGTCATTTTGCTTCCTACAGAATGTCTCATACTGGGAATCCATGATTTCCTTGTACCTCTTAGTCATGTTTGGATATTTTTTCTCCATCTTAGCTATATAATTTTCTTCCACCATCATTCACTCCTTTCTTTTTATTTTTGCGCTTAACTTGTTTTGCAGTTCTACCAACAGTATTTAATTGTTTGTTTAGAAGCATTTTTTTACGCTTACGATCTTTAGCTTTCCTGTTTGGCATTTGATTGATTAACTCCCTTCCAATCCGTATATCCCAAGAAATACCACCAACCATTACCACCTTCCTTGAAGAATTCTTTTCTCTCTTTAATATATAGTGGGTCAGAAATTCCCTTATATTTCCAATGCCTTTTTATCTTTGCCATGCTTTTACCTTTCGTATGTTAATTTTTTTGGCAACAATTCGTTTTTTTACAACGTCCTTGGTTAAGTAGTTCAGTTTCTAAAACGCCAACCTTAGAATTATCGCTTATCCAAATGCTGTTGCCAAATCTTTTTTACAGGACACTTAGTCATGTACTTAATTTTGTTTTCACCTGTTTTAAATCCACACACATTTTGCTCTTTATGTTTAGATGCAAATGCACAGGTTCTATTTATCAGTGGACAGTAACCGAACATATTCTTTCATTGGGATCACCGCAAAACTTTCACGATGATCCCCTCTGAACATTACTACATCACAGTGTCCAAGCTCAAGCCACTTCGGAATTGCTTTCCTACGCTTTGCTTGGATTTTAATGTTATCAGCAATTAAGTCAACATCAGGCTCTACTCCCATAGAACGTCCATCGCTGCCCCATGCTCTCTTGCATTTGAATCCCTCGCTAGTCAGTTGTTCTAATAGTTCTTTTTCGTAGGCGTAACCCTTGCGACTGCTCTTTGATGGCATTATCTAACTCCTGTTGTAGTTTTTGTATTATGTGTTTAGGTTCGTTCTTGAGCTTAGAAAGGTAAATCTTCTTGCTCAACATCCGAATCCGACTCTGCGGTGAATCCATTTACTGGTACAAACCCTGTTGTTCTGCCCCCTGATTTAACAATTTGACATCCTGAGAGCCATAAGCTCATAGAGTTATCTCTTTCGTTTAATCTAGGTGCGATTCTAACTTTTACAACATCACCACCAAATGGCGTGTCTTCTGTCTCTTTTGCTCCTGCGTCATAACAAGGAAAACTTGTCTTGGTGTTTTCACCTGACGTATAAAGCTTTGACTTAAACTTAACCACATCGTCACCATCTTTTGCTGTATAAGTTCCATTAACTTTTTTAGCACCTGTTGTCTTGACCCAAGAATCTATTTCTTTTTTTAGTTCTTTAGTCATAACTACACTAATGTTATGGTCTCCAGGTTGCCCAAATTCTACATCAGGTTTATGTAAGTGAGACCACTTAACTACCAACTCGTTCGTAATAAACGACTTTGGTATTTGCGTATTGTCTTGTTTTGCCATTTTATCTCCTTTAGCAATTAGTTATAACCAATAGCAATGCTAACACTACTATTAGTATGGTTTCTACGTTTTTCCAAGATTCGAACACAATAAAATGCGCTAAATCCATTAGAAAATTAATCAACGAAGTTTTCATAACCTCTCCTCTCAGCTTTTTTCATGATTTCTTCAAAAAGAAAGATGTCAGAACCTCTAGCAGTATTGACTATATGAAGCTCATCTTCCTTCTTTACTGTGTAATTAATATTGTTTTTATCTAATAACCTTAAGATGTGTTCTAACATAGACATCTTTTCGTCTTTAGATTTAAATTTTATGATACCCTTGCTCATGGTAAGTGGGGAGCTAATCGGTTTTCAACTAAGGGAGAGTTGTAGGTAATATTACGAAAGGGTGAATAGCTCCCCATAAATAGGCTATACATTATACAAACTTTCAGGTTCCTCATCAAGAACATTCGCAATATCAATCCTTGTTTGGCTGTCCATAGTCCTCTGTCCTTTTAACATCATATGAACTAGACTATGGCTTTTGTTAAGTTTTCGAGCTAACCATCTTTGGCTGCGCTCTTCATCTTTTAATTTTTGCTTGATTCTCTCTAAATGATTCAAAACAAGTCCTTTCCTTTTGATAAGTATACAAAATGTAAAATAAGACTTGCAACCAATTTGTTTACAATTTTATATTGAAACAAACAATGGAGAGTTTTTATGTCTAAAATAATAAAACTAGATAGCGACAGATATCGCATAACATATCAAGATCCTGATTTAGGTAAACAGGTAAAGCGTATAATTGCAGGAAAATCCAGGGCAGAACAATACTTTAATCGTGTCAATAGTATTATAGATGCGAGTAAACTACAAATAGAGATTCCTCGTAAGTTCAACAATAACTACACTTTAGAAAAATTGTCAGGTGAATTTTTAGTTTTTATTAAAAGCAATAGAAGTGATGGTACATATAAAAGATATCAGTCTGCTTTAAATAATCTAATGAGACACTTCTCAAAAACGATACAAGTCGAGAATATTAACATTGAGATGTTTAAAGATAGCAATAGTCATAGAAAACCTAGCGGTATTAATGGAGACTTGAGAGCTATAAAGTCTGCTTTTTCTTGGGCTGTGAATCGTAATAAAATTAAAAGTGAACCTATTGTATCTTACTATAAAGTATCTAAAAAGAAAATCAATGTATTATCAGATATGGAAATAAAAACTTTAATAAATACCGCTACAGGAGATACAAAAAATCTTATAAAGTTTTATCTATTAACAGGCGCAAGAATATCTGAGCCATTGCAAAAGAATTTTACATGGAGCGATGTAGACTTTATGAACAATCGCATTTCAATGACTCGCAAAGGCAATAGAAAGTCTTGGGTGGGTGTATCGCAATCTGCTATGGATATATTGTATAATTGGATGGACAGGGAAGCTCCTATACCTTACACCGATTCATACGTTAGGAGTAGGTTTGAGGCTCTAAGAGACGAGACTGGTATACAATTTACTGCACATGACCTAAGAAAAGCTTCTGGAGCAATATTATTACGTCAAGGTGCTTCGATATTTCATGTGTCTAAGTTTCTTGACCACACAAACGTAGATATTACTGTAAAATATTATGTTGATCTTCTAAACGAAGAAAAGCGTGAACTGTATGAGTCTGTAGCTACGCACTTAGACTCTATCGTTGGTTAAGTTTAGCTGTATATCATACAATCCTGATGCAACCTCAGTTGCTACAAATGGATTATCTGATGAGAATGCATATCGATAATCTGAGTCATCTTCAATTAATATACGTTGATTCTTTCCCTTACTGATAATATTCTCAATAGAGTCTTTTACAGTTTCTGTAGCTAAACTAAATTGGTATTGATAGTATTCTTTGTCATCATTACTCTTGTTAGCATACTCATAGCCACTATAACTCTCAAGTACACTTGTCCTGGGCTTGGCTCCAGTGTTAATTCCAATGTCAAAGTTTCTAGGTAGTTCATAACGCTCACCCATAAAGATTTCACTAAGATCTACATCAAAGCCACCTGATAGCTGTAACAGTACAATATCTGTAGTTACAGGGCTAGAACTTAAATCTATGATTGTCCATCCTGATGAAGATATCGTACCTTCTTTTATAAGACCCAAGCTATCATTTGGGTTGTCTGCGGTTAAGAAGACATTGCCATTGCTAGTAAGAAACGTTTTACTTGCAGATGTCAGGAATACTACATTCTTATCCGTAGCGAATACTTTTACAGTTGCAGCAGTATTAACAGCAGTCGCATGAAATGCAATGAAATCGAATGTAGATGTACTAGTGAACTCATAGCGAAGTCCAATATCAGTATTTGTATCCGCAGTCTTAAATAGTTTACTGTTTGATGTATAAAACGTTTCACTCGCTGAAGTCTCAAAGGTTTTTAAGCTTGTAAAGTCTGTTTGTAGTGTATCCCTGTAATCATATAGAACACTTGGTGTCTTGGTTGTATAGTCCGCTTGAAAAACTGAAGTAGCAATACTACCAAACTTACGTGCCTCTAAAGAAAATAGCGTAGTGTTATCACCAAAGTCTACTGAGACTGAAGAGTTGATAAACCCTTCTGTGGGTGGATTTAAGTCTATGGTATCTGTATATAGAATCATATCTGGCGCATAATGAACGTACCACTTGACCCTGCTGTTCCACCTGTACCTCCACTTGAACTGCCACCTGCGCCACCTGTTACATCTACATAGCTTGAAGAAACACTAGTGGTAGATACAATTACGACACCACCACCATTACCACCTCCACCACCACCGCCATCACCATCTGCACCAGAACCTGTATATCCATTGCCACCTGCACCACCTTTAGCTTCAAACTTTGCACCGCTATTTAGCGTGATTGTCTTTGCACCTACAACAACGAAGCCTCCTCCGCCTCCGCCTCCGCCACCGCCGTGACCATCGCTAGCTTTACCGCCTCCGCCACCACCGCCACCGCCTCCGCAAGATGGACGAATAGTTTTTGGTGTGTCATCAACTCCATACAAATCACGCATAGTAAACAATACGCTTGGATCGGTATGTGCAAAATTAGTTTTTTTAACAGTAGCACCACTTGCTGAACCTCCACTACCTGCTGGTGTGCCTCCAGATAAAGTTTGTCCTGCACCACCTGCTGAACCATTATTAGAGTTTATACAAGGATCAGCGCTACCGCCAGTTCCACCATTAAAGTCGCTACTTCCACCAAGACCACCAAGCGCACCACCTCGTAAAGTTCCTTCTGATGCCTTTGCTCCTCTTGAGCCACCATCTTCAACACCGCCATTACCACCATCGCCACCATTGTTTGTGATTTTACCACTAGCCTGCATCGTAAGTGTACCAGATACAAATATGCGATATCCATTTGCATCGATAGTTGCACCTACGTCTAAATCAGTATAATATTTATCTTCAGTTAAAGTTATGTTGCCTGATACAGTCGCAGAGCCATCTGAACCATCGCCAAACATCGTTGTGCCAATAAATGTATTAAGGTCTTGTCCTCCAAGTAAAATTCTTTCAGCAGACATAGTTCCTGCACTTACGCTTGATGCGTTAAGATTGGTTACCGATACTACTGATGCATTCAGCGTACCTGTTTGTATGTTGCTTGCGGTAAGTAAGCCTGTAATAATTTTACCACCAGATATAATAGTATTATCTAAACTACTTAAGCCCTGAGTCCCTGTGTGGTTAGCCCTGCTTTTTAAGTCAGCATCAGAGCTATTCGCAGTAGCATTAGTAGGTGCAAAATCACCTGTATTGGTAACAGTTATACTACCATTGATTGATAACGTACTTCCATTCCAAGAAAGTTTATCGCCTAAAGAAAAATTAGAGCTACTATCTATATAAAACCCTGTATTAGAATCCTCGTGAGTGCCTGTACCTGTATGTATCTTGCTAGACGTTAAATTAATACCACCGATCTTTCCTGATATTGCTACAATCTCACCTTTTAGATAAATGTTATCACTATAAAGACCAAAACCTGAAAGCTCTGAACCACCATTAATATCACTATCAGTAATACCATCTAGTTTACCAAGTCTTACCTTGGGCATTGACGTTGTCCATTCAGAATACGAGTTGACACTTGATTTAATATCGATAAACGGAGCGTTACTATCATCAGATGTTAGATAAATTATTCCATCTCGATTAGAAGTATCTCCATTATTTCCTATTCTTACAAATTCATCACCTGAAGATGGTGATGTAGTATTGTTAAAGCCTGCGTTAGTTACTGTCACTGTATTGTTTGAAACTGCTGTTACTTCATACACTAACTTCTTAATGATATTGGTTGCATCACCTGCAGCACTAGGAGCAACCAAAGCACCAGGATTTACTCTTTGCATCATAATAATATCACCATCAGCAAATGGGCATATACTGTTACCTGATGCATCTTCAAACGTTATTGTTCCATCATCATCTGAAGAACTTAATCCACTCACACTTTCTACTTTTGCTGCTGAAGTAATAAACACAGCACCATTGGTTGCTCGTAATTGCTGTATTAAAAGTTCAAATACAGAAAGTGTACCTCTAATAGTTGCAGAAGACACTTCTAAATCAGCAGTATTACTAAGCTTCCAACCTGATCCTGCAAAGCCTGAACTAAAGCTACCTGATGTTAAATCGCTTCCTGATACTATCGCATCCCCTGCTATGGTTACATTAGCACCAGAGAATGTCATTGCTGTAGTAGTGCCTGATTTTAAAATTAAATTACCTGAAGTATTGGTTGCAGATCCATAAGTAGTACCTGCATCCTTGAAAAATACATCGCCACCATCAGCGTCTAATACGATATCTGTTCCTGCATCTAAGGTAATTGTACTAGAATTATCTATTTCAGCAATTATTGGTGTAGTTAAAGTTTTATTTGTAAGTGTTTGTGAATCCGATGTTCCAACAATACTTCCTGTTACCCCATGAACTCCAGATGTTGGACTATCGACCTCACTGCCATGCGCTAGGTTGCTGATAGTATTGTTGTCTGCATCAATAGTCTTATTGGTTAATACTTGAGATCCTATCGTAGACACAACTGTAATCCCATCAAGCTGATTAAGTTCGCTTGTATTCGCAGTGATACCATCGAGTACATTAAGCTCTGAGACTGATAGCGTAGCTCCATCTAATATATTAAGCTCTGCAGCAGTAGACGTAACTCCATCTAGTATGTTAAGTTCTGCGGTTGTCGATGTAACTCCATCAAGGATATTGAGTTCTGCGGTTGTGCTTGTTACTCCATCTAATATATTAAGCTCTGCAACAGACAGCGTTGCCCCTGTTAGTATATTTAGCTCTGCACCGCTAGATGTTATAGTCACTCCACCCTGGAGTAATGATGTTCCTGACTTAGCTCCTACAGTTGCTCCGCTGATTTCTAACGCTGTTGTAGTGCCATCCCCATCAAATACTACACGCTTTGTGGATGCATCTACACCATCTGTGTCTCCTACGTGAAGTAATTGTGTATAACCTGCACTGATCGAAGTATCGGTAAGTGATGTATTCGCTGCCATTATGCTAGTTGCTCTATCATTTTAACGTTCATATTGTATGCCTGGTATGCAACCTCAGTAAACTCAAAGCTTCCACTTAATGCTCTTACCCAATGATAACTACTATCATCATAATATAAGAACTTCAGGAAGTTTGTACTGATTGCATCTCTCATAGATTCAAAGTTTGTCTTATCGGTCTCTGTTAAATTACTGAAGGATATTTCCCACATACGCTTACCATCGTGTCTCTTGTTTGCGTATTCGTTACCACCATAGGATTCTACTACATCAACACCGAACTGCTTAGATTCTTTGCTGTTCAGATTGGGATTGAATGGGAATGTCAAGGTCTTCCCTAGTATCACTTCAGATAGATTTGTAACTTCAGCTACAGTTGCAACCAAGAACCAATTCGCTTTGCTTGTTTCTGTAATGTCTAAAATGTTCCAACCTGCACCTAAAGAAGAATCATTGCCCAATGATGTACCTAGGGTAACATCATTTGCACCTTCAGGATATATATTTAAAGTACCTGAGCTTGCACCTGTAAAATACAATGCAACTGTATCGATAGATTGTGCTGTAGTAAAATCAAATCGTATCCCATCGTCTGTGTTGTACGATGTAATAGCATTGGATATGTTTTGATCTTGCGCATAAAGCTCGTTGGTTATTGATGAAGTTGCAGTAAACGCAGTACCTGATACTGTGCCATCGGTTAGGGTTGCGTTGTATGTTCCTGCTGAATCGTATATAAATTTCTTTGCCATTATGAGACCTCAGTGCATTTAATGTCTATTAAATTTGGTGCTTTTGTTATATCGTCAATAATAAAATAATCACTGGTTGTTATTGCGCTACCATATGCTTTTAAGTTTGATGGGAAATTAGTAAAGTTAACAATATCACCAATTTCTAAATCAGAATATCTAGGTTTTAGTATTGTTAACTCAATCTTATTCTTGCGGTCTTTAAACCAGTTTAAATAGCAATCTCCAAGCTTTTGTGCCGTAGTTGTGTCTTGTATACAGTCGGCATCTAGCTTTAACTCTTGAGATTCTGAGCTTGCTGAATACTTATCTCTACTTGTGGTATCTGACGAAGTATCTGATAATAGTGTCTGCTCAGTTCCGTAATCATATCTATAATTAATTTCAATTTTGTTTTTTACAAAATTTATATTTGATTTAGAGATTTTTTTAAAAACACAATCATTAAAATCTATAGTTTTGTCTGCACTTGAATATTGACTAGATTGTAGTCTTTGCTTTAAAGTTGCCTTACCTTCAGCGTTAAAAAAGAAATAAAGACCAGATTGTTTACATATTTTTCTAATTAAACTTATGCCATCTAAAAACTTGTATTGTGAAAAAGCAAATTTAATATTTGACACTGAATCAATAAATGCAGTGCCAATCGTACCATTGGATGTATTGCCTATACTATCAAATGAGCTAAAATCAATATCATTTGAACTTAATCCCATCTCTGACCTTAAAATGTCTTCAATTATATATACTGGATTTTCTATTAAATCGCCTTGATTGTATCCATTATCTCTCGAGTTGGCATCAACCCAACTGCCAAACTTTCTTCCTTTTGCGTTTATATATAAGACATTGACTTCTTTTGGTGCTGTTTCGTCAGAATGAGTAGATACCCTTGTTGTTTTTAAAGTGCTTTTTGTTATAGTGGTTTGTCTTCCTCGCGGCCCTTTTCTCACGCTTACTCTCTCTTGGTTTGGAGCTGTAAAATATTCTATAGTTTCAACAACTTTACCAAATCCTTGCTCAAGTTTATATTCTATTTCTATAGCAGCCTCTTGTATTAAAAGACTCTGACCAACATTACTTGTATCGTCATTTAAATTTATTGTAACCTGGCTTTCTAGGTTCCAACCATCCTTATTAGCTGTAGATATGGATGGTGTAAAGTCAAACTCATTTACAACGTATGCGTTTGTATCACTCCAAGCCCAAGTTAACGCTCCACCCAAAGCTATTATTCCATGCGCAGTGCTTGGAGCAGCACCATCCATTTGCCAATAAAATAGTAATTTAACATTACTTATTTCACCAAGTCTTTGAAATTGAGGAATGCCAAGTAACAATGTATCTGAAAAACTATTGCTAGAGTTTGTTTCCATATTTGCGATAGCTGTAGAGCTATATAACATTAGGGTGTCCTATCAACAGCGTCTTGCTGTCCAGTTAAAGGTTTGTAGGCATAAAATATTCTTCCATTAAATTTTATTGCAGGATTTTGAACTTGAACATTAGAACTTTCACAAGCGGAGTATAAACCATCCTTATAATGATATAAATTTTTAGCATAAAGAGTGTGTAGGGAGACACTATCAGGTCTTAATTCTACTTTTGACGTATCTTGATTGTATTCGTCAACAACAATTGCAGGAACCTTAACCTGTGATGCGTATTGGTCGAATGGTGTAGGGAGATTGCTATCTATGCTAAAATCCCCAAAAAGGCATGGTATAGGAAGACCCCTGTTTTTTTCAGGTGCATTTGGAAATGATCCTTGAGATAATAATGTATTCGGAACCTCTGCGTTTTTAATTCCATTTAAAGACTCTAGCCTTAAAGTAATTTTACTTTGATTGTACGAAAAACCACCGCTTATAGATCCTGTACCTAATATTTCAGCACTTGATTCGTTTAAACTTGCATTGTTTATATACAGCTCCCATTTTCTGTTTTCATAGTTATTGGTACTTAATAAATCGCTAAATCTAGCTCCCTCTATCGCTTTATCTGCATTTATAATACTTATGCTCCAAGTCCTCTGATCTGCGGTAAAAGTTTCAACACCTAAAGTGTGATTAAAATTTCCCCAATCTGAAACTAATCCGTAGTACATGTCAGAACCTATAGTTCTGTCTTTGTCTGATATTCCAGTAAAATTAGATTCATCTCCGTAATAAAGTTTTAAATACCAATACGCCTGAGTACTGTCTTTTTCTAAGCTATTTTCTAGTGTTGTATTAAAGTTAAGCAACAGAAACTCCGCTTCTATTTATTGCAGGAATTAATTCATTCCTAATATAATCCTCCTGAACTACGCCACCATTTATATTGATTATAATATTTCCTGCTTGCCCTGTTTCGTTCATCGCTGAAAGACTATTTAACCCAATAGATTGAACTGCGCTACGTTGCATTACAAATTCACCTGATTGAGCCATAATTGGAACATTGTTTCCACCGCCCCCTATAAAGCCACCTTCGTGAAATCCAAATAGTTTCTTTGCGCTACCAAGTAAATCAAACCCTGCTTGTGAAGCGGTAGCTCCAGGAAAACCAAACATATTTAAGAGTGCGAGTGTAGCTTGTTGAGCGATAATCTCTGCAGCAATAGCTTTTATAGAGTTAACTACCGCATCGCCTAGGTTTTGACCATTGACTACAGCGAAAGCTAGATTTTCTGAGAAGTTTTTAAACACTCTTGCTCTTTCTTGTATAGCCTCTGCTTCTCGCTGTATATCTTTTTTTCTTAGCTCAATTCTTTCTCGAAAGATTTCATCTTCTGTTTGAAAAGTATCTTTCATAAGACCCATTACATTACTAACTAAGTCTTGAAAAATCTGTTCATCTTCACCTATTTCATCAAAAAAACCTTCAGCTAAGCTATCTATATCATCAAGTGTTTCTAGTGGAACTATATCTTCAGGTCTTATAGGTTTAACTAAAGGAGCAATTTCTGCTTCGACTGGCTCTTTTTTGCCAAATAGCTTGTCTCTAATCTTTTCTATGTTTTGCAGAATAGTAAATTGTTCAGATAAATTTTTTATTGCAACTTGACCTGCTGTTAATTCATTCTGACTAAAATCAAAATTTGTTTCAATTATCCTACTCTTAGATTCTAAGAGAGCTTTTTCTATATGTAAGTCTTCAATTCTTTTTGTTACTAAGCCAACTTCTTCCTTAGATAATGTTAAAGTGTTCTGTGCGTTTTCACTTAGACGCTTACCAAGGTTTTCAAGAGATGTATCAATATCTAGTATTTTTTGCTGATGCTCAGCCGATTCCCCTACCTTTAAATTTGATTTTTCTTGGCTTGCTAGGAGGTTTTCATTGGCTTGGGAAATTTGTTTGTAGATGTCACGAGATGTTACACCTTGAAGATTAAGATCTTTTTGCTTTTTTTCTAAATCTATAAGGTTATTTAATAACTTAGTCTCTTGTAACTTAGAAATAACTTCAATGGAAGCACCCATTTCTTTTAATTGACGAATAGAAGTTTCTAAATCTGTTTCAGTTATTTCTCTGAAGAAATCTTCAGCAGACTCTGCGCCTTCTTTAAGTTTTTTAATCAATGGAGTAAATACTGGTACTAGTATATCACCTACGGAATCAGCAAGTCTTGTAAAGCTATCACCAGTATTACTTATAAGACCTTGGAATGTCTCGCTCAGTCTATCTGCAGAACCTGCAATACCTACGACAGGATCTTGCATAGCAGATATTAATGCTTGCCTAAACTCAGGTAATGTTGTCTTTGATAAGTCTGTGAGTCCTTGCGATGTCTTAATAATATTGAGTATGCCGCGCTCCCTTAAAATGTCCGCTGCGCCTGCGCCGCCTGCAAAAGCGCGGCCGAAGGCATTAGCAGCTTCTACCGCAGTAGTACCCATAAATGAAGCAAGGTCTGTTATAGAACCAATCAATGCATCAGAGTCAGCTCCAAAGGCTTCAAGTTGCGCACCTGCATCTACAACATCCTCAAGGCTAAATGGTGTTTGAGATGCTACTCTGTTAAAATTATCAAATGCTTTTTCTGCATTTTCTACAGAACCTGTTAAGCCTACTAAGCGTGTTTTTACAGATTCAAATCTAGCCGATACTCCTATTAGCTTAGATATAGCTGCTGTAGTGCCTGCGAATGCAAAACTTATTAACAATAAATTGTTTCTTAATGCACCTACGCTTCTTCTTAAGCCTGAAGTAGCCAATCGAAGTTTGCCGACTTTTTTATTGGTATTATCAATACCTGCATTAGCTTTTTGAGCTAAAAATTTAAATTGTAATATCAGTTCATTCTTATCAACTGCCATTATTCTTTTCCTTCATGCGTTTATCACAAGCGGTTAGTTCTTCATCTATAATCGAATAGACTACGAGGCGATTCATGTCTGCCTCGTCTATACATTTAGCAGGTGGGATATTAAACTTTTTAATGTAAGCGTACTCTTGTATATCAAACTCAACTTCCTGATCCCTAAAGAACAATGGATTAGCAAAGTGAGGTATATTGTAATATAGGTTCTGTCCAGGAGTGAACTTACGCTTTTCGTCTTCAGACACAACACGATATACCTCTTCCCAGATTTCGGAAGAAGTATATGTAATTGGCTTGTTTAGAGTTGGCGAATGTGCTGTGTATTCGCCTTTAGTAGGTAGAAGGGATTCGCTAAAACCAAAGTAAGTATACCAAGTATTAACTCGGTAGGCTAACTCTTTTTTTTAGATACGCCTTTATACTCTTGGTAAACCGCAGAAAGAATCTCGTCAGTTTCTTCGTCTTTAAACTTACCAAGAGCTTCTTCAGGATTTTTGAACGCTTTGTTCATAACCCAATCAAGAAGCTCGTAGTAGGCATCGGTATCGAGCTTATTATCCCAATACACTTTAATCTCTTTGCGGTGAAGCTCACGCCTATCTTTAAAATTAATAGGCTCTACTTCAAATTCACCTTTTTTGGTTTTTACAATCATTAAGCAATTATTCTTATCATATCACCTGAACTAGGAGCAAGAACTTTCATACTAACATCCAACATCATTGCCGCAGCTTCATTGAAAGCTACTGATGTTATCTTGCAGTTACTTGCCTGCACTCCGAATGTGGTAGCATCAGTAAATGTTGCATTGTTAGAAAGCTCTGTTGCAACTGTGGTTCCCTGCAAGAGAGAGTCATGCATATCTGCTGTATTATCATCGTATTTCACAGTAGCATCAATCGTAACACCAAACTCAGGAATCGACCTTGCGATTGCCTGTGGATCAGCGTCACTGCCTTGGTACCCTAAGTATTCAGATGGATTTTCCATGTTTATTGATAGAGATTGTAACACACTGTCCGCTTTATTCGCAACAGTTTTCTTGGTA
>Ga0115545_1000592_pt1 | contig 19555 bp, 18 predicted proteins | sample COGITO_mtgs_1003_FD_87188 | JGI IMG/M metagenome (GOLD analysis project Ga0115545, IMG submission 87188) | Pelagic marine microbial communities from North Sea - COGITO_mtgs_100330 | ecosystem: Environmental > Aquatic > Marine > Epipelagic | place: Germany:Helgoland, sampling site Kabeltonne...
AATTAAAGAAGAGACTAAGCATGTAGGACCGCGAGTGGCGGATTTGCGGACGCGGGTTCGATTCCCGCCGCCTCCACCAATACGGCATTTCAAGACCATCTGGAAAGCCCTGAAAGCCCCGAAATTATTAGGTTTCGGGGCTTTTTTATGTCTTTGAACTTCTACAGGGCTACGCAAAGCTCCGGCCGCTCTATCCGATTTTAGCCCTATTAAGCGGCAACATTAAAACCAATGGCTTGATGGGCGACGTCTGGAAGCCAAAGTGTTGGTAAAAGGATTTGGCTCGGTCATGAAAAGCGTGAACGAGTAAGGCGGACACGCCAGCGTGCTCCGATACGGCCACCGCCCGATAGACTGCATCCCGCAGCATGGCTGCGCCGAGCCTGATCCCCTGTGCTTGACGATCAACGGCTAGACGCGCCAGACCATTACCGGTATTGGCTCTGGCATGTTGCGGCGGACCTTCCCGGTTGCCACTCGATGTGAAACAGCACTCGCCACCAGCGCGTAATGGCCGTATACGCGGTTCGCCTGATCGGCTCGCACCACTCATCTGATTGAGCAAGGCCCTGCGTTTGAGCCAATCCTCCAGTGTCGGTTCGCCGCATGAAAAATCATCGCAGTAATGGTCCACAGTGAGTGGCTGTGGGGCCTTGAGTTCAAAGCTCATGCCTTGTGCCACGGCGTTTTGACTGCGAATAGGCGCTCAAGGCCCGAGTTGTCTTTAGGTGGCGCGTCTAACAGATCGACGAACTGTTGGAAATTATCTGCATCGAGCGTGAAATGAAACTGATCCAGCACGACGGACTGGGCTCGGTCACAAGAGGCCTCTAGCATAAAGTCGGAACGAGTTTTGCCAAGTAAGGTTGCGGCGTGATCAATAAGGTCACGCTGCTCCGGTAAGGCCCGTAAATTGATTGCAGCAACCCGCATAGGGATCTCCAGCTGTAGGTACAATAAATATACAAGCAGTAGTATTGGTCATAACGTTTGTCAATGGATCACTGGCTGTTCCAAAAGACGCTCGCAGACTGGTTTAAGTTTAGACCCAAGCTCGGTATGGACAGCGTACTGGAAGCGCTAAAGCTCTATAAAGCCCGATCAACGGACCATTGTCGCGCCCTCATATTGGCAGGGCCTTGGGTGTGGCGGCCAGCGGTGTGGCGATACCCGTAGATATGCCCTCCGGGAGTCACAACCCTTTGGTCAGACCGAAGTGGATCGCATCTTGGCTGCCATGGAGGGTGTCGAAAGGAACCTATACCAATTTTCCATTGAAACAGGTCTGAAGAATTCAGAGTTGATGGCGTTAGCTGAACAGGACCTACTTTTAACATCGGTTAAAATGGGGGGATTACCCAGTAATTCAAATTTTTGCCTTAAGCTTGGACTATGGAACGCCTGATTAGGCGTCCATCCACACTAAATATCCAACTGTTCCCGTGCCTTAGCGATACCCTTGTCTGCAGTCTTGACACCGGGGTGATCTTCACCAAACAGTGCGGTAAAGTCTGCCCTTGCTTTGGCGTAATACTGTAATGCTAACTCAAAGTCACCTTTGTCTAAGTATATTTCACCAAAGCTATCATAATTATTGGCAACTCTGGGGTTCAATTCGCCGAATAAATTAATATTAACGCTGATTGCCTCGGTCAAGGATGAAATGGCGTCATCGTAGCGCCCTAATTTAGAGTAGATGATCGCTACATTATTATATTCTCTCGCCGTTTGTGCATGAATTGATCCATAATATTCTAGACTGAGTTCCAGAGCTTTTTCTTTGTATACCAAACCCTGCTCTAGATCACCCGTGGCCTCATATATCAATCCAGTCAGACTGTTAATCTTAACACCTTCAGTGCCATCATTTTTGAGGTTTAATTCTCTCGCTATACTTAACTTATCTAAAGCTTCTTCGTATTTTCCATTATAATAATCAATATGGCTGAGAGGAAAATAAAATTCGCCTAAAAGTTCGTGCCCATCTCCATGGACGTTTTTCCAAATATCTAAGCCTTTTTCTAAATAGTCCCTTGCTTTCACCAGATCACCTAAAGAAAAGTAGTCCAGACCAACCGAGTGGTAACTTCGGGCCAAATGTGGGTGGCTTGGGGGTAAGGATTTTTGTCGTATTTCAAAAGCCTCAAGTTGAAAATCTAAACTGCGTTGATAATCCTGATTCTTTCTGAACACACTTCCGATAGCACTTATGGAATCGGCAATCTTTGAATGTTGGGAGCCGAAATATTCAATGCGAATTACTTTCGCCGTTTCAAATGAGGTCAATGCATCTTCTGTCTGACCTAGAATACTTAGCGAATACCCTAGCCAATGGTATCCGTCCGCGAGTTTTTCGGTATATTCAACATCAAGGGCTTGGTAGATTAGGATAGATTGTTCAAGATATATTTGCGCATCCTTTGCATTCGATCGTCTATACTCTAATATTCCTAGCTCTAACAAGGACTCACCGACCTCTTTGCTGATCTCTGGAAACAGGGTGCGCCGCAATTCTAGAGCATCATTTAGAAGAGTAGAGGCGACATCGGTTGCGTTGAGTTCTCGATAGACTACCCCCATAGTGGTCATTATTTCTGCTTTTAATGCTGGCTCGGAGTCGAACTCGTGCTCAATTTTTGCCAAGCCTCGATCAATAATGTCCTTGGCAGTTAATTGTTCGCCGGTAAATTCCTCTGGGTGCGAGGACTCAAATAGACTTAACAAGAAGTCCTTGGTGATTTGTTGTTTATCTCTCTGTTGAATAGCGATGTCACGTTCAGACACAACACGGTACTGTTGGATGCCGATACCTGAGAAAAACAAGGTGCTAGCAATGACAGATAGTAATATGGTAAGTCTATTGCGCCGTATGAAGCGACTCGTGCGATATATAAACGTATTGTTGTTGGCTGATACGGGTAAGTTCCTTAAATGGCGATCAATATCTCTGGAAAAATCCTGAACAGATACAAACCTATTTTCGGGACTATTTTCAAGAGCTTTGACTAGGATTGAATCTATATCTCCTTTTAATTTACGCCTATGCTCATGCAAAGTATTAGTGTCAAGTCTTGAAGGAATTCCATCTTTTAGTATTATTTCGAGAAACTTACTCGGTGCTAGGTTATCGCCTGAATCAACTGAATTTAGGGCGGAATTTGAAACTCTAAATTGAGGTCGTGGTGGTCGGACACCGCAAAGTAGTTCATATAACAGAATTCCCAAAGAATAGACATCTGTCGCTGTTGTAAGATTAGCGCCTAAAATTTGCTCAGGGCTTGCATAATCAGTTGTGAGCGCCAACATAGTCGAAGTGTCATTGTCTGGCGGTGTAGGCTGTAAAACTTTAGCGATGCCAAAGTCCAATAGCATAGGCTCGCCTTTGGCATTGACGACAATATTTGCAGGCTTAATGTCTCGGTGGATAACTAAATTTTGATGCGCAAATTCGATGGCGGTACAGACCTTGATAAATATCGCCAATATTTCATCGAAAGATAGTTGGTGGGAGCGGCAATATTTGTCGATGGGTTCGCCTGCAATGTATTCCATAACGAAGTAAGGAAGACCCTGTTCTGTGGTACCTCCGTCCAATAATTGGGCGATATTTGGATGTTTTAGATTGGCGAGGATATTCCTTTCGCTGTGAAAACGCGTTATTAGTCTATCCTGATTTCCGGTGCAGTGAATAATCTTTAATGCTACGTCGGCACCATGAACTCCATCCGATCGGTTAGCTAAATAGACTTCAGCCATTCCTCCCTGACCTATTTTTTCGCGGATGTAGTAAGAGCCTAAAGTATCACCAACTTTGCCACTTTCAATTGGTGCAATCTTCTCCTTGCCATACAAAAGTTAAACGGTACTTGTATCGCGAATATTGTTTAAGATTAGGTGCCGACAATAGTCCGTTAGTACCAGGTCATCACCGCATTGAATCTTCAAATAACGTTCAATTTCATCCCGTGGGGTATCTATTAAACTGAGAAATATCTCCTGGGCTCTTAGGATCCGACCTTCATCTTCCATGACCCTATCTCCCTAGGTGGCCAATCTCTGTCTTAAACCAAGCAATGGCCCATTGCCATTTTCGATGCGCAGTCCTTTCGCTAATACCAAGTAAGTTCGCCACTTCCGGGTAGCTAAACTCCCAAAATATCAACAATTCGGTCACTCGCGCCGAAACCTCATCGTGTTGCTCTAGCTGTTCAATAAGATTTTTCATAACGATTTCTTCAAGCATCGTCTTTTCAGTACATGCAATACCTTCTAGATCGAACTCGTGAACCCGTATGCCAAAGTCTCGTTTCTGAGCGCACCTGCTTTTGTATTTGTCGTTTAATATATGCCTTAGCTTCAAAGAGACTGTTGCAAAGAAATGAGCACTATCGTTAAAATTGAGATGTTCTCTTTGGCGCAAATACAAATAGAGTTCGTTTACCAGTTCAGTGGCTTGGATTGCTGTGCTGTTGCGGGAGTATCCTAGGGCGGATTTCGCTAAACCATGTAGGCGTTCATAGGCCTCAACTATTAGGTAGTCTATATGAGGCTGTCTAGTTTCGCCCATTAGTTTTAGATTATCTAATGCAAAATTCATATTATTTAATTTCCCTTTTGCATATATTACCGTTTCGCAAATATATTCTTTAAGATTGAAATTGACTGATTTAATGGGTTTTTTGTATATCCACCCCTTGAACTGCAGATTATCCTTTAACATGTCAATGTGACAATGGCTGATAAAAATTTGTCGATATAGAAATATACTGATAAATATTAAAATTATATCACTGCCATCTGAGTGAAAATAATTTTTTGCTGAGTCTGTTGGTTATCCCCCTATTTTAAAAGACTGAACAATTTGATATTTTCCTTTGGTATCAAACCCATCTTCGCCTTAAGTTCATTAATCACTAGAAGCTAACAGGTACAAATAGGTCGGAGTATTTGCCTAGGTTGTGAAGCCTGGATGGTTAAGGAGTTAGAGACCAAACCGACGCTAGTCTAGCTCTGTTCAGCCGGGCAAGTGACATCATTCAGCGTGCCCACTCTCATCGACATGGTTAAATTCTGGCAAAGGCACCAACTTCGGACCCAATCACCACCCACCAACTATTCAGTCTCTACCATCTTTTGCACTGTTAAGCCTACCCAAATCAATCACCACATCCGCACTCTTAACGGTTTCCGTCCGGTGCGCCACCAACACTCTGGTAATATTCATCTGTTTAACATTCGCGTTAACGATCGACTCGTTGTCCAAGTCCAAATGGCTGGTCGCTTCGTCGAGGAACAACAGCTTGGGATCGCGGTACAGGGCACGCGCTAAGATGACTCGCTGTTTCTGGCCGCCACTAAGAGAGGTGCCCATATCGCCGACCAGGGTGTTGTACTGCATGCCAAACTTGAGAATATCCTCGTGCACCGCAGCGGCCACAGCGCAGGCGCCGATCCGCTCGAAATCCAATTTTGGATCAAAGCAGGCGATGTTCTCTGCAACCGAGCCCGACAAGAGCTGGTCGTCCTGCATCACCGCTGCGATCTGGGTGCGGTAATCGTCCCGCTTATTTATGTCCACGCCATCGATCAGTACCTGGCCGCTGTCTGCCTTCAGCAAGCCCATCATGACCTTCAACAGGGTGGTTTTGCCACAACCGCTCGGGCCGACGATGGCGGCCGACTGACCGGCTGCAATGGAAAAGCTGATGTTTTCGAAGATAGGATCGTCGGTTGCAGAATAGCGGAAGGTTAGGTTTTTCACTTCCAGCTTGCCGATCATGTCGGGCAGATGTTGTAGGTTGGCCGTATGGCGGTCGACATCTTCGGCGTCGGTAAAGGTAATGTCGGCCAGGCGGTCCAGGTGTAGGCCGATCATCTTGAATTCGATCAACATATCAATCAGGCCGTCCATGCGGTCGACGAACTGGTTTTTGTAGCTCATAAAGGCATAGAGCATGCCGAGTGACATCAGATTGCCCATAACACTCGTGGCCAATAGATAGATTACGATAACGTTTTCAATACCAAAGAGCAGTTGATTGATGGTCTGGTAGCCAATACCCCATTTGGCCAACGAGACATCGGTATTCAAGGCCTCGGTGTATCGATTCTGCCAGAGATTCTGCCGGTCGTTCTCACGTTGGAACAGCTTAACCGTTTGGATCGCCCGTACCGTCTCCATAAAGTTAGAATCCTCCTTGGCATGGGCCACGATGCTTTCTTCGGACAGCCTGCGAAAGGGCCGATACAGCGCAAAGCGCAGCAGCGTGTACAGTGCGACCACAAAAAGCACGACAAAGGCCACCTTAACGGAATAGATAAACATGGCGGTAAGGGTAATAAGGGCCATCACACCATCGACAATAGAGCTGACCAGGCCTGTGGTAAGCAGATCCTTCACCTGTTGCAGGGACCCAAAGCGAGACACCACATCGCCGATGTGGCGTTTTTGGAAATAGTCGAGCGGTAGGCGTATCAGGTGCCGGAATAGATTGGCCGCCATCTGATAGTTTAATTTGGTCGACAGGTGCAAAATAATAAAACCGCGCAGCGTATTGGTCGCGGTTTGTATCAGCATCAGCAAACCAAAACCCAGGGCCAGCACCAGTAGCAAACTGCTGTCCTGGCGCAATAACACGTCATCGACCACCGTTTGCATGTAAAAGGGTGCGACCACAGCAAATATCTGCAGTAAAAACGACAGCACTATAATGGTGATCAGGTTGCGCTTTAGGCCAAATATCCGTTGCCAAAAATGGGACAAGCTCAGTCTTTGGCGCACCTCTTTCTTCTCGAATTTGGCGGTTGGGGTGAGTTCCAAGGCAATGCCGGTAAAGTGCTTGGCAAATTCGTCGTGGCTGTAGGTCACCTCGCCGATAGCGGGATCCAATAGGACGACCTTATTTTTGCCGACCGCCTTTAGCACCACGAAATGGTTCATATCCCAATGCAAAATACAGGGTAACTGCAGTTGCGACAGGTGTTCCAAATCGAGTTGCAGTGCCCGCCCGGCCAATTCGAGTTTGGCGGCTATATCCATCAGCTGCTTGAGGTTGGTGCCTTGCGATGAGATCTTAAATTGGTTGCGCAACATGGAGAGATCTGAAACGTAGCCGTAGTGGCCTGCGACCATGCCGACACAGGCAAGGCCGCATTCGGCGATTTCTGTTTGAAGAAGTATTTTCATATTCTTGATTTCTCAGTGTCAACTGAGTAAATAGATACAAATTTTTTATATGATTTTAATAATAAAAAATATGAAATAATTAGAAGTACCGAGGTGAGCAGTAAAAAGATTAAAGAGTTGGCCGCAAATAGGTGATTAATTTCCTTTTCAATATCATATATTCCCATTTCATCAATAGCAGCAATAATAGATACAATCGTATTGTTAGCGATGTGAATGAATATTGGGATGCTTAAGGACTCGGTTCGAATATATATAAATCCTAAAATAATCCCAAATATTAGTGCTCCTAATAAATCAACATGCAATATTGCGAACACGATAGAACTCAGAATGACGGAACTATATTTAGTAAATTTTCTATATAGTAAGTCTATTAGTAGGCCCCTAAAAAAAAGCTCCTCTACCACTGGTGTAAGAATAGAAATAGATAGAAAAATAATAATATTCTGCCATAAAAAGTAGCTTCCATCTGTTTGATGATACATATCCAAATCTGAATATAGCCCGACGATTAGGTCAATACTAAAATATTTGGAAATATATAAAATATAAAAAGCCATCAGAATGCTAGATGTAATCAGAATTCCTGTAAGCCCAAGAATATCGATGTAAGCGTTTATTTTTGTTCTTATTTTAAAAAATTCAGCTACAATATTATACTTTATTGTTACTAGTAAGAGTATCAAACCATAGAAAACCAATCCAAATAAAGCGTCTAAACTGGCCTCTGACTCTACAAAATAATCCAACAAAAAGACCGAAAAAAAAGTGCAAACTATAAAGTATGCGATAGCGTGCCAGAAATTAAACTTCAAAATATTGGATATTTGCATAATGGTAATTCCAATGTAATTTCAAGATAAGTTAGCTTTATCGGTTATAAAGCGTTTCTATGTATCGATTTTCAGTATTTGTAGTTGCCCTCAATATATCGTGCAGATCGATTTCTCCTTTATATCAGTATCTTCAAAATATACTATTCTCTGTGGTTTGGGCTCTGAAAATAAACCTTAGGATACCCAAGGGTAGATAATGGAATAAACCCCAAGCAAGCTAATGCTTGGAATTTTTTAATACTTAAAAAAATATATAGCTATCTTACCTAATATTAACAGCATAACTTCAAATTACTTCAAGATTTCAGTTTACTATTTTCTTGAGGCCTTTTTTTTGGCAGCCTTATATGAGTTATAGGAGACTGTAATTGCTGTGCCTACGTATCCTGCGCCTTTTATAACAGCCTTGAATAAAGTAACCAGTGCGCCACCAGAAACCTGATTCATTTGATCATTGCTTAAAGTATTCATAAATTGTCCTTTTTGATTATTGACTAAAAAAATGCGCCATGTTGCAGATAATAAAAGTACAGTTAAAACTTGCAATATGGCGGGTTTAATTTAGTAAGAGTTCTTAATTTTCATTACTGCCAACTATAGTTCCGACGCCAGCTCCAGCTCCGGCAGAAGCGGCTGTGATATTAACAGTTGTGGTTTTTTGATTGGACTTCGCCACGTATTTGATCACCTTTTTTACTGATTTCACAAGTGCAGAAATCCATCCGCCATTTACAAGGTTACATTGACCAGCACTTAATTCTTTCATATTCAACCCCTTAAAATTTTAATATAATATAATAAAATAAAAATTTATTTGTAACAAATTATAATCGCATATATTGTTACTTTTGATAAAGCTGGAAGCTAGTATAAGCCCCTTCAACGAGCCTACTCCGGCCCATAAAACTACTGTTTACCTTTAAAGGCACCCGTAAGGCTATATAGTTGAATCAACAACTTCCGCTTTTGCACTTAAATAGAATCTGAATAAATATCCGACATCTATTTTGAAGATATAAATTTGTTTTTAATCAACACAAGAACACTCTCCATCCGTGGCAATAAGAAGTGGATAGAAATTAATATAAATGTCGCCTTACTAATTCCAAGATCACTAAAATTAAATATTAAAATAATTAGAGCAATAATACATATAAAAAGATAAAGCATTTCATTCATAATATTAGTTTCTCAATTAATGATTAAATATTTCAGACTTATTACTAAGTTGAAACTACTGATCGGGTGACAATGTATTGGACGTTTCATATACGGCCTCGGCAGCCAGAGTTTTTTTGGAGGTTAAGACCTTCTTAGCGGCCTTATAAACATACCTGGCTCCTCTTGCTACAAAACCCCAAACCCCACCATTGATATCTTGCATTTCTTCATTGGTTAATATATTCATTTTAATTTCCTTTCAAGTTTAAATACCAACAACACTGGTCATCTTGTTGATTTCCTCGGTGGTTGTTGGGGTGACATGTACATACCTCTGTACGTACATGATTTGCTCATATGAGCAAATTTGGTTTAAGTATTTTATTCACCGCTTTTAGTATTTTGAGGCTGCCTAGGCCTTATTAATTTATTTAGAGTCTTCCTCTCAAACTAAACAACGGCTCAAACAACCACTCCAAAAGACTCCGTTCAGCCAGTTTGATATCAGCCTCCAACGAGATGCCCTCCTTCAACGGGAACGTTTTGCCATAGGCATCGACGGTCTGCTGCTCCAAACTGGCCGTGACGCGATACATCGGCTCTTGCGCGTTAATCGCCACACCGCTCAGCTCACTGGGCAACAATACCGTTTGTGAGACTCCGGTAATGGTCGCGCTATATAGGCCAAATTTTTGGAAGGTAAAGGCGGAATAGCGCATCTTTACCGTCTGGCCGACTTCGACAAAGCCAATGGCTCGGGCCGGCACCAGTAGCTCGGCTTCCAACTCGCTACCCTGTGGGGTAATGGTGAGCAGCGGCACACTGCTTTGCACTTCCTGCCCTTCGCTAACTTGGATATTGCTCACCATGCCGGCGCGGTTAGCCTTGACGATGTAGGCGCGCTCGCCATGTAGCTGGGCAATGCTTTGCGCCAGACCAGACAGGCTGTTTTGCAGTTCACCCTGACGATTGAGTTCCTCGAAACCCAAACCGGCTTGCTGCAGGGCTAGCGATTTAACGAGATCGCGCTGCGCGTCAAGGTTACGCGCCAGTTCCTGATATTGGGCCTGTAGGCTGAGTAACTTCTCGGAGGCACTGCCAAGGTCTGCATCCGAGGCCAATCCCTGGCGGCTCAGGGTGTCTATGTTGGCCTTTTGCCGTTCGGCCAGGGCCAGCTGTTGGCTTAGTAGCTTTTGCTGGGTTTGAATATGGACGATGGCGCGATCTGTTGCGGCAATGGTTTGTTCCAAATCCAGCTGTTTGTTGCTGAACAGGGATGGCAGTCGAGTGAGTTGACTTTCAAGGATCTGTAGCTGGCTTTGGTATTCATCGAGCAGCACGGTTTCTAGGTGCTCACCGCTGGTGAGGATGCGATCACCATTGATCATAAATAGCGCTTGCCCCTCGGTTACCATGGCTCGGTCTTGCACTAACACTTGGCGTACTATCCCGGTAGTGGATGCATAGACCTTTATCACGCCCTGGTCGGGTACCAAAAAACCCTGCACGGTTTCTTTGCGCGCATAGCTGCCATGTAACAGCAATAGACCGGCCGCAACGACGAAGATTAAGATGACAAAGGTAATTAGCAAATAGGACAGCGGCGGTACAACCAAGACATCGCCCAGTAAACGGTCTTGCTGCTTTTCAACGGCCTGTTTGCGAAACAGTCCATGGCGTTCTTCTTGCGTTGGCCCGGCCATATTTGTGGTCATAAATCGTCCTTGAATACTATTTCATGCTGTACTGATACTTTTGTTCAATTGGCCTGACTGCCATGAATATAGCCCAGAATGTCAATTGAACCTTTGAAGTCGATACCTATTAGGTTTCAAATATATTTTTCGTTCTCTTATACTAGTAAACGAGAAAGGAAGGGGAATCCTGCCAATATACTTCGATCTATTTTTGAGGTTGACGGTTTTGTGAAGAACGGATTAATACCCATATCAAAGTATTATTTTTACATTCATTTATGGGAAAACGAACCCTATGCAGGTTGTCTTAATTCTGAAGTGCTTAATGTTCAACTGGCGAGCACACAACAAACAACGAACTCGACTGTCTTCTAACCTGATATATTTATTAGTAAATTACCGGGCCTGGCACTGGCAAGATAAACGGAGGTTTTACGGGGCGCCCCTTTCTAATGATTATTGGACGAACACATCCGCCATCGCCTGCGGCAATGCCACCCACTATCGTTGTCAGCTTCTCATCTTGACTGGTTATGATATTCATAATATTTCCTTTCCCAAGTTTAGTTGCTAAACTCAAAGAACCTCAATCGATCCTTTCGAGTGTTGGTATGGAGTGCCCTCGGTCATCTTGCCGGATTCTCAGGGGGCGCTCCGCTTCTATCACCTTCATGGTGATCTGTTGGTACTGCAATACTTTCAATACGAATTTCTGGGCCACCGAATCATGTCTTTGCTAAATATCTATCCGGTCGAACTAGGACTGAATGACCTCTGCATGCAGCCTTGGTTGTTATTTATTAAGACCTACATTTTTTTTAAATATCTATAATTTACATTCGTATTTTTCAAGACTAATATTGGTTTAGATGTATATACTTATTGCTTCATTATCTGGCACCGAATAGCTCTGTATGTGGTCTTCATATGCATAGCCCCCATCTACGAATAAAACAATGGCGGCGACAATAAATACGATAACTGTTGCTGTAATTAGCGAATACGCTGTCGGTTGGCTAAAAAATTCATCACCTATTAGTTGGTCGTTCTGTTTCACAATGGCAAGTACCCGATATAGTCCATGGCATTCTCCTTGATTTTTCCTGGTGCTATTCGCAGGCATTAATAATCCCTGAACGTTATTGCAAACCTTATGGGTAATTTACTTCTATGGATCTGCCTGATGTGAATGAAATATAGAATTCAAGCCCCACCTATGAATTCCATATGCAGTGGATTTAAATAATACTTTCCCTATGTTTTATGTTATTAAACGAGAATTGAAGGAGCACCCTGCCAAAATATTTGGATGGATTTCTTTTGGATGTATGGTTTGGAGCTATATCTGGACAAGTGGGATTCCGATATGCAATCGAAAATTGGCGCTGCGCCCAGCCATTTGGTGCCTTCACGGCCCTCCTTTGACCGGCCAGAGGGCGATGAATACATCGAAAATCGGCAGTATGACCGCCACCGCGGCGATGCCCAAATGTGGAGACATGGGTCTATCGAAGAAGGTGATGATGGCCGTTCTGTTATTTCACGCTGATGCCAGCAGTGCTTTGTTCTCCTCCTCTGGTCCACTAGCCGTCCCTTCGCCGAAGCGTAAATAGAGCGTGGGCACAATAAAGAGATTGAGCAGGGTCGAGGTCAATAGGCCGCCCAGAATGACGACTGCCATCGGATACTCAATTTCATGACCGGGTAGGTTGCCGAACAGCACCAGGGGTAATACAGCCAACCCTGAGGCACCGGCAGTCATTAAGATCGGCGACAAGCGCTCCTGCGCGCCGCGCAGTACCAGTTGGATGCCGAACGGTTGACCTTCATTGCGCTCCAAGTGCTGAAAATGGCATAACAGCATGATGCCGTTTCGGGCGGCGATGCCGAGCACCGTGAGGAAGCCAACCAGGGATCCCAGCGACACAACACCCCCGGCTATATAGGCCGCCGCCACACCGCCGACCAGCGCGAAGGGTAAGGTTAGGATGGACAGCCATGCCAATCGCCAACTCCTAAAGGTCAGCTGCAAGAGCAATAAAATAGCGATGAGCGCAAAACCGGAGAACAGCAATATGCGCGTGCGAGCTGCCTTGAGTTCAACGTACTCCCCCTGCAGAACGGCTCGATAGCCAATGGGGAAGTCAATCTTATCAAGACGGGTTTGCACATCCTGGGCGACCGACTCCAGGTCGCGGCCGGTGACATTGGCCTGCACATCGATGCGCCGCGAACCGCCTTCGCGCTTTATAACATTCGGGCTCGGCGCAATCCGTATGTCGGCCACGTCGACCAAGCGGACGCGTGCGCCGGTTGGGGTGTCGATTAGCATGTCCTGTAATGCGGTTAGGCTATTGCGCCACTTGGGTAGGGTCCAAACCTGGACGTCGTAGGTCCGGCCAGTGTTGAAAATATCCCCCACCTCCTCGCCTGCCAAGAAGGCCGCCGAGGCACGCCGGACATCGCCCGGTTTAAGGCCATAGCGGCGTGCCTCGGCCAGTTTCAAGCGCACCTGAATTTCGGGCACCTCCACGATTAGCTCTTTATGCAAATGCTCCATACCCTCGACGGTCGACATCGCCAGACGGACTTCCTCGGCTTTGTCCCGCAAAATCTCTAGGTCAGTCCCAAAGAGCCGGACCACTATGGCTTCGCCGGATCCGGTCAGTACTTCTCGGATGCGCTCTTTTAGATAGGTCTGTAGATCACGATAGAGCCCCGGATAGCCCTTCACCACCTCATCAACCGCAGCAACCGTTGCCGCATAATCGACATCGGGTGAAATGCTGATCCAATTTTCGCCAAAATTAATGCCCACTACTTCATCGGCGGCAAATGCTTGGCCGATATGGGCGCCAAAATTACGCACGCCGGGGATTGAGCGTAACTCTGTGCTGGCACGAGTGGTAATGCGCACCATTTCACCATGAGAGGTAGCCGGTGGGGTGACCCAGTGCATGAGAAAGTCGCGTTCCTTAAAGGATGGCAATAGGGAATGGCCCAGCAGAGGCCAAAGGGCGGCACCGCCGACCGTGACAATTGCGACCAGGCTGAGCGCAAAGGCGGGACCGCGGGTGGTTTTTTCTAAGATTGCCCGATAGCCGGTCGACAGCCATGTCACCAGCGGGGATTGCCGGCCGGTCAGCGGCGCCTTGCGCAGCAAGATTAAACCCATTGCCGGTGTGACGGTTATGGCAACTACCAGGGAGGAGAGGATGGCCAGCACATAGGACAGCACTAAGGGTTTGAAAAAAGCGCCCGACAAGCCCTCCATAAAAAGTACCGGCATCACTGCCATCACCACGATAAAGGTCGCATAGACAATGGGTCGGCGCACTTCCAACGATGCATCAAGCACAATGCGCGCAAGCGAACGGGAGCTGCCGGCGGCGTGTTCCAAACGGACCCGACGCAAAATATTTTCGATGTCGATAATGGCGTCGTCGACCACCGCGCCAATCGCAATGACAAAACCCGCCAAGACCATGGTATTCATCGACACGCCGGTGGCAGCAATCACCCAGCCTGCGGTCAGCAGAGATAGGGGAATGGCGGCTGTGGCAATCAATGCCGCCCGCCATTCATATAAGAATAGGATCATTACCAAGATCACCAACACACACCCCAGTAGCAGCGCATTGGACAGGTTGTCGATGGAGTCTTCGATAAAGGTTGCTGGGCGGAATATCTGCGTATCGAGCTCGACGCCGGGCAAACCCGGTTTCATCTCCTCGAGTGCGGCCTCAACCCCGAGTGTTACCGCCAAGGTATTGCCCCATGGAAACTTCTCGACAATTAACATCAACCCGGGACCGTCATTGATTACGGCGTCACCAATGGGTGCTTGGGGTCCAAAGACAATATCGGCCACATCGCCTAATAAAATGGGCTGGCCACTTTTTATGGTGATTGGCACTTGCGCCAGGGTTTCAGGCGTCTGACTGGCCGAGGTCAGCACTATTTCAAAGCGCTGGTCGGCTGTCTCGATAAAACCACCCGTGCCAATATGGGCTCCATCGGAGTAACGCAGCAGACCGACATCCAGGCTGTCGGAGACGGCTTCCTGAATTTCATCCAGGGTCACATCCACTGCGGCCATGCGTGCTAAGTCGACCTGCACTTGCACCATTTTTAGCTGTTCACCCCAGATCGCGATATTGGCAACACCGGGCACCCCTAGTAAACGGGCGCGAATGGTCCAATACGCTAGCATGGACAGATCCATAACCGAATGGTCCGGCGAGGTAATGCCTATTTTTATCACCCGACTTGTGGACGATAGCGGGGGCATCATAAACGGCGGCGCGGCCCATCTGGGTAAGTTGGGCGTTGCCATTGCCACACGCTCGGCAACCAACTGGCGGGTTAATAACTCATCCACACCGGCTTCAAAAATAGCCACCACCGAAGACAGTTGCGGCACCGATTTCGAACGCAAGGTGGTTACACCGGGTACGCCTGCCAAGGCGTTTTCCAGCGGTACGGTGATGAGCGACTCAACCTCTGCCGGCGATAGGCCGAGCGCTATGGTTTGAATTTCGACTTTCGCCGGCGCAAATTCTGGAAATACATCGACCGGCATATCGCGCAGGCGCAGTACACCGAAATACATTAAACAAATACCCAATGCGATAACGACAAAACGAAAGCGCAAACTGGTTCCTATGATCCATGCCATCATAATATTATCCTCTGATAGGTTTTGACGGTTAGTGTCCAACACCGCTTTCGATGCCGTGCAATTCAGCTGCGCCGACGATGACCACCGGGGTGCCGACTGACGGCCCGGATGCTAAAAAAACCACATCATCGGAAATCGATATGACCTCTACTGCGGCGCGTAAAAAGACACGCGGTTCCGGATTGATATAAACCCAAGTTGCCCCCCATTGGTCATACCACAGCGCTGCATAAGGCATGGTTAATTGACCCAAAGCATCGCTGCGAATTTCACTCAACTGAATATCGAGCCGGTCAACGGCGTGTTGTATAAGGGTAATTTTTTTGCCATCGGACCCGTCAATAGTCTCAGTGATGCTGACTGCCGTGGTGCCCGAGTCTGCGCTCGCAGCAGCCAGCGACCAAAAAGCTAAGAGCAGTGCCGGGAGCCGCAGCACGATGGATTGGGTGGTAGTCGGTCGTTTCATAACGATGCTCCCGACTCAAGCGAAGGGGTTGATGTGTTAGCGGACGTATTCTGCGCCAAGTCGCCCAAGCCCAGCGTGTCCCGACCGGCGTCGGCGCCAAAGCGTAGGTAAAGTGCCGGGATGCAACATAAGACCAGCACCAGTGCACTGACCAACCCACCCAGCATGACACTGGCCGAAGCGTGGAGAATTTCCAGGCCGGCTATATTGCCCAAGACGATGAAGGGAAAAGACAGGGCCGCCAGAACCAGCGCGCTGATCAGCAGAGCCGGCATTCGCTCAGCTATAACCGAGCGCACTAAGAGCGCACCAAAGGGCGTACCTTGCAACTGCCGCCATTGAAACGCGCGTATTAGCGTTACGCCAATGCGCACGCTGAAGCTCAAAGCAATGCCCAGGCCGACCATCGAGCCGAGTGAGAAATAGCCACTGGGCATCACCACCAAAAATCCGCCCAGTAGCGTTATGGGGATACCCACCATGCTCAATAGAGCCATTTTCCAACTGCCAAAGGCCGCCTGCAGCAATAAAAATATAATCAACGCCACCGCGAAAAAATTTCTGTATAAGGATTGCAGAGCCGTTTTTTGTTGAAAGTATTCACCCAAAACATGGGCGTGGTATTCAAATGGAAATGACATGCCTTGAATAGTACGCGCGACTTCGCGCGACACTGCACCAACATCTCGGCCGCTAATATCAGCCACTATATCGAGTCTGCGTGACACCCCTTGGCGTAGAATGACGCTAGGTGCCGACACGACTCTGACATCGGCAACGTCGCCCAAACGAACCTGTTCACCGGTCACCGCATCGATTAGCAAATTACGCACGTCGTCTAAATTGGTATGAATAGTGTCACTACCGACCACGACCACATCAAATACCTTTTGGTCTTCAAACAATGCCCCTACGGTAATGCCTTGCACCAGAGTCGAGGCAGCGCGCCGGACATCGCCTGGCTTTAAACCGTATCGCCGGGCGCGGTCGAGATCGACCACAACCTCAATCGTGGTTTTTTCCGCATGCGCCTCGATCAGAGGGTTGGTTATGCCCTCGATTTTTTCAAGCAGGGTGCGGATTTCTTCCGCCTTGGCTTGCAGGATGGCATAGTCGTGACCAAACACTCGTACGCTGATGGTTTCATCATCCCCGGTCAGGGTTTCCAATATTCGCTTTGATAGAAATGAGCTGACTTCGGCGCTAATATTTGGCCGAGCGTTCGCGACCGATTGAATTTTAGCGAGAGTCTCTTCGTACTGGGCATCCAGGTCGATACTGACCCAGATTTCGGCGGAGTCGACATCTGACACCTCGGCGGAAAAGACGGCACGACCCACCTGTGCAGCAGCATTTCGGACCCCCGGAATGGCAAGGATTTCGTTAATCAGGTCTTGGGTGATCTGGCTCATAGCTGGCAGCGAGGTACCAGCCGGCGCGTCAATCTCAACCACTATATCGGTTTCATTAAAGATCGGCAGGTAAGCGTGTTCAGCCTGGTTCCAGACGAATAGACCCACGCCCAGGCCGACCACTGCCAGTAAGATCGTTGGCCATAGTTTAGCCAACGTTGCATTCACGAGCACCTCGGACAGGCCATTAATTTGTCCATCAACCTTGAGTAAGTGCGTTCCGTTATCGGAGCGCCGCCTAATAGCAAAAGACACAGCGCAGGTGTCAAAACCAATGCGACAGTCAGTGACGCCAATACCGCGACGGCGTAGGCCCAGATCATGGGTTTAAAAAATGGTGCCATTGTGCCGTGCATAAATAACAGCGGCACAACCGCGAGCAGTAGCATCAGGGTGGCATACAAGAGCGGGCTGCAAGCCTCCCGGGCTGCCGTAACGATGATGGCAAAATCGGTCTTCTTGTTTGCAATGCCGTCTGCCGCCCCGAGTCGTCGAACGATAGTGTCTAGGCTCAGGACCGCATCGCCGACTATTACGGCAATAGCAAGGGTCAGGCCGGCAATCATCATCATATTGGTATCGGCGCCCCACGCATTGAGGGCCCAAATGGCCGAAAAACCTGACAGCGGTACCACCACCGCTGCGATCAGGGTAACGCGCCAGTTGGCGAATAGACTCGCAAACGCAATCAGCAGCAGCGCATAGGCAACGGCGATACCTGTGCCCAGGTTCTCAGCTGCCCGCTCTATAAAACTGGCGGGTCGGTAAATATGGCTGTCGACCTCAATACCCTGCATGCCGGGGCTCAGCTCAAGTAACGCGGCCTCGACACCGCGCGTGACCTCTATGGTATTGGCCCCGGGAAACTTGTCGATCGCCAGTAGTAAGCCAATACCGGTTTTGAAAATTGCATCGCCGATAAGCGGTTGATTGGCCTCAATTACATGGGCGACCTGATGCAGCGGGATGGCGGTGCCAAACACCGGGACCTGAGAAAAGGTTTCCGGCGTGGCGGTGGGCGAAATATGGCGAACCCCGAGGCGCTGGTTGGGCGTATCGATAAAGCCACCGGAACCGGGCGTCGACGAATTAAGATAGGTCAGCGGTGAGGCCCAGACCGATTCCCCTGCGGTCTTAACAATTTGCTCTAGGGTAATATTATTAGCGTGTAAGGTTGCCGGATTCACCTGTACCTGGACCTGTTTGTTGCGCAATCCCCAAACCGACACGTTAGCGACGCCGGGCACCCCGACAAGGCGCGGTACGATATTCCAGCGTGCCAGGACCGACATGTCGATAAGCGATACGGTTTTTGAATTCAGGCCGATATTCATCACCCGACTAGAGGACGAGACCGGTTGCAGCATCACCGGCGGGTTGGATACATTTGGCAGGGCATGGGCCTGGGTGAGCCGTTCTTGCACCATTTGGCGGGCTTGCATGAGGTCGGTCCCGGGTGCGAAAAACATCTCGATGGCCGACAAACTGGTAATCGATTCTGACTCGATCGAGTCTAACCAGGGCACTCCATTGAGCAAGTCAGCCTCAAGCGGCACCGTGATTAATGACTCAACCTCGGTGGTTGACAGGCCCAGCGCCTCAGTATGAACATCTAGTGACAAGGGTGAAAACTCGGGTACGAGATCAAGCGGGACAGTGCGAATTTGCATAACGCCGCCAACCAATAATATGAGTGCCAAGGCCATCATAACGGTGCGCATACGCAGGCTGAGGGAAATAATCCAAGTTAACATAATTTCTCCAATAGTCGATTAAGGAAGAAAAAATGCCTCTAATAACAACAAGGGTAACAAAAAAGTTTACGACGAAGTTCACAAAAATAAGACGCGATTCGGAATAGCTGAGTGTCTTTTTTAGGAAAGCCAATCAGAAATAATTCGTAGATCTTATTTTTCAATCCTCTACTTTAGAGTCAAATAATAAAAGAAGCTCCATTTCTATTTATTTTTCAGTGTGATGTCTTACGATCCGTTTAAAGTTTGCCAAATATTTAGAGTCAATAGGTTTAGACGGTTTTACGTTTTGCCGGCCTGGGGTGCACCTTGTCGCAAAAACCTGCAGTTTTTAAGAGTAAACCTATCGGCTCTATCGC
>Ga0115545_1000594_pt1 | contig 19546 bp, 36 predicted proteins | sample COGITO_mtgs_1003_FD_87188 | JGI IMG/M metagenome (GOLD analysis project Ga0115545, IMG submission 87188) | Pelagic marine microbial communities from North Sea - COGITO_mtgs_100330 | ecosystem: Environmental > Aquatic > Marine > Epipelagic | place: Germany:Helgoland, sampling site Kabeltonne...
AGCACAAGAAGAAATTTAAGCAAATAACATTTGACATTTATTGCATATACCGTTATAATAATAACATAACTTAGAGGTATCAATGGGTCGCGAATACGACGATAATCAAACATTACAACAAAAAATAATTAACGGCGCTAATACGTTGGCAGACAATGTCGCGTCCACGCTGGGTCCGCGCGGAAGAAATGTTCTGCTTAAAGAAAGAGGGAAGGAGCCGTTTATCACAAAGGATGGAGTAACAGTGGCACAGTTTGTGGCTCTGGAGGATCCCTTCGAAAACGCCGGCGCCCAGATCATAAGACAGGCTGCTATCGAGACAAATAACAGTGCCGGTGATGGAACAACGACATCCACGGTACTGGCACGTGCTATTCTTCGAGAAGCACAGAGGTTTATTGCAAGTGGGGTATCTCCCATCGAATTACAGCGAGGCATAAACCTATCTGTAAAAGAAGTGGTTAAAAATCTCAAGACGATGGCATTGCCGGTTTCGAGTATCGAAGATATTGAACACATTGCTACGATTTCCGCCAATAACGACTCTAAGATTGGAAAGCTTATTGCCATGGCATTCGATCGAGTGGGTCAGGACGGTTCTATTACCATCGAGGAGTCTCGTTCAACAGAAACATCTCTGGACGTAGCAGAGGGCTTTAGTTTTTCTTCTGGATACTGCGCAGGAGCCTTTATCACCGATGAGCGGCGCTCCATCATGCACCATGAAGAGCCGCTGATCTTGGTGACAGATCACAAAGTCAGCACTGTCGAACAAATTTTGCCTGTGCTTGAAATGGTGGCGAGAGAGGGCAGACCATTGGTTATGGTTGCTGATGATATCGAGGGTCAAGCCCTTGCCGCCCTCATTATGAACGCCATGCGCGGAACCCTGAAGGTAGCAGCCATCAAGGCTCCCTATTACGGCGAAGAACGCCGTGATACTCTCGCTGACTTGGCGATCTCTGTCGGTGCAACCTTTGTATCCCGGGAATCCGGACAAAAACTCCAAGATGTACAGATGGTCGACTTTGGAACATCCAAGTTCGTTGAGAGTTCAAAGAACGGCACCATCTTCGTGGGAGGCGCCGCAGATATCGAAGCAATCGATACCAAAATAACGGCACTGAAAGCAGACATCGAGAGCACCGATTCTCTAGAAACTTGCAATTTGATTCAACAAAGAATAGTCAGGCTTGCTTCGGGCGTCGCAGTTATCCGCATCGGCGGCGCAACTGAAGTTGAGATGATAGAGAAAAAGCACCGCATCGAGGATGCGCTGGAGGCGGTTAGAGCAGCCCAGACCGAGGGAGTGGTACCAGGCGGCGGCGCATCTCTTCTGCGCGCTTGTCAGAACATGGTTGTCTCCACGACAGGAGCCCACGCTGAACAGATCAATGGTGCCGTGATTGTAAAGAACGCATGCTATGAGCCCATCCGCCAGATGGCTCTAAACGGCGGAGAATCTCCGGATCTCATTATTCAGGAGGTCCTCGAATCCGCGGACGGATTTGGCTGGGATTTCCGAAACAATGAATTGACGAACCTCACAGAGAATGGTATCATAGATCCCGTGAGAGTGACCATGTCAGCGCTACAGAATGCAGCGAGCTGTGCCGGCACTTTGATTACGACAAACTATGGTATTATTCAAACGGAGGACAAATGATACAAGAAGGAGATCTTATCCACATCCCCCAGGGGGTCGAAATGTGGAATGAAACCGGAAAAGGAATGAGATTGCGAATGACTGAAAGACCAACTGTTGGTGTTTACTTAAGCACAATGAGCCAATATATCTATCAAGTTTATGCCAATGGTCATGAATGGAAGCTCAAAAGAAGTGATGTGTACCCATTGGAGGGTCAGCATGGCACTCGTTAAATTAATGGAAGTACGCCACAACCTGGCGCTTACGACAAAACAAGATTATACGGTACAAGAGGTATTTGTGAACCCTGAGCACGTGGTCATGATCCGTGAGGAACCAAGAACACATCTCTTAAACGAACAGGGAGTATTACCCAAAGGTATCGAGAGCACCAACAGGTTCACGAAACTGACAATTAATCGTGGACAAACTGGAACTGAAATAGTTGTACTCGGCTCTCCCGACATTGTCGAAAACAGCTTAAACCGCCAACAGCAACTTTTAAGAGGATAACATGAGCGACGAAACAAAACAACGAGTAAACATCCAATTTTCAATAGACCTTAGCGAACTCCCGAGTGAGGTATCCCGCCTATTTGGAAAATCCTGTACACACACCCAGGATGCCGAAAATCTCCTCCACGAAATCAGTTCTGATGGGCACACACTGTCTGTTGGCTCTCTGGCTGACATTGACGCCGAGCGCCTATCGCTAACGAAGGCAGACCTTGTTCTAGACGATCTGCAGAAGATCATCAGAGGGTACCTACGCATGAAAACGGAAGCACAGGCAGAAGAATCGACGCCTGCACCCCAGGAAGCACCCCCGAGAATGATGACGCCTCACCCAACAAAGAATCCTGAGTTCCCCGGGCACCACCCATTCGGAAAGAGAAAGACTGGATTCCCAGAGGGGTTTGATATGGAGAAGATGCAAGCAAAACTACAGGCAGCAGTTCAAAGTATCGAGGACAGCGATGAAGAAGTACCCAATGAGGCACTGGCTGTAATTCGCAGCAGGATGCAGAAAGCAATGAAGGTGATGAACGATGAAGAGTCCACTAAAACTGACGACGAAACAGTTTAAGTCTCTCCCTGTGCTCAAAGGGTTGCTTCCTGTGGGTTCCGTAATCCACTCGTTCCTAATGTTCGACGGGGGAGTAGAGATACCTTTAGCGGCAGATGGGAGGTTTGTTGTGTCGCACACGAATAGTTACTCGATCTATGAATTCTGGACATGTCTTAAACAGAACCCAGAACAAGTTCGAAATGTGATAACCTACTTTGATAACATCGAGGACCCCAACATCTTTTATCTGCTTCAAGAGACGCAACCAAATTACGCTGATCCGTTCGTTCGCGCTGGGATCTTCTTTCTCTTGAATAAGTATTCCAAGACTGGGTACATCTCGCATGGCGAGTTTGAGCCCGATAGTTACAACCCCGCAGCGTTCGTTAATCTCATGAGGGTCCCCTTTGGAATGCTCGACGTACAACTCAACAAGTCGGACAATTTCTGGGAGAGCATAGAAAAGATTAAAACTGTGTGCGACTACGTCCTAGTGCCCGTGGGGGACTACTCTTTAAACATTTTTGAGGACACCGGTGCTACACTCGGCTACGATCAAACAAGAGTTAACCATCGGCAATTGAAGCAGACACTCACCAACTCGGACAAAAGAATGGTTTTAATGTACCACTACACCCCCTCGGTGGCACGATTTTACAAAGACCACTCGCTCCATCTTGTTGATAAATGGGGAAGACGTACAGACAGCGATAAGAACGCAGTCGAGGTGCTAGTTGCTAACTTCTAAGTTATTCTTTGCGTGCATGCTGTTTGCCACAGGGCAGACCCTAGCATGGTTCCAAATCAACAGTCAGTTCGTGTGGGAATGGTGGAAGCATCACCCAGTAGCGGCGGTTTTTTTGTATGGCATCCCCACCGGCTTCTGTTTTTACTATGGTGTTCGAATGGCGTACGAAGAGATGGGACAAGTTTGGGGACCACGATTTTTAATTTTTAGCATGTCATATTTGACATTTCCGCTCTTGACCTGGCACTTCTTAGGTGAGAGCATGTTTACAACAAAGACGATGATTTGCGTAGCGCTATCTATGTTGATCGTCGCAGTACAATTATTATGGAGATAACATGAGAAGAGTTGAAAAACCGTGGGGACACGAAATTATCTGGGCAGAGACAAAAGATTACGTTGGAAAGGTGCTCCACATCAATGCGGGACACCGCTTATCCAAACAGTATCACGAAGTAAAAGAAGAGACAGTGTATGTCATCAAGGGCGTTTTATACAACTACGATGAGAACGACAAGATCCAGAAGATAATGCCGGGTGAGTCATTTCACGTCATCCCCCACCAGGTTCACCGATTCGGAGCCAACGAATCTTCAGTAGAGATCGTAGAGGTCAGCACACCACACCTGAGTGACGTTGTAAGATTGGAAGATGATTATAAAAGATAGCAACTATTTATAGTGGTGAGGTAAAATAATGGACATTTCTACAAACAATTGGTTCGAGTATCTTCGAGAAGAAGTTTTAACAGAGGGGCTGCGAGACATCGGCTTGCCCGAGGTCATTATTGATTTTATTGAGGACGGCATGCCAAATGCTCCCGAGAAGTCAAAGATGTACGCAGGCAATAATTGGAAAGAACACAGGCTGGGCAACCCCGGCTACATTGATGCCGTTCAAGACACCTGGCTGAACCAGATGGAGCGGATGTTCCCAGATCAGATACAGCTTCCACGCGCAATACACAACCCAGTCCAAGCGCGCACGATCGAGCCATATGATACGAGCGCCATCCGTACAACTCCACGCGCAGCATACGACGACGAAACCATCGAGCAAAACAAGAAGATCGCATTCGTCGCAGACAATATAAAGCAAGCGTGGGCAAAGCCCGCCGGCACTTGGCGCAAGACATTTATGAAAGCACTGAAGGCACTGAGCAAAGCAGGTGTGCCTTCCGAGAAGGTTGAGGTTGTAAAAGAGTGGCTCAACGAGCAGATGCTAAATGAGTGGAGAACATACTGGGGCAGATATAACGAGTTGTTCTCTTGGCTTAACGATGAACCAACGAACTACGAAATGATCAAAGGCGATGATATTAACAACGCCTATCAAACTGCAATAGACGACTTGGAGAACCGAGAAGATCCAGATAATATCCTCCACACTTTTGAAGACGGCTCGTACTGGTATAACTTGCAGGTGTCTAACTGCTCCGTAGAAGGCGAGCGAATGGGACACTGCGGCTCTGACTCTCGCGGTGTACTAGTATCGCTCCGCAAGCGCCAAAGCAAGCGCAAGGCATCCTCGTCCTATGTCACGATGACTTGGGATAGCGATACGCTTTACCAGATCAAGGGACGTTCTAACGACGCACCCCCAATGGAAATGTGGGATCACATTGAGTGGTTCATCAGAAATTTTGACATCAGCAGCGTCCAAGAAACAGGCGAACACTCTAACGATGAAGAAGGCTTCCGAGAGATGATAGAGTATCTGCAAACACGCAACCGCGATGTGAACTTCACAGGCGTAGTTGACGAAGGCGCAATCCAAGAGGCGATAGACGAGGTTACCAACAACTACGACGGCGAGAACTCAAGCATCTACGGAGAGTTACAAGGACCAGACGATCACGGCGGCGATTACTATGCTGTAAGCATGAACGGTGATGGTAGCTTGGAGATTAACTTGGGCTGGCCAGGATTTGAGCTTAGAAACAATGAGTACACGCCGACGATAGCAGCCGATGACACCACGCAGGACGACAGATACGAAACGATACCCGAGAACACTTATGGAAGCGAAGCAAGAGACTTTACGAGCGAACTAGATCTAGACGAGATTGGCTACGATCTCCCCGGAGAAACCGAGGTTGAGTGGGAAGTCAAAATGCTCACAGGCGCTCAGCCAGAGGGCGAAGACATTGACCCAGACTATCCGGCAACCGCACACCTTGTAGTTAGCTTCCGCTGTTACGAATACGAGAGCGTGGAAGACGAAGATGATGCTCGTCGCGTAGCAGACAACTTTGCCTCAGAAGTACAATCGGGATTTGAAGAGAAGTACGACGAGATCAAAGAAGAGATAAGAACCAAACTTGCACAAGAAGGCTATTCAGTCAAGACAGCCTATGATCGTGATCGCGGTGAGATGAGTGAGTATGAATTAGATCACTGGAACATCTACACCGACAAAGCAGGGCTAGAGTTTTGGTTCCGCCCAGAGAGCGGTGCCGACACGCTTGTCGAATATGGTGAGATGCCGATGGTGCTGAAGATGTGGGGGCAGAACCCGGATTCTGGTCACATAGATCACTTGTATTCCCGCGCCTTTGGTCGATCTACCGGAATGGCGATACAGCCCCGCTCCGCAGCGCGCTACGGAAACCCCGACCTAGACCGCAATATGGCGAGAACACTGGAGAGATTGTATAAGAAAACAAAGGAAACCAATGCCACGGGACAAGAGCAATTACCCTTCGGTGACAAGTACGCCGCCAAGCACGTGCCGATTGTCTTAGCGAAAGACTCGCGCTTTGTTATCCAAGGCGCCGCCGCATACAACACCAGTGGGCGAGGCTCTGGCGCATATCCGCAGATGCCCATTGGCTGGCGCTATACCATCGGTGTAGACAGCAGCGCATCACCAGAAGAGGTCCAGACAGTCAAAGACATCGTAAGATACTTTAACGAGAACCCTCAGTTGGTCATGGATGCCGCCAAGGAGACTATTAACACAGCACTAGAGGGCTCTGTCTCTCTGGCAGAAGCAACCAAGGCCGATGTGATGTCAGGAAAGGCGGTGTTTGCAGCCATCAGAGACATTGATAGTATGTACACCGGCCGTGCGGAGGGCAATGACTTGGCTCGGCGCGCCATAATGATCGCTACATGGATCAATCAAAACTTTGAGCAGATGAGCGAAGCAGAGAAGCATGTAGCTTGGTATCAATATATCTCGCCGATAAGAAGCCAGCGATTTAATATGGCTCGCAATGGAGACATTGAACCCGAGGGAGATGATGCCGGCAAGCCATATACATGGGACACATATGTGCAGGAGCAGTTGAAACGAATGAGGGCGCCGGCGTCTGTTGTACAGAGCTATGGTGGCGTTCAGAACGAAAGTGTCGAAGATCAGATTGCGAGGATAGAGCAATTGCTGAGTGATCAAGCACCCCTCCTGCAAGAAAAAGATCCATACTACGACCTCAGAATCTACACTATCAAGATCGAAGCCGCACTACAAGACAACCTTGGTGGCGAGTCACAAGACACACAGGCTGAAATCCGCGGAATCGAGGGGGTCACAACTGTAAGACCGATCAGCACCACCAAAGACGTCGGTACCGCACAGGTCGCTACCTATGACATTAGGTTCGAACTCCTTGGCTCAATGAGTCGCGTTAAATATCGAGATCGCGTTTTGATTCCGGGCATGATGAAAATAAAGGGCTTAAAGATCTTGCGAGTGCACCCAATTGGTCGTATTGACAACCCCGGCGCGTCTTCGTCGCTCGCTGAAATGTCTCTACCTTTTGGCGGTCGCGCTGCTGCTCTCGGAGCAGTGAGATACGGCACTGGTCCAGTCCGTACTCCACGATCATCAGTGCAACAGGTCGCAGATGACTGGTCGTCAGATGGCGTCATGGACTACGATCGCCCAATGGCGAATGCAGATATGCAGTATCATGTCATGGTAAACACCGAAGAGCTGTTTCCTTATATGTCTAGGGTTTATCGCAATCCGAAAGACGCATTTGACTCGGACTACCACCATTTCATAAAGAATGGACCGCAAATGCCGGTGTACGTTGCCGTAGGAAAGAATGGGAGAGTAAAGATCACGGGCAATGAAGATCTGGTGTGGTTTGCGAAGAAGTCTGGGCTGGAAGAAATCCCGGTGTTCTTCAGTTATCAGTTACAAGTTTAAGATGAAGAAGAAACTATTAAAATTGATGTCTCAAGTAGTCCTTATCTTGTTGGGGGGGCTTATGGGCTCTGCTGTGGTCTTCTGCGGTAATGCAAAAAAATACCAATTGCCCACACGCGGTGAGATGCAGCATACTCAAAATATATCCCCTCGCTATGATGTAGCCGACAAACGCGCCATTAAAGCCTCGCGCAATAGTGCCGTGAGGGTTCTGTCTTGGGACGAAAAGCGAGGACAGATGTCCGTATCCACGGGAACATATTTCAAATATAAGGAAGAGAGGTATGTCGTCACAGTATACCACGGAATCCTGACGCCATCATGTGACAATATTCAGATTGAGGCTAGCGGACTTCTGAATCGCTGCTCGGAGATTGTACACTACGATCCGCAGACAGACTATGCGTTCTTGTCTGTTGAGGAGATACCTGGACGCAGTCCGATTAGGTTCCCGGCAGATTTTGTGAGGACCCGCAGAGGATGGCTGAAAGCAGTGTCCGTGCTCCACCCCCTCTTGTATACCGGGTATCCCAACTCCTCCGGTCCCGTTACCTTGTCTGGCAAGGTGATGAGTTTCACCGATGAGGAGTACATACACTTTAATTCATATGCTTGGTCTGGCTCAAGCGGATCTGGAGTATTCAACTTTGACGGAAAATATGTTGGCTACATCGTAGCCATCGATGTAGGGCAGACCGAATATGGAGTAGATGTGCTGGAGAATGTTATATTGGTGGTTCCCCATTTCCACATAGACTGGACGCCAATTCTAAAAAGATAGGAAACCTCCCAAATGAAAAATACAAAATGCCCCTACACAAATATGCTCAAAAGACTTAATATCTTAGATGAACAGATACATGAAGTTCAAGCAGCCTTAAAAATGATGAGACAAATGATGAGAAAAAACATGGAAGAAGAAGCAATGGTGAAATTAGCCAAAGCACCCGACTCGGAACCTGCAGGTAAGAATCCAGAACAGGTGAGAGAGATCTACATCGATACTTTTCTGAAGCCAGAACCCGCCGGAGAACAGGATGATGATTGATGATACGAACACGAGCGACGTCGAAAGTTCTGCGCCGGAGCCTGAAGACCTTAAGCCAAAAAAGCCTAGTAATCGTGCCCCCGAGGGTATTCGCACCTTTACGGCGTGTCGACAGAATGACGAAACAGGCATCTCCGGAGAGGGAGTAGTGATCGAGGGCGCAACGTTTGCCACAGGGCACACAGTGATCCACTGGCTCACCCCTGCGCCGAGAGGGAGTATCGCTTTTTTCGACGCATTTGATGACTTCATCAAAATTCACGTAACGAGCCACCCCACCAACAACACCATCATAACCTTTGAAGATGGAGAACAGGCTCTGTATCGCCAAGATGGCACAGTAGAAAACAAAGCAAAAACCACAGAGGACAAAGCATGACATACAAGTATTCGCAAGGTAATAGAAAATTTGGTGACCTCAAATATGAAGGAGACACCAATACAGAAATCGACTTTGAAGACGATTACATCGCCCTTGAAGCCGCTGGCAGCCCTGTTCTAGTGGTATCGGGCTCTCAAGTCGGCATCGGCACGGTAGCGCCCACGGAGATTTTAACACTTAATGCCGCTGAGCCCACTATTCTTTTCAAAGAGGGTGGAACAGCCATGGCAGCAATCGGGGTAAATTCCTCGGACAACATATTGATTGAAAACAAGACAATCAATAAGCACATTGTTCTCAAGGTTAACGATCAGGGGGTTGTCAGAGAGGGGTTCAGACTCAATGGTGCAGTGCCCGAGGTAGTGGTCAATGAAAGTTCTGAATCTCTCGTCGATTTTCGAGTTGAGTCAAACACCAACACGCACATGTTATTCGTCGATGGCGGTAATAACAAGGTAGGCATCGGCACGCATGAACCAACAGAAACGCTCGATATCGATGCAAATTGCATCCGACTTCGCAACAGTCTCACACCGTCCAGTGCCACCGACTTTGGGACGCCAGGACAAATTTGTTGGGATGCCAACTATGTGTATGTCTGTGTTGCCATCGATACATGGAAAAGAAGCCCGCTTAGTGCCTGGTAAGCAGGGAAATAAAAAAAATAAATAGCGCCCGTCTGCGCACCAATCAACTATATAATAAACCAACTTAAAGGAAATTTACCAATGGCTTACAAATTCAGAACCCCCATCGCCCCATCTCAACCCTCAACATCGACGACGTGGGTTGCCGTCGCTAGAGATAGTGGCGTTGCGTGGGCTACCGCAGAAGACCTCACAGACTGGACGGAGTACACGTTTCCGAACGGACACTCCTCCGATTATAACCAGATCGCCTACGGAAAGGACGGCTCAGGGAACCCAAGGTGGGTCGGAGTTAGAAACCAAGCCAATGGCGAAATCGCATATGCCAACGAAGTTACAGGCGGTGTTGGTGATTGGAGCCAGGTTAACATAGACGCATCTACATTAGCCGACGTTGCCTGGGGGCAGGATAAGTGGGTCACCGTAGGCAAGCAGGACGTGCCTGGGTACAACAACACGATCCACACCTCTACCGACGGCGCCAGCTGGTCAAGTCTCGATATCAGTGGTCTCACAGGAATTGTGACTGGCACAACGATCCTTGCAATCGCCACCAACGGCAGTAACACTTGGGTATTTCCTCAGCAGGACAGATTATATCGCTCGATTGATAACGCTGCTTCCTTCTCTTTAGTGAAAGACTTTGACGATGGCAGAACGATTAGAGACGTTGCCTACTCAGACGGAACCTGGGTTATTGTATACAAGGACTCCTCCAACGATGGATATGCGGCAGGGTCTACCGATTTAACAAACTGGTCTGAGTCTGCAGACGATCTTGCAGCAACGATAGGTACCATTGCAGCCGGCAACGGAACATATATTGCAGCCAACTCAAACGATATCTTGCGAAGCACCGATGGCTCAACATGGACAAAGCACCTGGATGTGCTAGCCTATGGTTCGGCTGCGGAAATAGCAACAGATGGCACAGGAAACTGGTTTGTTGCGCACGCAGACGGCGGCATAAGTTACAGCGAAGATGATGGGGTCACATGGGCGTCAGCAGTCGACACAGGCGCCGAAGATTACCAAGGCATCGCGGCAAGTGTTTATCTCCCTGTGTAGGGTTAACACTTTAGTGTACTATTTACTATTATGAACGGAACAACCTGGCGAGACTTCGTCGACTCACTCCAAGAACTTGAAGCGTATCAACAAAAGGTGCGCAAGGGGTACGTTAAAGACCGCAACCAGTACACCCAAACTGGTCCCCAGAAGACTGGCGGCGCTCCCTTTGATGAAGAGCCTCCTAAGACGCGCTCTAAGAGCGCTCCACCGGGCTTTGGGGGTTCACTTGAGGAAGAGGTGGAGCCCGAGTCATTCGACACTCACGACACCCTAGAGCCCAATATTTGGGATGATCAAGAATTAAAGCCCGAAATCAGAGACAGGCTCATGAAAATCGCACAGGATTTCATCGATGGACTCCCCGTTGAAGTAAACATCCGCGACGTGACACTTACTGGTTCTCTCGCCAATTACAATTGGTCAAACTACTCAGATGTAGACCTTCATATCATAGTAGACTTCTTGGATGTGGATGAAAACCGGGAACTTGTTAAAGCGTTTTTTGATAACGCTAGAATGAAATGGAACAATGATCACGATATTACGATGAAAGGATACGACGTAGAAATATACGTCGAGGATGCGCGAGAGTCCCACAAATCCTCCGGCGTTTACTCTATCCTAAACGACGACTGGATCAAGCGTCCAAAGCAATATAGAAGCAGCATAGACTTCTCCTCAGCCCGCAGAAAAGCGGAAGACATAGAGTTTCAGGTAAACATAGTTTCCAATCTTATCACCGCTAAAAAGTACAAATTAGCAATGAAAAATATAGGACGAATCAAGGATAAAATAAAGAACATGCGTCGAGCCGGCTTAGAGAGTCCGCTCCAGGAGTTCTCTGTTGAGAACATAGCCTTTAAGATCCTCCGCAGAAATGATACGCTAGGTTTCTTAAATGATTTAAAGAAAAGAGTATATGATGATATGATGACATTAAAAGAGGAACCGAATGGATTTTACGGAAATAAGTGACGAAATAAAGGTATTTCCCGGAGAATACCTTCTCTACTCCCCCAAAAATGAGATTGTATTGTGCGGGGCGTTTAACAGGGGGGAAGATTATATCCGCGCGTTTGGAAATGGAAGATATATCGAAGATCAAATAAGGGCATTCAAGAAGATATCACTGGAAACCCACGAAGTTAAGGCAGTTAGAAAGCGTAAGCGCTGCGGGGGATGCAAGGGATGAGGTACACGCCTAGATTTACCACTGGACCCTTTTTGAGTGCTTCGTGTATCATAGAAGACGCTGCGTTAAGTTTCTATTTCTATTATCTCCTGAAGGAAACGGTTGAAAAGCAGATGCAAACTGAATTTGATTTAGCCACTGCTCTCGCCGCTGGCGACAAGGAACTCATTAAAGAATGTGAAGCCGATCTCGCACTGCTCGACAGTGCCTACCAACTAAGTATTCTCACAGAGAAGAACGACACGATTCAGTAAGCAGGGACATGACTAATATTAATATATATTGCCTCTTCGACGACGCTGACGAATTATACGGAGTGTACTCCTCTATTAAAGCGGTTCACCGAGATGCTATTAAGATCTGCAATCAGGGAACGTCCGCAGTATATCTCAAGCAGGGAGCAGACATCAGCAAAGCCAGCCTTCCTGCTTTACGCAACCTCTTCAAGGGCGCCATGGATGTCAAGACTCAGTATGTTTCTGATGTGCGTCGAGTTACAATACTTAAAACCGGTCTGAAAGAATAGTGCAACAATATGTGATCTACGGGATAAGCGACTGTCCGGCATGCCTTCGCGCCTGCGCAGAACTCATGTCAAAGTACCCTTCGGTTGAGTACGTCTTTGTAAACACGGATTTTAGCAAGAGTTATCGGAAGAAGTTGCAAAAGAAATACGATTTTTATACCTTCCCGATCATCGTTCTCGAAGATGATAACGGGGAGCACCTTATCGGCGGATACAAAGAACTGATCCCGCACTTCGCCGATCCCGAGATGGAGTACTCGCCGCCCCCTGTAAGAGGTTTTAGTTGAACTGAGTAGGTGTTGGCAGTTTGTTGGCATATATACTATATGGCTCTAGAGCGCGGAAATTTGATCAAATGGGTGTGTGCACACCATACTTATCAGGCGAATGGGGACATTTTAGTTGGTCTCGACCCTATATACAAATACGGGATAGTCATGAAGGTTTCAGAAAAGAGTCCATCGCATTTTTTGGTTATTGACTGTGTCGACGCGCGATGGCATATTCTTGACACGACATATGATAAATACGAAATACTAAGTGAAGGTTAAATAAATGGCTAATATATTTTTTGCAGGCGAGAAAGATACCAAAGAGGAGGCAATCAAATCCGTCTCCGATTTAATTAGGGATTATTCTGAGTGTGTGTTCAACGCCTCCGTTGTTTCCGATGATGGGGGACATATCCTTCAGGTGGTGGTTGAGGTGGTAGAGCCATGGAAGCCTGTGCTTGACCAGCGCCCCGACTTCCCTCTCTTTGAAATTCTCCCTAAGTGGCACGGCTGGCGCGCTGTGGTGCTCAAGGTTCCAGTAGGATACATTGCCACAGTTATGAACAAGCGGGAAGATGACTGACGAGAGCCCTTCCCCGAAGTTACAGCAGGGCGACTTAGTCTTTATGTTCCGCCGGCGGCACAAGGGCTTGGGAGTGGTCTTAAAGTACGTTGACAACATGGATGAGTGTCTCGGCGGAAGCGCCTCGGGTATATTTGAGGAGTACAAAAAGTTTTCAACAAACCAATACAGACTACGTGATGAATATAGGCGTGAGGTTTGTTCTGATTCGGATGACCCTGACTTGGCATTTGATTTTTTTATATACAATGTCGCATTCAAGGGAAAATTAAAGACCCAGTTTGCCTATGTACGATGGTTCAAGCGCCCATCTACGTTTGCAGCCGACGGCATACATTCGCTCACCGGATGGATCCCGGCAGCGTGGCTCAAAAGTTACTGACAACAATCTTGCAATTAAAACTTGCCAGTCACGCCTTAGGATGCTATATTCATAAGACAGGAGAAACAAATGTCTATTAGCGCCGAACAAATTAATTTATCTCTCACTTTGTCTATGTGCACAGGCTGGGATCGCGAATTTCTGGAATCCATTTTGGGACAAATTGATAAAGGTCGCAATCTTTCGGGTCGTCAAATGGAGATGGCAAAGAAAGTGCTGGCGCGCAACACTCCCGCAGAACAGGATCTTCATGAAGCGTGGGAAGCCACCTTTGTGTCCGAATACGGTGCCCATGCTAAGATCCTCGCCACCTATTACGCAAGACAGCCCTACCATCGAGAGATGGCTAAAGAAATCCTGAGAGGAGTTGTCCCAGAGCGTCGGCAGTTCCTAAGAATGTATGAGAACAAGTATGCCCAAAAGGTGATAAAGGAAGCAACGCGCGCACCCAAATACGATGTGGGTACATATATCTTGCCGCGAGCACATTTTAGTTCTGCACATGCCGACTTTGGTGACACCGGCACACCTCTCCCATGGTCAGTTAGTCGCGATGTTGTACAGAAGTTTGATAAAAGAGGCGGCTTTATTCTCGAAGTCCGTGAAGAAATTCATTCCGCTGCCAAAAATTCAAAACGCTACAAGATTCTTCCCGTGGGAGCGTCCGCACCGTTTATTGTCGAAGAGAGGCACATTAAAATAAAAAGAAAGTAGGGCACTCCTACTACTTAAGATGTGGAAGAAATCGAACAATACAGAGTCGGCGATCTTGTTGTCGGAATCTACGACTTTATGGAGCACTTATATTATAGCGCCTACTACCCAGATGATGTGCCCACCCCGGAACAAAATATAGGGGTCATCGTGGCAATCTCTAATGACGGATTTTACTTTGGAGAGCATGTCTATACGGTTCTTTGCATCGATGGAATGAAGCGGTTTTTTCTTGGTGATGAACTTATGCTCCTGTGAGGAGCCTTGACAGTCTCCTGACAAAAAAGACACAAGAAAAACCCTTGACAGTGGAGAGGGAACTTGTTATACTTTAAACATGGCTGATTGGTGGAATTGGTATACACAGGAGACTTACAGATAATTTGAGCACCTTGAGAGAAATCTCATGTGTGAATCCGGTCAAATTCGGGGAAACCTTTAAAATGGCAATCCCGAGCGAAGCCCGAAAGGGAACGTGTAGAGACTTGACGGCTGGCTCTTAACAGGTAATGCTGAAGATGAAGAGAAAGTCCAGACCACAAACACTTCGGTGGCAGTGAAAACTGTAGTGGTAAGAAAATCTCCCGCCCGTTTGGGCTTGCGGGTTCGAGTCCCGCATCAGCTACCATTTTTATGGGTTGTTAGCTCAATGGTAGAGCACTTGGCTTTTAACCAATAGGTTCTGGGTTCGATCCCCAGACGACCCACCATTTTAACATTTTTAGGAGACAGCCTACCCGGACATAAACTAGAGTCAATCGACCGGACGTTCACAAAAATAACCGCCATGTACCTGCGCCTATAGCTCAGGTGGTTAGAGCGTTGTCCTTATAAGGCAGATGTGGTGGGTTCAAGTCCCACTAGGCGCACCATTTTAACATTAACAGGAGAGAAAATGACTTACACAGTTATCTACGAAGACAAGTCCGGAATTATGAATACGTTCACATTTATTTCCGGTCGCCACGACAGGAGCAGTGCTTGGCACGAGTTTGTGAACAAGTACGCCGAGGAGGGGCAAAAGCCCGTCGCGATTATGCCAGGTCAACACGTTGTGTATTTTAAAGAAGAGGTTCATTCGCCGGAGCTATGGACATGAAGCAAGCCAAAGTCCGCCGCGGCACCGTCGCATACCTCCGAGACCACCAACAGGTCCCGTTTCTCAACTTGGCTCACTTCCGCGACGAGAAAGAGATCAAGACCATACCTTACTATTGGCGCGATAAAGAGGGAAAGATGTCACATTTGTGGCATATGGATAGCCTTCCCCGAAACACCAAGGTTACATGCTACCATCGGCAGAGGGACATGAAGTATAGCATGTGGGTCGTTACCGATCCCGAGAGCGAGGCTATAGGGAAGATCTTTATTGTTGGATTTCGCTTTGATGACCGGGAAGAAGACGAAGAAGAGCAGACGTTTCGGTATACCAATGTTTCTCCCTTTATTCGGCATTCGCTTTTGTCCGATAAGCACCTCAAGCCAAAAAAAAACCAACCTGCACTGTAAAAACCATTGACAAGTTCAGAATTTAAGTTATAATATTAGAGTATTAAGCGCCGTTAGCTCAGTTGGATTAGAGCAAAAAGTTTCTACCTTTTAGGTCGGGGGTTCGAGTCCCTCACGGCGTACCAACAGCAAGGAAGCACATGAGTTATAAAAGCCAAGGGCTTAGAGATCACGATCACCCGCAGGGTCTTGTCTGGAGAGACATGATAGAAGATTACTATACGCGGTTTATTGAAATTTGGCAGACATCCCAATCTGTCGATGAAGCACACCACAGGATCCTTGACACCCTCGATGCAGAAATCTCGACACGCACTGCTCTGCATTCGCGCGCCAACTACTTAAAAGTCATGGGAGTTCAACTAAGGGAACTGCCACCCCATTGTATTGATTGGGAAGCAATGAGCAACTTCGCACTATCACTGAATTCAGGAGAAGAGTAATGTCGTACCATGACTATGCACGCCCAACCACAGTGGGGATGGAGGTTGTCAACCCTCTGCATCGCCAGCAAAAGAGGCTGAGCCAACTTGAGTCCTTCTTGAGAGAGATCGCCTCAGAGACCGGGGACGACAATTTGAAAGAAAAGATTGAGAAGGTTTTAGATGAGTATAAGTGAAACATATAGAGAAAAGGCTTCGCTACCCCGCGAGGCTCGTAACGCGACCAACCTAAGAGATGCCTTAAGGATGTATGCAGAGAAACGACTGCTGCATGTAGCCGATGTATGTGGAGAAGTGGAGGAAGATGCGTACCGTAAAGAGTATGGGTTGATCCATCGCCGATACGCAAACTTGCTGTTTATTATAACAGAGGCAGTGCAAGATGTAGAATATCTAGTAAGATCCGCGGTCACGTGGATTCAGGAAGATTACGAAAACGCCATGACTGGAGCCCAAAAAGATTCTGCCGGTCTCTGTGCTAGCGAAATATTGATGATCATTGACAAAGAGTATGGGTGACATTATTTTTCGCCCCAAATCGTTACGCTCCCGTTGGAATTTGGATGTGGGCGCATTGGTGCGCCGGCGCTCAGAAAACACCCTAGAGCCGGTGGGACTTGTCACCAGTGTCGGTGTAATAGGAACGATCACAGTTCTGCTGATCTGCGAAAACCGTATTGTCAAATACAATCGGAGTTCGCTGGAGGTGCTCAGTGGTTGTCGGTAGTTTAGTGAGATATATCCCCAGTCCTTCAGCAACTTTCAAGTGGGAAAGGGTGTTGAATACGCAAATGGTGCCACCTGGGGTGATCATAGGAGAAATACAAGAGAATGGAACAACCACACGTCGATTTTTGATTCGATGGCATAATGGAAACATAACTGAAGAGTGGATCTCGTACCTGGAATCATATGAAGTTTAATAAAGGCGATTTAGTAGTACATGCCCAGGGAAGTTTGTTTCCCGAGGGGCAAATCTGTGGCGTGGTCATGGATATATTCGGAAATAATAGAGATTTCTATAAAGTTTTCTGGTATACTATGGGAAGATATCAAAATCTACGTGAAGATAATTTAAGACACATAAAGGAAAGAAAATAACATGAAGACATTGACGACATTTATTCTAGTGGGCATGGTAGACTCCTACGATGCGCACTTTGCAACAGTCGAAATAAACACGACGCCCGCATCCAATGGTGGACCCTCGACCGCGGTAATGCCAGTTGAGGCTTTCCCGTGTGAAATTTACGAAGGCAGAATCTTTTATGTGGTGAAATTGCACGAGGAAGAAGACGCGGTTATCGTTTGTCAAAAGGAAGTAAACAGTGGAACGAAATGAGGAGAAACTGATTGACGAATGCATTCAATCGCATTATAATATGATTAAGCACCATCGTCGCCAGATTATCGAACTTTCATGGCGAAAAATAAAAGACGAACAGTGCGTGGAATGTTTTGATTACGAGGTTATAAATGAAAGTGGGCGACTTAGTGAGAATGACCGGTGATCCTCCCTCGTGGAACGGACACGGTGTTGTTTTGAAAATTGGCGATCCCCAGAACCTGAACCGCGGTTCTCAGGGTCCTCGCCACCCCGACAGCGCCAAGATACACTGGTTTGATGACTGGGATGACGACCCGGTTGAGTGGGTTCGTTTCCGATCACTGGAGGTCCTAAGTGAAGGTGGGTGACTTGGTAATGTTTGAGAGCGCACTTAACGATAGCATGGATCATTACACCGTGGAACACGGTTTGGTGGTTCAAATATCAAAGACTGGGCACGACACCATATCTGCCCAAGTTTTATTCAACGACGGGGAGACTTGGTGGGTCGATTCTGGAAGACTGGAGATCGTAAGTGAAAGTCGGTGATTTGATAAGAGTGCAGTATACTGATCAGGGTGAATGGTATACGGGCATCGTTGTTGAGGTTCCCACGTCGGACCCTCTAACGGTTTATCAGATGTATTGCACCGAGAGACGCGCTCATCACATACTTAATCCTGATCGTGATACGATAGAGGTGATCAATGAGCAGTGAGCGCATAAAGAAGGGAGATCTATTTTGGAAGACTGGAGGTGGTAAGTGAAAGTCGGTGATCTAATTCGCAGTATTCATGATCATGCACATCGCGGCATTGTTGTTGGGAAAACTCGCATTGCCAGTGGGCGTGTTATACGAGTACAGTGGTTTAATGGAGAACAAACGGTGGAATACGCTCGAATACTGGAGGTAATAAGTGAAGGTGGGTGATTTAATATCGTTTAAGCCAATAGGCTTTGGCGACGACGACTGGTCAAACCCGGGGATCGTGTTGCGAGAGTGGGAGCACCTTGATAGGAACAAGAAGCCCATGTGGATTGTTTGGTGCGATGGGTTTGAGATCATTATGGACGAGATCAATTATGAAATATCGCACTTGGCACGAAAGCGTGCGTGAATTGTGTTAGAAGATTAAGGAGGAAACGATGAAGGAAGGCGACTTAGTTACATTGTCAACGTATGCGCTGATGAGGGCGGACATGTATAAGTGGAAGCATAGGATTTGGCACAAAAAAATGTCACTTGTTGGTCTGGTTGTGCGAGTTGAGGACAATCCCTATGCGCGAGAACACACATCGAAGAACGAGAGGAGGTTTTATTTTATCAACTGGATGCAGAAAGAAGGTCCAGCGAGCCGCTGGGGCACGCATGGCTATCACGCCAGCACGACGGGCTATTTTCTCCGCAACGATCTAAAGTTTGTAAAGTGAAACAAAAGGAAGCAAGAGTGAGAACAAACGAGTTTTTTAACATATTCGGCTCCAGGAGGAACCGGCAAGTGGTGTGTGCAGATGGGTTCACCATGAGCGTGCAAGCGTTCGCTGGTGGGTACTGCACCCCGCGCATCGACGGCGCAGATAAATATGAAGAAGTAGAAGTAGGATTCCCGAACAAACCCGAAGAACTGCTAATGGATTATGCAGAAGAACCAGACAGACCAACACAAACGGTTTATGCGTATGTGCCTGTTCAGGTGGTGACGAATGTGCTGGTCAAACATGGTGGCATTGTTGACGGCGAGGTACCGAGAGGTGTCGCGCCCATCGGTGTACATTTCGTCGTTGACGATTAGTTGACAACTTAGACATTGACAGCAGCGCGCCAATCCG
>Ga0115545_1000597_pt1 | contig 19494 bp, 19 predicted proteins | sample COGITO_mtgs_1003_FD_87188 | JGI IMG/M metagenome (GOLD analysis project Ga0115545, IMG submission 87188) | Pelagic marine microbial communities from North Sea - COGITO_mtgs_100330 | ecosystem: Environmental > Aquatic > Marine > Epipelagic | place: Germany:Helgoland, sampling site Kabeltonne...
AAAATATGCACTTTCATTGGTAAGCTCATGCCTAAAGTTTATATTATCCGTAGACTCAGCTATTACATATAATAAAGATTTATGATCTCTAGGAAAAGGACCATTATATGCAGGTCTATGTGTAATACGATACCCGTGTCTACATATAAAAGTATCTCCTCCAAATACACTACCAGTTCTATGTGTAGCGTCAGGACTAGAAGTATTATCAGCTTCAACTGTATAATTAGCTAATTCATCTCCTAATACCTCAAACCCTGTCCATATTAATTCCTGAGTATCATAAGATAAGTACATGTCAGTTTTAAATGCATGTAAATTATGCAGTTTAAGTTCTACCTGTGTTAAAGGAGCTTCGTATGAAAAAGGATCATTTGATGAAGGAACTTGATGCCACGGCGTAGGAACTATTCCATCTCCAGGATGACTAAATGCTCTCTGCGCAGGCATTCTATCAGGGTTATAAGCTAGAAGTATAGAACTCTCTCCTCCAATATTAAAAACTCTTTTACCAAATCCAATACCTCTACCATCATATATAGAATCACCATTTAAGTATGTTTTACATTTTTCTCTTATTGGAAAATGGTAAAAAGATATACTATTACTTGTATACGCTATAAACTGACTACCAAGATGTGCTGTTACATAAGAGTCTTGCATTATACAATCATCTCCAGCATTTTGATAGCTTTTAAAATCATTATAAGAATTACCCGGTCCTAGTAAAGAAAACATTCTTACTCTGTATTCTTCACTAGTATGTGTAGCAGGTACTAAACTGTTTCTATTATTTAACAGATAAAAATCGTGGAAAGTAGCTGTGTTTATAGAGCCTCTAAAAAGAACTCCAGGAGATAGTATAAAATCTTCACTTCCTCCATTACCAGCATCACCTTCACATGCACTAACATCTATATCATTTATATTACTAGTATTTTTTATTACATCCTGACCTAATATTCTTCTGTTAGAATGCTTACGCTCTGCATAATATATCCTAAATCCTTGTACTTTATCTGCTATACTCTGTGGTATTTTTATATCTTCAAACTCTACACCTAAAGCTCGTACTCTGTCTGAAATTGATCCGTTTGCGCTTATAGCATCAACTGTTGATTCCCAAACAAAATAACCAACTACACTGTTAGGTGATTGGTTTATTTGGTCTAGTGTACCAAAAAGGCCTCCGGTAAAAATTCCTCCGCCACTAGCAGTCTGATTTATATCTATATCTGTAATACCATTAGAGTCAGTGGTAACATTAGTAATATCTGCAGTAGTTCCACCACTGTTAGCATTAGTGTCCCATAAAAACCATCCTTGTTCTCCGCCTTCAGGAAGTTGATACTGCCAGTTACTAATAGAACCAAGTGAATCTTGAATCTGATCACTACCATTTTCCCAGTCATTGCCAAAACCCGCAGTCTGATCTATAGCACTAGTATTTGCAGATGTATCATTTGTATCTATAAGTATACTATCTAGCTCTTGTTGAGCACCGTCATCATGATTAGTACTAAACCCGTCAAAATAAAAATAGTATACTGAGGTAGTTGTATCTGTTGCTGGAGTAATTGTACTATCACTTCCTTCTATAGTTCTTCTATCACTATTAGTATTACACGGCATATGATGATGCCTAACATTGCTACCTCTTAAATCCTCTACTGTATTTGAAGGATTGTTAGCATTAATCATTAAATAGTCATCTGTGTTTGGATAGAGCTCATTTTTGTTCTCCCAAAAATTCATGTTATTTGCTGCACCAAATATAGAAAAGTCGTAAAAGTGAAATAATTTACCTTGACTTTGACTTAAGTCTATAAGATCAGGATCTGCAATATTATCACCTTCAGAGATAGATCCTGCTAATGGATTATTAGTTCCAACTTTTCTAACTAAAGATCCGTCTGCAACTGTAATTTCAGATCTACCAGGTATGTGGTACGCATATGACATACTACCATCATTAAGTATAAATGCTATGTAAAAAGCATATACCTCATCTCTTGTGTACCCTTTTCTATTTTGTACTTGTCCAGGATTATTTGCAGGAGCGTTTCTAGTAGAAGATATTCTGTCTATGTCTCTAAATCCACCTTGTTTTGTTACACCAGATAATACTTGAGTATACGGTTTTGTGTTTAAATATCCATAGTCTAAATTGTCTATAGTCAATTCATAAGGGTCAAACGGATCTAAAACTGGAGATACTACTGAAGATACTTTTATAAAGTTTGCATATGGTTGGTATCCTACATCTCTACTTCCAGATAAATTACCCAGATACAATACACCATCTAATTGTTCTAAAGTTTTAGCTGTGTCGTAAGCTACTGTATCTATAATAGCTTCTTCTACTGATGAAGATGCATAGCCTTCTAGTCCTGAAAATATTATACTAGCATCTTGAGAACTTATATCTAAATCATTTAATTTAAAAGCAAACTCAGAATCTGCACTTCTATAAACCACAATAGGTCTTAAGAATTCATAGTCTGTATTAAGATTACTAGCTCTCCAAACAATAGATTTACCAGTTTGAGTATCTGGCTCACACCCGTCATACCTTTCTATTGGAGCTGCACTTTCATCATCTTCTACAATAGGAACACCTAGAGAGTAAGATACATAGTTAGTTTGTGTAAAGTTTTGATCTACATAGGCTAAAAACAAATAGTATACTCCTGACTTTAGTGCGCCTCCGTTTGCAATTCTATCAAATGCTATTCTAGGAACTGGACCTGCATGTGGAAATAAGTTAAGTCTGTCTATGTAATTTGTGTTAGGAGATGTAAAAGGATCTATATTATATATTTGTGCATTATTACTTGTAAGCTGTCTTGTAACATTTAAACTTCTAGGAGGATTATTATTATCTGTCCAGTATACTATTAAATTACCGTCTGGATCAATTTTATAAACTCCTTCTATAGGATAGTCCCAACTAAACTTTAAACTAAAGTCAATGTTTGCAGGAGAGTTACCTAGACTAGTTGTTAATATAAGATCTACTGAATCATTATTGCTTGGATTATATATGTATACATTATGTGTATTACTATTATCTGTAGTAAATAAAACTACTCTATCATCTGTAATCTCAATACTGCCTATAACTCTATGTCCGATTGCTATAGATGAGTTAACATTTATATTACCAGGCTCATTAGATATAGCACCAGCAGTTTCATTAAATAGAATATTCTTAGCATATCTATACGTTCCCTCTGGCTGATCTACTGGAGATGCATCTTTATTTAATCCTTTTATAAACTTCATTAATCTCTATATAAATTTTCTCTGTCTCCTAGTTCTTCAAAGAACGTAGCGTGTCTGTTAATATCTGGTATTAATCTTACCCACTGATTCATATATGATTCATATTTATCAATGTCTGGATAGTTTGCAGCATTTCTAGCTTGTGTACAATAGTACTTCCATTTTTGATCTGCAAAATTATAATCTATTTTGTTATTAGGTTTATCAAAACCTCCTAGTAGCAATTGTTTATATATGTACCAAAACATAGCTTCTTTGTAGCTAATATCATCTGGAACCATTGGAAAGCAGTCCTCATCTATTGGGAATGCTGTATAGCTAATACATACTTGTCCTGATGCAAATGATGTTTTAATATAATTACAATCTACAATATAGCTTTCTTTGTGACTAGCAAATTCGTTTACACAATTATCGCAGTGCATAGATTTATGGAAAGTGCTGGCGCTATAGCACAATGGCTCTAGACCTGCACCCCCAGTTGTAGAATTAAAGTATATCCCCTCTAAAACCGTTATCCTACTAATTAATTCTCTAAGCTCTGCTACATTAGATTTATATTGTGTGTCATATACATTCAAGTCTGCATTAGTAATGCTAGTGCTATTTGCAACATCAAGTTCAAGTGTCTTGTTATATTCTGCAATGTCAGCACGTAAACCTCTTACCTGTTCTGTAAGAGTGTCTAACTCTTCTCTTGTAGACGGGCTTACATTAGAGTTTACAGACACTTGATTAATAAAGTATAGATCTCCTGGAAGACAGGCTTTGTGATCTTTAATAGTAAGAACGCATTGCTTCTGACATAGCTGCGATGCTGCACCTATATGCTCTAATGCTTCTCCCATCCACTCTACTGCATCGTCTATCCAATCATCATTAGTAGGTTTTAGATCTCTAAATACCTTTCTGATAATCATCTTACTTGATATGTTTTTATATACTGCCATGTTTATCTCCAGTTACTACAGCTACCACAATTCCATGCACGTAGCGATTTGTTAATTCTTGATTGTGGATCTCTTTGACCCTTAGCTCCTGTACGTTTAGCTTTCATGCCACACATTCTACTACAGAAACTAGAGCGTCTTTTATTACCTTTCTTTTTAGTAGGCGCTTTTATATCCTGACCTTGAGCTTTTAAAGATGCTCTGCCCTTAGCGTTAAGTCCTCCACTAGGATTTTTACCTTCTTTCCTTGTCCAGGCTCCTCCTGATTTATACTTACTAACTCTTCCTTTAGTATTCTTTTCTCTTTTAGCTCTAGCTTTATCAGCATCACTTAGTTGACTCCAGGTCTTAGGAGTTTTCTTACTTATCTTCTTAGTAGGTCTAAAAGTGTTTTCTCCTTTACTATAATCTGTATTACCTGAAGGTGTAGTCCATTTTTCTTTAAACCATCGTTTAAGAGCTAGTCCTTTAGCAGTCTTTCTTACAGCCATTACTTTTTCTTTTTAATAGTACGACCGCTTCCATAAACGTCAGATATAACGCTTTTAGCAAATCCACCATCTTCTTTCTTTTTACTGTTTCCCCAGTTTGCAGCACCCATCTTACGGCACTTAGCCATTGCACCACTTCTGTATGCAGATGTCTTAGGGCCATATCTTGCTACTACCTTTTTATAACACGCATCTTTTGGCATAATTAATTCTTTTTAAATTTTAAATAATCTAATTCATCTAACTCTTTCAGTTTACCTTTGTTACCTTTTACACCACGTGTGGCATCAAATCTATAAACTGATTTGTTTTTCACTTTGCACTTACCTTTACGCCAGTAGTACTTTAGATACTCACTGTCGGTATAATATATGTGCCACTTAACACCTTGATCAGTGTCTTTGTTATAAAGCTCTGTACCTTCTTTAAGTAACTCTGCTTTATATTTATTTGACTCTCCCCAGTCTATACCAGGGATTCTTGGATCTCTCGCCATTCTTACGATGGAAAGAGTTGACAGGTTATACCCCATATTAAACTCTTTACCATCTAGAATGTAATCTATTATCATCATGTTAAACTCACTACATATATCTACAAACAATTGCTTTGATATACTGCTATCAGTCTCTGCATAATTATTATATATGTGCGAGATCGTGTGCTGCATTTAGTCTCTGTCTAAATCAAATACAGGCATTTCTAAAAAGCCTCCAGATTTATACATCATCTTCTTGCCGCCCATTCCCATCTTCTTCTTGCCGCCTTTCATCATCTTCTTTTTACCTCCCATCATTTTCTTTTCTGGTGCTTTTCCTCCCATTTTCTTTTTACTCTTTTTAGAAGCAACTGCGGATTTCATAGATTCTGTTTTATTACCATCTCCATCCATATCTAGATAGTCAGGTTTAGCTCCACCTTGTTTAGCTAGGTACGATATTTTTTTCTTACCGCCCGCTTTTTTCATTTTATAATTCATTATTCAGATTGTTTAGGAGCTGCGGGACGACCCTGATCCTGCAGCGTATCGTTAGTTGTGTCATTTACTGACGATGCAAGCATCATAAGCTCACCGCTCATAATACCTTGTGTGATAGTTTGTAGCATATCCATAGGGATAGGAAAATCTATATCGTCATCGTAACAATCAGATCCATCACAATCAAATAGAGCTACATCTTCTGGGTCTTCAAAGATGCCTCTAACATTTATAAATTTCAAACCGTCTGCATTATATATGTAGACATAGTCTTCAATCATATAGGCTTTCATTTTATTTTTTGTATACTTATCATAAGGTAACCATTGTACTGCATTTGAATCTACAATAGGAATAGTGCCTGTACCACTAACATCTCCAACGTGTGTAATTGCATCACTAAAATTAAATCTAACAGTTTTTGGTACCTTTTTAACAGTTCTATAGACAGCACACTCAGTAGGAAGATTGCAACATTTAGAAGCGTCAACTTTTATTAATTCTAAACATCCTAGATCTTGTTCTAGGTGTCTAGTGATTATACCGTTTCTAGCAAAGTCTCTACGTATAAGCATGGCTCTGTAGTACTTTACATTAAATTTAATTTGACTGTTAGATATATGCTCGTTATTGCTAGATCTACCTCCCCTAACTAAATTTAAAATATTATATGCAATCTCATTTAATGTCATCTGTTATATGTTCGTTTGTAAGTAACCTTCGTATCCGCGTTCTTTACTCCATATATGTGCTTGGCCTGTTCTTTTAGCTTCATACCCCATCATTTTGTGCCATGCATCATTGCCACAAATAGAAGGTATAAATCTTACTTTTACTCCTCTATACTCATTAACCATTTCTTTATGCATATGTCCACAGTGTACCTCTCTAAACTTAGTCTGTGCAAATAGCATAGGCTGTTCAGTTGCCATTATAAGTGGCATCTCAGCAGGTTTTTCTTTATCTCCGTGTGTAAACATAATTAAGTTAACTCCGTATTTATAATATTTTCTAGAGTCAAAATTATTATCAACTCCAACTCTTTCATCATTCTTAAAGAATGCTCTTAGGTATTCACCTGCATAAAACATTCTTTCATAGTCATGGTTACCTTGTATAACAACCACATCTACAGGTGCAGATTGTGCAAGATAGTTTATTGCTCTTACCATTAAGTTGCAATATCCTACGAATGTTTCTTGCCATTCTGCAGAATCTTGCTGAGGTGTACCTTTAGTAGTAGCACGGGAATATCCCTCAGAGTTCATACCATCATTACCTATTGGTAATAGAATTCTTTCTATGTTTAAGCCTTTTGCTTTTGAAAGTAATTCCTTTACAGTATTCATATACTCCTCCTCAGCTTGGTCAAGTGTCTGTCCAGTATACTTACCATAGTGTATATCTGGTAAGGAAATTTCATATACTACTGGGTCTTGAACGGTGTCGTAATCCTTTTCAACCAATGGGCTGTAAGATTCTAAAAGGGCAATCATCTCTTCCTTTGCTCTCTTCATTAGATCATCTTCTCCTTTGACTACGACAGAGAACCTGTGGTCCCCCTGCATGTTTTGCCAAAACTTTACAGACTTGACGTCTGTTTCTTTTATTTCATTATCTTTTAAGAACTGTTTGAACTCACTTATTTCTGAACTACTTATATTGTCCAAGTCAAAGTCAGATCCTTTTGCGTCTAATCTTGCTTCTTTCAATGCGTGTCTGCAAGTTTCTACGCTACAATCTAGCTTCTCTGATAATCTAGTTGCACCTTCTTTTAGGTACCCTGGCCTATCTTTTAGAAAAGCTTTAATCTCATCTTTAGTCATAATATTGGTTTTGGTTTATTTAGTCTCTTTACTATTTTTATTTGAACTACCTCCGAAAAAGAAATCAACAATTGTGTTAACTTTTGCGGACATTGCCCCAAATATAGTGGAAATAAAACTAATTTCAAACTCTCCTAGGTTTATATCTCCTAGAACAAAGTGATTAAACATAACAAAACTAATACCAAAGTACGCTACAGTAAACAAAGTTGCTAAAACTTTTTGTATAATAGCATCGTCTTTATACATATCACGTGCAGACTTTCTGTCTTCTACTTCTTTTGCAAAAGCTTCACGCTCTGCTTCTAACATTATCTTTTGCAATTCTAATTTAGCCTGATCTCTTTCTTTATCAGTTGTAATTACTTTGTCTAATATTCCTTCAGCGTTGTCTAGTACCTTGCCAAACAGGCCGCCCATTACTTTTTGTATCATATTAATATTGATTAGTTGTTCTATTTACTACTCTCTGTATTGTAATATTTTTTTCATAATCTAAAATTACATCTACTTTCTGCGTTGCTTCTATAACAAACTGAAACCCACTACTATGACTGCATGGATGATCTGTAAATAATACTAACGTAGATCCTGTAGGTATTACTACATTCTTTATCTGATAGTATATCTTTTGATTTTCCTTATTTACATAATCGTTTGTAGTTGAATTATAATTACCATTATCTTTACTACCGTGAACTTTAATAGTTCTATCTTCATTAAAACCTTCTATATATAAATTTACAGTTGAGTCTGAACTATCTACATTAGCAATCTGACACTTGTGTATAGTAGTAACTCCCCCGTCATCTTTTTTAATAAGAATCTGTGGAACTGTAGTTGTTATATTTTTATATACGTAATTCATTCTGCGTTTTGTGCTTCTACTAATTCGTCTAACTTTTCTATCATCTTGTAGAATATCTCTACAACTTCTTGATAGTCACCATCAAGCATTGACTGCTCTAGGTTTGCTGACATATCTGTCAACTCTTGTGTCATTGTTTTTATATCTGCCATTACGGTAATAATGTTTTAAGAACTAAAGTACAGTTCCACTGCACGGCTCTTGAGTTACTTGCTACACTACCAATCAAAGGAAATATCACATGCCCTGCTGACATAGAGCGGTTAGCTGATAAGAAATCTGCTCTAACAGGTCTTTGACTATAGTTGCTATCAGGTCCAGCGCTAACATCTGCAGCATTGTAAGCTATCAATGTACAATCATATGTAGCAAAATCGTTATACGTTGGCACACCAACAGCTAACCCAACCTTAGATTGATGATTACCAACACTTCTTATCAAACTAGTATAACCTACTAGGGTACAATCGTAAGGTACAATAATACCTTGACAAATAGTAGTGGTAGGTATTGTAACTGTTGAACTGCCCACTGTTGTGCCACCAGAACCTAGATTTGTATTCCATGTGTGGTTAGATATACCATTAGCAGAAAGAGTCATCCAATCACCATCTGAAGGAACTGTTGCGTTGCCTGTAAAACTTATATATTGATAACTAAATCTAGCGTCAACATGCGACTTTAAACCTGCTGGTGTTACAGCTCTAGCTGTATCAGTTCCTGTGTCAGCCTCGCCTGTTGTGGCTAATTCAACAACTCCTTTAGCAGATGAACTAGCATCGTTTGCAGCAATAGTAATTGTAGCCCCACTATTTGTAACGCCTATAGGAGCAGTACCACTTAATGTAAAATCAGCATTACCACTAGTAACCTCTGCATTACCACTACTAGTTGAAATTCTAACTCTGTCTATATCTCCTGTATTAGTAGTATAACCTGCTCCATTAGTTATAGCATTATTATTTAATGATATGTTTGCTGTTCCGTCAAATGATACTCCTGCAATATTTCTTGCTGTTTCTAAAGCTGTCGCTGTGCCTGCGTTACCTGAAGTATCTGCAGCATTATTAGGAATATCTCCAGATACAATCTCACCTCTAATAGTTGCAGATGATTTATTTTCAACGTTACCTAAACCTACATCCGACTTAGTTGTGTTTGAATTTAACAGTGTTGATATACTAGTAAGTCCTGTTCCTCCTTTACTAGCACCTAAAGTGCCAGTTACGTCTTGTGTTAAATCAATAGCATTCCTAGTTATTTCTTGTCCTGATATAGTTATATAGTCAAGTGAACCGGCTAAAGTTACAGCATCGTGTGATGTAGGTTCGTTTGCTTTTACTATTTTATTGTTAGAGTCTAGGCCTAAGTTACCACCACTAGCTATAGTGCCAGAGCTTACGTCTTCTAAGTAAACATCGGAACGAAACCTAGCAATAAGATCTTGTATATATTGGCCTATAAACTTCATTATGCTAGATCAATGTATTTTATTGTTACTTCTTCACCCTGTTCCAAAGCTTTAGCAATTGCAGGATAAATTCTTTTATAAGCGGCCGTAGAACGACCAATGAACCCGTCTTCTTCGACCATGTTATTGTTCTGGGTGTCCCCCACCAAGAGACAACCATGGGTATGCTCATCTGTGTTTCCGCAGTGAATAAGGATAAAGTCAAAACCAGGAACGTCAATGATGTGAAGCATTCCTTTGTGTATATCGTAAAACCTGGTGCTGTACTTAGTGTGAAAGCCACCAACGGTCCTAAGCTGTATCTTATAAATACCAGCAGGAATCCTAGTCTCACCATATTTCTTACTATCTCTATACTCATCTTCTAATGTATACGCAAGAAACTCTCGCCCGTTGCTTATATCAAATAACAATCCTGACGTAGAGTCTTCTCCGCTACTAAATCTTAATACTTCTAGTTTCATTCTATAATTAGTTTTGTTGTTATATTTAAGCTCTCCTTAGAAATCTTAATTAAGTACATTCCTTTGTCAAGTTTTATTGTATTTGTTTTATCTTCTAATACTAACTTACCTAACATATTATATACTTTTATGTCTATCTCATCTGTAAAGTTTACTATACCTGTTGATGGATTTGGATATGGTAACATGCCAAGTCTTTCAAACATTGCTACATCGGTTGGTCCTGACCATCCATCTACACAATAAGCATATAAATTATCACATCCTCCATCCCAAACAGTATTGCAACAATATGGATCTATTGCAATGACCCACTCAAAACATTCATTAGGAATATAGTATACATCACCAGAGTTACAACCAGCACTATAATAACACGAGCTGTCTGCCACGTTAACAAGCGGATTGTAATTAACAGCGGACGGATCATTGCAGCCAGGCACAGGATAGATACAGCTACCATTATCAGTATTTGCATTATCATCATAATTAATTGCTGTGCTGTCTGTACATCCATAATAAAAAGGTATGCAGCTTCCGTTATCTGTATTTGCATTAGAGTCGTAATTAAACATTGTATTGTCTGTACACCCAAATATTACTGGTAAACAACTTCCATCATCACTATTTGCTAATGGATTATAGTTAAAGGCTGTACCATCGGTACAACCCCAAACGTAGGCAATGCATGTACCATCGTCTGTATTCGCTAAAGAATCATAGTTAAGTGCTGTTACGTCTGTACATCCATAATAGAATGGTATACAGCTTTCATCATCTAAGTTTGCATTTACATTATAGTTAAATGCTGTACTATCCATACACCCTTCTACGATAGCAATACAAGAGTTAGGTAGCTCCACATTAGCCAATGAATCGTAATTAAGTGCAGTTGAATCCATGCATCCGTATGCAACCATCGTAAGACACGAACCATTGTCGTAGTCGTAAGACGCGTCATACTCCAAATAAAGTGGATTAGTACACCCTGGATTAAAATAACAAGTTCCATCATCTGTATTTACTGTGTCATTATAATTTATTGCTAGACTATCTATACAGCCATATGTTCTTTCTATACACTCATCACCACAGTAAGGCATTCCGTTAACTATTACAAAAGGTACTAAAGGACTAGCAAACCCTCCTGGAGCATCTATAGCTACGTGTTCATCAGAATATACACTATAACCGCATTGTACTGATGTAAACTGTGATTGTTGTGTTATATTAAACTTAACACTAATAGGCTCTGATATACTTAAATCAAAAGTAAACGTAGTATCAAAACCATCATCAAGAGTAAATATACCTAAAAAATTGTTACCCTGAAACACTTGTAAATACGCTCCAGCCCAGCCGTTACCAGCTAAATCTGTAAGCTCTAGTGTGTGAGTACAACTATCTATTAGTATATCTGTATTGGCTGAGTCTACGTAATTGTAAGCTAAAGAGTCAGTGCACCCAAACACCTTCTCTGTAAAGCACATTCCTGTATCTACGGTTGCTATTGGTAAAAACTCCAAAAAGCTATCATCCATACAGCCATATATAGGCGGAGGAGGTGCGCAATCTTCTACTGTAAATCCGTGGTATGCGTACGTACCAAAGTTAGCTGAATCCATTTCAACTATAGTATCATTACATCTTATTAAATAGTATGAGCCATCTTGCCCACCCCATAAACTACCTTGCACACCGTCTCCATAAGTATCGTATATGTCAAAGTAGTAATCACCGTTAGGAACACAAAGTTGTGTTACTTGAGGTGAATAATCTATTATGTCAGTATAAGGTCCTCCTGTGACAACTGTGTCGCCGTCAGCTTTTAATAACACCCAAGATGTTTCTTGTGGAAACTGATCAGGATTAATAACTACATCTAAGTAAGTTCCGTTAGGACACTGTGCAAACGCTGTAGATAGCGTAAAAACAAGTAGCATTATAAATGCGTATAGAAATTTTGTAAATGCGTTCATTAAAATTTGCTTATTATTAATTCATCAATATATTCTTGTACTTCTTCTCTTGTAGCAACCATTTTAAAACTTATGTCTGCTTGAAATCTTTTTACTTCTTCACCATCATCAAACACTACTATTGTTGGAACAATAGCTATTGCGTATTTAGTTTGATTATCATTTTGCTCTATCAAAAGTGTTTGTCTATCACATTCCTTCAATTTTGAGAACCAAACTACATCATTAGCTGAATTAAAATCAGCATTAAAGTGTATTACTTTTACCTGAGAGAAAGCATTATTAGAAGCTACTAACAAAAATAATACTAATAAGTACATTCCAAATATCTTCCATTCTGCTATCTTTCTCATTATCTTAATGCATCAATTTTATCTTCCATTCTAATCATACGCTCTTCAAGCTTACGAACATCGTCTCTAGTTTCTATAATTGTATTACGAATGTTTTCATCCTTCATATTAAACTCCATCTTAGAAATCTCTGGCTTAGGAAGTTCTTTTGCTTCCGCTATGTCTGCCTGTAAAGAAAACCACATCCCTATTAATGTTGCCATTCCAAACCCAACGCCTATTAATGTTTGTATGCTTATTTTAAAACTAGTGTTTTCACTTAATTCTTTTGCCATTGTTAAAATATTCTGTAGTTTATTCCAAATTTAAAATCGTACCATTCTCTATTCCAATACTTGTTGTACTTGCCTTCTATAAAACAACCAACGTTTCTGTTTAAGTTGTATCCAAAAATTAATCCTCCTGAGTAGTCATACCATTGTTCTCCATCGTTAAAGTTGTGATATGAATATTCACCTCCACCATCATAGTGATAAGGCATTAGGTTACCCCAAGAATGTAACCAAAAATTCTTTTTGTAATGATAAAAATCAAATCCTACTACTAAAGAGTATTGCCATTGATTGTCTAACTCATTCTTTTTCTTTTCTACGTAATCGTTAAGTACTTCAGGTATAACAACCTGATTCCATACAGTTGCGTTTTCCGCTACTAAATTACCGTTTGGATCTCTATACTCAGATTCGTATACATCTACGCTGTAACCTTCTTCAATTGCTAAACAAGTATAATGTAGCTGTCCTGAAGCTATTAGCCATTCTTCTAACGGATCATAACCATAAGGCTCTGCTAATCTTTGTACAGCTCCTAAATTAAATGATAGTTTCTTTTTACCGTTTAGTCTTAGTCTTTGTGTAGACTCAAAATACTCTATGTCAGCAAAACCTTCTTTTATGTACGACACTTTAGTCATCCATAAAGGCTTTACATATCTAAGAAAGTGGTGTTGGTCTAGGTATTCATTACCTTCTTGTCTTCTGTAGTCTATTTCAAATAAGTATTCAAAAGGAGATAAACCAATAGTAGCAGCGTCTCCGTATGCAGACTCAGTACCATCTTTGAACTTACTAACGTCCTCATACCCAAATCTTTTTATCTTACGAATACCTAATGTTAAAGAATAGTCGAAAGGGGTTAGAACTGTGTCTACCCCTAAATAACTATTGTTTACAGAATATATATTTTCATCTGCTAATGATGTACCACCATTAGCTGCTACATAAAATGTAGAAAACTTAAATGGTTTCTTAAACTGTGCATTTACTGTAGTTGTAAGAAATGCTAAAAATAAAAATATAACTACTCTTATCATTATGCTTTTTTCCAGTATGCGTACTCTAGAATACAACTAGCTGTATCAGCTCTTGCTTCTAAACCGTTTCCGTCATTTACTGGAAAAAAAGCAAACTCACCAGGACTTAATCTAGCATATTGCTCACTCGCCGTAGTTTGAAGTATAACAAAGTTTGTTGCGTCTGTATTTTTAGCATAGAAGTAAAACACTCCACTAGTTCCTTCGTCTACTAGCTCTTGGTTATCAGCAGTTGTTATAGTCTGTCTTGATAGAGCTACTATAGGCTCCCCAATAACTACTGTTTTTGAAACGCTAAGATTTAATGCATCGCTTGTAGCGTTGTTACTTGTTAATGTTAATTTTGCTGTTAATGTTGCCATTATTCAATAATTTTATCAATGTTAATAATTTGTTCTCCAGTAATATCTGCTGGTAAACAACCCTCTGGTATAGCATGCAGCTCAATTTCAGTTTCTTCTAATAGTAGTTTATCTATTTCAGCTAACTGTTCTTTTCTTGCATCTACAAGTTCTTTATTCTCTTCTTCTAACTTAGCTATTGCTTCATCATCTTTCTGATTCATAAGAACCTGCATTTTTTGTGATAGTCCTAAAAATTCTTCAGTAGGCTTACTAGCCTCTTCAATGTCTTTAAGTTCTTCTTGTATTGTTCTAATATTCTTAGATATTAATAATCCAAACTTAACTCCTTTTAGTTCTTGCACTGCAGTCAGTCCGTTAAACAATGTAACAAACTCACCATTTTTCATTTTTACTTTCATTTTGTCTATATAATTAATTGGTTAATGTTATCCGATTCTGTACATAGTTACTGCACTAGCACCGGTTCTTCTTATTCTAAATCTTCCTACACCAATAGATACTGCATCATCTGTTGCATCCTGTGCGTGTATTACCATATTACCTACAAGTGTTACACCTGTTCCTCCTGTAAGCGTTACGTTATCTTGTCCGTCAGTTGTTAAATTAATAAAACTAAAGTCAAAACTATCATTATCTGCTGTTAAATCCAAACCTGATACTAAATTAGATGCAGTATCTGTAGCTTTAGATCTATCAGCTGTAGGTGTACACTGCACAATACCTGTTAGTATATTAGCAGCTGATACTGCTGTAGTACCATCATCTGTAGTAGCTGGCGCACCTTGATATTGTATAAAGGCTGCTGTACTAGACGCTCTTGCATAAATAGGTTTAGCAGATACAAATAAATTACCTGACTCTACTGTAACATCCTGTGAACTATCTACAGTTACTGCTGTAGTCGCTGATCCTCCAGTTGTATAAGTTCTTAATTGTACACTACCAGGTGTTCCTGATGCAGCATCTCCTGCAAGTACATCTACATTTCCTCCAGCTCCACTTCCTGTTGCTGTTCCTCCAAATAATGCAAGAGTTCCACCAGCCTTGTCTCCGCCACCTGCAGTACCTGCATAAATTTGTAATTTAGCACCATTAGTTCCTGATGCTGATGTTGTAGTTGTAATATCGTAGTTAGCTTGGTATGCACCAGAGTTACCTATCTTAATTGCTGTAGTAGTTGTACCTTGTATGTTTAACTGCCCTGTAGCATCTCCTGTTGTTAGTGTAGATCCTGAGTCATTAAGTATTGTTTTACCATTAGTGTGTACATATATACCTCTGTCAGATCCATCGTCACTAATATAGTTAGTATTCAAGTCAATATTAAAACTACCTGTATCTAGATTAGCTGCTAAACTTGATAAGCTAGCTGCAAGCGTAATTGAACCTCCACCATTGGTAACAGTCATATTACTACCAGCTGTAAGTGTCGCTACTGATGGGTACCCGTTTGCTGTGTGCCCAATTAGAAGTTGTCCATCTGTAGACATTGCCGATGTAGCTGAAATAGCATCATCTGCGCTAGCATATAATATTGCCCCTTTAACTATGGTGGACAATCCTGTGCCTCCATTTGTAACCGCACATGTACCAGTAACTGTACCTGAAAAATCTACAGCAGTCAAAAAGCCTGATGTTGCATTGTTACACAAACTAAGGTCTATGCCTGCTTCTAATACCGTTAATACTATGTTACTTGAAGTAGTTGCTACTGTTAACAAACCTGTATCTCCAGAAGCAATACCCTTAAATACTATCTGGTTTTTATTTGTTAATGTTGCACTAGTATATAATGTTTCTGAACTTGTACCTGCTGTAGATACTGCTGGAAACAACGTTTGTAGTTGTAACTTTTTAGCAGCTTTTGTACTAGAGTTGGCTACTAATAAAAATTCATTAGCATCTACGCTAGTTTTTGCAAGGGTACTTAGTGATGTTATTTCTGCCATTTTATTTTATTTTATTATTGTTATGCTAGCTTAAACCTGCAAAATCGTCTTCACCTGCAATTTCATCGCTATTGTCTGTTGATCCTAAAGGACCAGTTAAATCTGATTGGTCTGCTACATCATCAAACGTAGCTCCGTTTACTGTCACAGTAGTTCCTCCAATATTAAAGCTACCTATAACCTTAGAGTTTAGTGATGTTGTTTGTCTATAAGCTGGTATACCGCAATCTTTACAATACTCTTTTGCAAAACTAAGAAAATTTTGTAAATAATCTTCTGTTTCATCTAGTATTTGGTAAGTTACACATTTCTTCCAACCACTTGCAGGGTCGTTAGCAAATGGGTCTATATCCAAGCCTGTATTAGATATTGCTACATAATAAGGAGCTGGTAAATTATTTGGATTTGGTGTATAAGGTCTTCTTACATATGAACCTATAGTAAATGTATTTCCAGTTGCAGGGCTCCAAAATTGACTACCTCCACTAATCCAGTTATCTCTACAAGATGTTTGTGCAAATTCTAAACTAGGAGTTGACGGATCTGAACAGTTGTATATACAAGGTAATCCTTGCCTAGACATTAGATCTTGTACAATAATCATTTTCCATGTTTCCATGTTAGAACAATTATTACCTAAACCAGTTATGTGTTTAGTATAAAATCTATTACCGGATCGTGCAATACATTCAGCATTATAGTTTAGTAATTTATTAATACCTTTTGGAACACATCCCGGCATAGTTGTAGTTACTCCATCACAGTCCTCTATACATCCATTATACTCATATTCACAAGGACATGTGCCATCTTGATAATCAGCATTTGGATTATAGTTCAAAGCATTTGGGTCCATACAACCACAACTTGGATTTGTTGGACAACAGCTAATATCATAAACAGGAACAACTCCTTGTATATCTGAACATAAACATCCAACTGGTGGGTTTGGATTATTTGTAAACTCACAACATCCATCATCTACATTTGCATTCGGAACAGAAACTCCTGCACAATTCATAAGATAGTTTGTAGCATTTGGATCTAAACAACCGTGAATATTAGTAGTACCAGAACCATCATTACAATTCTCTAACACTACATTACCCGTAGAGGATAATTGTGCGCATTGTCCTAAAAGACTAAGTGATGTTGTAGAAGGAATATCTATATTTCCATTAGCATCTAAAAATGCACTGTCATACAATAAAACAGATAAAGTATATGTACCGCTAGGAACATTAGTTAAAACTATTTGAGTGTTTGCTGTAAGCGTATCATATGGAGCATTTCCTCCATAACTTGGTATAGATGTATTATTAACCTGTCCTGTAAACCAACTTCCGTATGCAAATTGACCAGCACTATGCTGTACTAACCATATATATCCTACCCCATTTGGATTTGTAATATTTGATAGTAAAGATGTTGCATCAGGAAGATTAAAAGTTAAACTACCTGTAGAATCATCATCACATAATCCTGTATTACTATTATATGTTGAAGTAGATTCCCCACTGCTAAATGTTACATTGCTCGTACTTTGATACTCTTCTAGCAAACAACAATCAGATTCAGTTGTTGCTGCAAGTAAACACTCAGCTTCTGTAACATATCCATTAGGTTCGTCCTGATCAAAATCACAAACGTTGCATATTTTAACAACCCAAGAGCCTGCATTACCATACTCACAAGAACCATCGTCAACTGTAGCTGCTGCATTATAATTGTTAGCAGTTACATCAGTACATCCTAATATATCATTCGGCTCTGGGTAGTCACAAGTCCCATTGTCTGTTGTTGCAGCAGGATTATAATTATCTGCTTGTGGATCTGTACACCCTGGAATTTCAGGCTCTTCTGTAAGACAACAAGTGTCCATTGACTGTTGTTGAGCTACAGTAAAAGGTATAAATTCCGTAACATTCTGACTGTAAACATTTAATTCTCCGTAATTGTATGAAATTTGAACACCTTGAGGAACTCCATGATTGCTTATTGCATCACAAATCCAGTTAGTAGCAATGCTAATATTAGGGCTTATAAAAAAGTCTCTAAGAGAATCATTTCCTGAACTATATAAAGTACCATCTCCCATTACAACAGAATGGTTTATTATAAGAGCATGTGCTGTACCTTGTCCGTATCCTGGAATAACACCTCCCATCGCGCCGCCCTCTGTATTAAAATCTGCTTGAGGACCATTAGGAAGACCCATATTTGAGGTTGTAGATGCTCCATCATTTTCATTAGGATTAAATATACCATAGCATAGCATATTAAACCAAACGTATTTTGCAGCTGTCGTCTTACCGAATGTATCAAGAGTAGTAGGTGAAGTTGACGACCCTCCATTAACAAACTGTCCATTATAATACCCCTCATTAACGTTAAATCCATTTACTCCAGCATCAAATACAGAAGGGTTTGTAGCAAAGAAATTTGTAAATTTTATATCTACAATTCCGTATTGAGGATTGCAACTTGCTTCAATTCCAAATCTAATACCTGGATCACAATCCGCTGTATCTGTAAAGCATGATCCATCATCAAAATCAGCATCAGCATTAAAGTTTGGAGCGCCTGCATCTGTACAGCCTCCAGTATTTAAAGTTTTGTAACCACTAATTGTGTAACACTGTTCTACTTCATCGTCTCCATCTTGAGTACCATCATTATCATAAACAGCTACAACATAATAATTACCTTCCGCTAATCCTGTAAATGTATGAGCTCCTCCAGTAGTTGCTACTGTAGTAACTAAAGTAGAGTTATTAGCAACGAAGGTGAGCCCGCTTTGCCCTGCATCTATATACGCTTGTACAGTTGCAGGACTTATAAATATATTTGTTTTATATAACCTATAGTCAATTGGACTAGCCTGATTACTAGTAGTAAACTCTGATGCAGGATTAAAATCTAAATTATTTGGAGGAGGTAAAATATTGTACGCTCCAGCAAAATCAAATCCTGAAAAAGCAAGTGCACCGTCACTAAGAGATGTACCTGAAGGATCTGACGTTGCATGTGTTACAGCAGTTCCACCAGGTAATTCTACAAAAGCTGGTCCTAATATTTGTAAAGATTTACCAGAACCTGCAGTTAAAAGACCTGTTGTAGCGTTACAAAATACACAAGAATCTTCATAATGAGTGCTAACACTAGCATCATAGTTAATTGCGTTTGAGTTAGTCTTGCAACC
>Ga0115545_1000619_pt1 | contig 19051 bp, 20 predicted proteins | sample COGITO_mtgs_1003_FD_87188 | JGI IMG/M metagenome (GOLD analysis project Ga0115545, IMG submission 87188) | Pelagic marine microbial communities from North Sea - COGITO_mtgs_100330 | ecosystem: Environmental > Aquatic > Marine > Epipelagic | place: Germany:Helgoland, sampling site Kabeltonne...
TCTCTGTCAGAACCATTTGTTGAAATAGGAACAACAGCATTTATCCCACCCTCCATTTTTAATCCAGTTCCAGAACCTTCGGGTGAAACAAAATAAGGATCAGTTCCAGAGCGAACCCCAATAATCCCCACCGTGGTGGTGTCTTTGCGGAACACTGCAAGATCACCATCCGACCCTAGTCTAGCACCAAAGAACGGATTTACGTCCGTTGCAACTGCTAAAACTTGACCGTTTTCTCTTAATTCGCCACCCTCAACATTTGTTGCCGCACTCGTCTTACCCACAAGCAAGTTGCCCGATTCGTCGATAGTCAATCGACCTGCCGAAGCATCATTATCGTAAATAACAAATTTCCCACCGTTAAATACACCATCTCCAGTGGCAGTGCTAAAAATACGATAATTGCGACCACCTGTGTGTTGATTGTCAATACCAAGACTTGGGCGGTATGCGGCAGCATTTGAGTTTGTAACCTGAATAATCGGGTCACTTGCCGCACCTGTATTTACCTCAAGCTCAACACTAGGCGAACTCGTCCCAATACCAACGTTGCCTGAGCTGTCGATTTTTAAGCGTTCATTCCAAGAAATAGTTGCATCTGCTGTACCTGATGAGGCTGTGTAAAAGATATGCGCCCCAGTATTATCTTGTAGGTATAATGAAGCTGGTGCTGAAGCAATATACTTATTAGCGTTAACAAATGTATCACCTGTTGTTCTTTGATTGGTTGATATGGCAGTACCTAAAACAGAGCCACTCGTGTAAGCCGCTAAAGCAGATCCACCATTTATCTGTAATACATCATATTTTGAGTACCAGTCAGTCTCAGGTGTGACTCCAATGCCCACGTTGCCTGATGAGTCTATTCTTATGCGTTCTGTGCCGTCATCTTTAATTATTAAAGAAGCGCCAGCCCGTATATCAAAACCATTGGCACCATCAGACAAACGCAACTGATCTGATGTCCCGTCTACGTGCAAGGCATTACTAGGCGAACTCGTCCCAATGCCTAACCGTTCCGCACTCGCATCCCAGAAGAACTTTGGTGTCGTGCCTGTGTCCTCGTAGAAGCTGATGTCGCCGCCGTCTTCCACAGTAAGAACTTTACGACCAGCCGAACCATCTTGAACTTCAAAATAACCTGCACTTGATAAGTTTTGATTATCTAAGCGTAGAATTAAAGCCTGTTCGCTTGACCCAGTAGTCGCAAAATATGTTTGATTAGTGCCACTATTTTGCCAAGCGACAGTCGCACCATTGATGTCAACATTATCCACAGTCAACCCATCGCTGGTCAAAGTCCCCGTGATGTCTACGCCTGTGCTGGTGGTTTGGAGCTTTGTGCTGTTATTGTGATAAAGACGCACATAAGAACCAGAGACACCACGAAAGTAATTTGCACCTGAAGTATCTTCTAAAACAATATCAGTAGCACCCTGAATTAATAAATTACCAGTGCCATTATCTTTGATGATGCTATTGCTACCATCATGATAAATCTGTAGGTCTGAGCCAGCGCCAAAGATGGCTTTTGCATTATCAGCAAATGTAGCGTTACCAGCGTGAGCAGTAGTAGACGCAAAATCCACTGCACCGTCAATGTCTACCACGTCTAGGTTAGTTGTACCGTCTACGTCCAGGTCGCCGTTTAAGTCTGCATTACCAGAAAGTGCTATCGTCGTACCCGTTATTGCAGCCGCTGAGTTTGCGCCGATCACAGCACCATCTATCGTGCCACCGTTGATGTCCACAGAGGTTAGCTGTGGTGAGGTTAAAGCGTCTGTGCCGACATCCATTTTCTTCAAATGGCTGAGAATCGCCCTAATAGAATTATTAACGTTTGAAGGGGCCATGCCTTCAGCGATTGAGATACTATCTATGTCGGTATTGTTAGCCGCCGTTGCGTCGTATTGTGAGATTTTAGTTTTAGCCATTAGTTTCGTTCCTCTTGTTCAGCTAAATCTGCGCTGATTAATCGTAATAAAGATGATGCTTCTGAGGCCAAAGGGCCGCCATCGCGTGCTATTTTTGTTAGTTTTGTAAAATCTGATGCGCTTGCTGAGTTAAGCGCTTTTAAAAATGGTGTGCTTGTCATAGCCCTAGCAGAAAGGTACGTACCGCCCACTATTGCTGCTGATTTTACTGGCCCCATTGCAACAGACCCTGCTATAAAAGCTAAAAGTGAGTTTTGACCAGCACTGCCTGTTGAAATTGGTTTTTCTTTATAACGCTGTGCAACTCTTGCTAAATCATCTAGTTCGCGTCTGGCAGATTGTGGGATATTACCGCTTGTAAGAACAGTTTTTGCGGAGTTATCCATTTTGTTCCAATTTGTTAAAAACGTTGCTGGAGAAAATTCAGCAAAGTCGGAGCCATCAGGTGCGCCCCTGGAACCTACTCTTGCCTCGCCTAGTTTGCGTATAATTGTTGAAGATACGGTGGACCATTCTTCTTTAGGCAAGCTTTTCTTAATTTGGTTTAATAATTTAGAACTTCCGCGTGGGCTGTCAGCAGTGGTTAATGCTAAGATGTTAGCGTAGGCTTGTTCGTCTGTTTTGGCTTTTGTAACCTTAGTAAGTGCGCCATTAATTCGCTGCATACCAGCTTTATAAAAATTATTTGCTCTTTCAAACGATTTTAAGGCATCTGGCCCTGAAGCAGCAGCGGCTGAATACATATCATCACTTAAAGAAGAATATAATCTCTTTAAATCAGAACCTTGCAAGTCAGACATTGGGCCACGTAAACTGCCAATACTTTTTCCAATATTTGAACGTAAATCTTTTAAAAGTTCATAAGGCAAAGCATTCAATGCACCGTCAAACTCTAAATCTGTTAGCAACTTTTTATATTTTGGCGTACCTAAAAATTCACCAATCTTTGGGTATTTATTAGAAAAACTTGTTAATTCTTGTAAAGCACCGATTGTTTTAGGGGCAGTAACAAAAGTGTTCCCACCTATTTTTTTATCAAGTGTCGTATATAATTTATCAGCTTTATCCTGAAAGGATGTTACAAATTTATCTGTACCTAGTTTAGCAGCAGCACCAGCATCCGTGTAGGTAGTTGCTTCGCCTATCTGGTTGACAGCTTTGTTTAAAGCGTCTTCCATTTGAGTTTCAGTTCTAGCCGCTGATCTTTTAATTGAACCAGCAGAAAATGGAACCTTATCCAAACCAGCTTCAATTAAACCCAAGCCTGGCCCCTGCATTCCTAAAGTTGGTGTAACATTAATATTTTGCGCTGACAGAGCAGCGTCTTGCTTTAGATTATTGGCTGACCCTAAACGCGCTATACGACTTGCTGCACTTGTAAACCCTGTTAGTTCTGGAACCGCTATCTCACCCATCATGTATAGGTCACGCGCCAGTTTCATTTCGTTAGTATTGCTGCCACCAAACATATCGCCTAATAAACCAGCGCCACCAGTATAAGCAGTTGCTAACCCTGAAAGACCTGTCATCCCAGCATCTTTTAAACGCTCAATAAAAGTTCTATCTGGCGCTGTCATTCTTGACGCATAAGCCTTTAAAGCTTCTCTTGGCTGCCTTGAAAACTTTTCTGTTGTATCAAAGTACCTGTCCTTTGATTTATTTGTAACGTCACTTTTAATATCACCAGGAGGGGGAAGCATGTTTTCTTGCGAATAAGCTAAATTCCTTTCTTGAGTTTGTTGCAACTCAAGCTTTTTTATAGCTTCAATCATTCTTTTAGCAGCTTCAAATTCACCAGAATTATATGCTTTTTTTGCTCCAGCTTTAAGCTTATCAACCGTTAATTCTGCCATCAGTTAGTTACCTTCTATGTATTTTTTATAATCTTCTTTAGATATCAAATTAAGGTTATTGTTTGTTTCTGTTTTTTCTTCTTTGCTAAACAAAGTTTCAACTTCGCTTTCAGAGAAAAAGTCTAACGGTGTTATAACTTTGTTGGTTCTTGAATTAATTTCGCCATCTTTTTGCGCTTGCAAAGCACCATTATAAATTCTTGCTAAAGACTCCTTATATTGCTCTTCAAGACGAGTAAGGTTTTCTAGGAGTTGCCCTGAGTTCTGTGATTGCTCAAGGCTACCAAATACAGCTTGCAAGAACTCTAGTTCTCTAACAGCAACTTGACCAAGTGCGCCACCAGTAGGGCTTTCTGTTCTCATTCTTTGCAATCTATCAAAACCGATATTGGCTTTAATCGGGTCAAGTAATGCTTTAAGGTTATTTGCTGGTGTGCCACCAATATTTTCAGTTATTTGACCAATAAAACCAGTTGTCAAAAATGGGTTTTCGTTAATGGCTTTTCTTGCCCTGCTAATCTCGTCTAAAACGAGCATACTTGAGTTTGATTGTCCTTCATTCGCCGCTTGTTCTGCGTTTTTAATTTCTGTTTCTTTTTGCGCTAATTTTTGGCTTTGAATATCTGTTTTTGAGCCAGGTATTACTTCAAACCTCACACCTAATTCTGAAGTATCATCTTTAATGATTGCGTAATCACCTTTTACTTGAACATCATTACCAAGATTAAAAGTATCTCCACCTTTTAAGTATTTTAAGATTTCTTCTTCAGAGGCATTAGGCTTTAGTTTTTTAAAGAACTCATAATTTTTTTGTAAAGATGTTTTATCATTTTTTGGTTTTTCTGGAAGTTTACCAGTTAATAAATATGATTTACGCTCTGCACCTGTTAACTCGAATTGATCCGCTAATGCTGTCCTTTGACTTGTAATTGTGTTTTTTTCTACTTTTTTACTATTCCTAATTTGCAACGCAACCGAGGCTGGATTGTTACTAGACGCGATCAATGCTTGCTCTTCTTGTGAGAAGTCACCGCTTTCCACAAGCTTTGCTATTGCAGCTTGGCGTTTCTTGCGCTCTTCCATTTCGCTTAAGCCTTGGTACGTGCCAAGCCCTGCCTGTACTGCGTCACCTATTTTGCCGCCCTCAAGTAAACTTGCTCCAGCAGCGAGTAATCCTAAATTGCCGCTCATGGGTAGGTTGCCCATCGCATTGTTAAATCTACCAAGTAGACCTTGCTTTGGGGCTTGTTGTTGAAACTGCCTCGCTTGAGGTCTTATTGAGTTCATCATGTTATTACCTTGTGGTGGAAGAAGTTGAGATACGTTTTGTGCGTTTCGTAAATTCATGGCATCACGATTGCCCAACTGTATTTGCCTGGCGTGAGCGTTGTTTAAATTGTTGTACATGCTCATGTTGTCTGGAAAGATTGCCATTATGCAGCACTCCTTCTACCTTCAAGCGCAACATAGTCGATCATCAGATAACCTGACTCATGCTCGAAAACGTGTTCTGGGTAAATCTTCTCGGCTTCCTGTGCGACAAATCCTGACGTTGGGTAAACATCAAAGCCAGCTTCTTTGGCTGTATCGTTCCACTCCCAGGTGTACATGGTTAAGCCATTTGGATGCTTGCCGATTGCCTCTATGTTTTTCTTCAAACGACGATCTGAGAGCAACCCTAGTAATCCAAGTCCACCACCTGCAAGTGCGCCTTTACCTGCATTTAATCCTAATGCTCCAGCAGCACCTATGCCAGTGACTGCACCGCCGATACCTTGGCTAAGTGCGCTGGGTGGTGCATTCTGTACTGCATTGCCGTATAGCCCTGAAGACATACCTGACGCTGAAAGTAATGCGTTAATTCGGTTTTGATCCAGCACGTTTTGTTCAGCGTTCTGAGCGTTAAGTGCATCAAGTCCAGCTTGGTCAATACCACGTTGTAGACCGCCAAACTGAGCCAATGTATTAAGTCTGCTTTGATCTGCGCTAAGTAACCCTGGAGCCATGCCAATCGCTGCAAGTCTTGTTCTTGCGTCTGCCTCAGAAGCACCAGCAAGTTGATTGGCAAGCGTTGCATCAATCTGACGACCCGTTGTGTCTGCCTGTAAACGTCTGTCAAAATTACCAGCGCTCACGTCTGAAACATTTGAAAGCAACTGTCCTTGTCGTGCTAGGTCACTCGTACCTAAATCTGCAACCGCGCCTGCACCTTGTAATTGTCTTGCAAGATCAGTTTGTGCGCCAGTTACAATGTTTTGCGCGATGTTGCCTTGCTGTGCTATATCTCCACGACTTGCATCTGCCAACAATCCAGCCAGGTTAGCATCCCTGCCAAGCCCAGCTTGCGTTGCATCTACCATTTGACCTTGCCCTGCAAAAGCACGAGCTAGATCAGCCTGGTTCATACCTGCTGCTGTTGTTTCGCCTTGTAACGCCCTTGCCAGATCTGTCTGGTTCATAGCGCCTGCTGTTGTTGCACCAGATAAAGCCCTGGCTAAGTCAGCCTGGTTCATGCCAGCCGCTGTTGTCTGACCTGATAATGCCCTTGTTAAGTCAGCTTGTGACATACCAGCGGCACTTGTTTGACCTTGAAGTCCTCTTGCTAAATCTGCCTGCTGAATACCAGCAGCGCTTTGTGCAGCTTGTAAGGCTCTAGCGATGTCTGATTGTTGTGCGCTTATACCTGATTCAGCAGCTTGTAATTGTCGTCCAATGTCCTGACCAGAAACCGAACCAAGAGCTTGTGCAGCTTGTAGCTGTCTTGCTTGGTCTGTCTGTAGGTTTTGCGAAAGAATAGGTGCAGCAGCGTTTGTAATACCAGCGCCTAAAGCATCTGCAAAACTGCCTGAGCCTAGTCGCCCACCAAGAGCATATTGTGATGTTGCCTGGTTAACTGCGCCTGAAATAGCGTCGTCAAGTTGTGTCTGTAAATACGGGTTTGTACCTCCAGAAGCCAAATTGGAAAGTAAGCTTGTTGCAGCATTTTGTTGACCTGCTATTCCACTCAAGCCAGACGTATCAGTTGTGCGATTACCAGCAGTCATAATGTTTGATGCATCTGTTGCACGTTGCGCAGCATCTAGCACACCCTGGAGGTTCGTGCCTTGGTTTGCAGCATCTGTAATACCAGAGGTATTGGTTGCTGTGTTTGCTGCTGCTAAAATATTACGAACATCTGCTGTGGCGTTTGCAGCATTGGTAATACCAGAGGTATTGGTTATGGCGTTGGCTGCATTTGCTAAACCTGAAAGATCAGCGCGTTGGCCTAGTAAGTCCTGCACAGAAGATACATCTGTTTGTCTGCCAAGCAGGTTTTGCAGGTTGGAAAAGTCAGTGTCTACATTCGTTGCATCAATTAGCATATCTGGATCAACAGATTGGCTTGCTGCATTTTGCAAAGCATATGTGCTAACGCGACCACCACTTAACGGCCCTAAGTCATATTGCTCTTGCAGTGCAGTTTGATTAACACCGCCACTGCCCATTAGTCCAGACAGGTTTGTTCCAGCGTTTTGTAAATAAGCTGGCTGTATTCCTAGATTAGTAGCTTGATCAATAGCAGTATTTTCTAATTGACTTAAATCAGCAACACGTTGTCCAGTATAGGCTTGTGGGTTAAAAGTACCTAATGCTGAAAAAGTTGAAGAAAATGGATTATACTGCTCATATGCAACGTTCATTGCGTCTTCCATGTTACGTGGTAAACTACCGCCGCCGCCGCCTTTGCCCATGTTAAATATCCTTATGGTATGTGATGTAGGCTTGCTCCCAGCCAAGTGGTTCTAAGAACCTTGACCAAGCGCGTCGCCCATATCCTTCTAAAAATTTACAGCCGTTACGCTTGCCGTGTTCTTCAACAGCTTTTTGCGCTTCAGGCAGCCATTCTTTCATTCGTGACCCACCAATAAAATCCATCGCTAATGCGCGACATCGTGGGTAAGTTAAAATTCTTGTTGTAACGACACCTACAAATTCACCCTTTTCCTCGTCCACCGCGACCCAGATAAAATACACTCCATGCAGAGCAGCATTTAAAACGTCTTGAATAACTATTTTTTGTGGCGAAAGGCTGACAGCTTTATCCAAAAGTGGGGCAATGTGATGCCAGACTAAAGGGAGCTTATCAGGAGGAATAAGTCTGAATTTCATCCAATAACAATGTAAGTGAAGGTTTTGTCGGTCTGGGAGTCTGAAGCGTGAGTTAAAGTAAAACTCTCCTTCGCTCTTGCAGATACAAACATAGTGCCAGCAGCATAAGCAGCCGCAGCATTTGCAGTCATAGGTGTTAGAAGTATAACACTGTCTGGGCCTGCGCGATACTCAGATACCGCAGTTGTCGTTGCACTCGCAGCTAAAGTAACACTGCCAGTAGAATTGAATTTACCGTCAATCAAAAGATTAACAGCTTGAGCTGTCTGCCGTGGATTTGCTCCAGCAGCAGGTAGCTTTACATAATTAAAATCGGTCATCTTCTGCCCATGCCAACAGCATCAACATCAACACCAAGAGCGTATCTCCAAGTGCCAGACGCATTTACACGGATACGGTGATACCTACCGCTTTGCCTAACAGGACAACTATTATCATCATTTATTGCTACACTGTCAGTATAGCTTGCATCATCAATCTGACGTGACCTGGAACCCACTTGCACAGTGACTGTAGGGGTCGAGTCTTTCGATGTAATATAGGGTGTTACACCTTTTAACAAAGAATGACGCATAGTCGCTGGTTCAAACTCAGATGTTTCCAAAGTTGCATCTAATGTAGCACCAGTAAGCGTGTGTAGCTTTTTGTCTTTACTTGCGGATAACGAAAGAAACCCACCAGCATAAAATCTGCTGTCGAGTGAAGTTGTTAGGCCATCTATACTTGAGTTTAACGTGTCTAAACTCTCTAATGTAAAACTTGGCGTTAAAGATGAGCCAATGAACTCATGCTCTAGCTCTATTAAAGACCAACGCTGTACAGCATAATTAAACACCAGCATCTTATCAGGATCACCAGTTGAGCTTTCTGTTGACGGGTAACTCCAAATAACAATCTGGTTTTCTGGATCAATCGTGCAGCTAATTCTATCACTGTTAGCAATCTTCAGGTCGTCAAAGAAAAACGTGTCAACTTTCTCTGCGCCAATCGGTATGCTGCGCTGACCGTCAAACATGAAGAAACCATCGTCTGCTAGGTAAAACACTTGAGTTGGGCCAAGTGAAGCAACGCTGTTTGGATAGTTACACCCATGTCCTGTTTCTACTTTTTCAAACGTAAATATTAGTGGAGAACCCACGTATTGCATTCTTGCAATCGCACGCTCTAGTAATACAACGCCAAACTCACCACCGACTAAGCCAGTAATATGTCCAGCATCAGGTATGTCCTGAAAGTCTGCTTGGTTTGCACCTAAAGTCCAAGTTCCAGCATCATTGATTTGCGACCAGCGCACTCTGCTTCGATGCGTTGCAGAACTATAAGTTACATTTGCTGTTACAACAAAGTCTCGCACTACCGCGACATGTCTTGCAGCAGGCGCACCGCTAATTGCAGCAAAAGATGAACTCGTGCCTATCGTGTATTTACGCAGCACATCAGCATCTGAACCACCAGCGATTACATCATCGCCAAACTGAACAAAATCCCAGTTCATATCGCTAGTAACGCTAAAGCCTGTGCCAACAGCGTCCAAGCTGAAATCTGAGTTGTCTAGCTTGTAAAGCTTCGCCTGATCTCCAGCAAAAATATTAACCGTACTGTCTGTTGCTTTTGTAGCAAAAATACCGCGAAGCCTATTGTCAGCCGCCTCAGAAACAGTTGTTAAACCTTGAAACGGACGATAGCCACGCGCTGCTGGGATAACATTCTTAGCAACGGTTGCCCCTGGGTTCTGAAAATCTGACTGGTCTGGTAGCCATTCGCCAAAAGGTATCATACTCTATTCCAACTTTCTGACCCAGAGCTAGCCTGGGTAAATGCTAAATTTGAAGCCGATATGTCTGACCAGGTATCACTGCCAGCCGATATGTCTGACCAGGTTTCTGATCCAGTGGCTAAATCGTTAAACGAAGTGTCAGACGTATCTTCGTCTGCCCAAGCTTCGCCTAGTTTTTCAGAAATCGCTTCTGTTGTTATTGCTGTGCTTACAGCTCCTGCAAACGGTGCCGTGTATTGCACTATGCCTGACGCTGTTGCAGAAATATCTGCTGTGCCAGACATGCCATGTAATAATGTGCCAACACCTGTAACTGCCAGGCTAACGCTTTCGCTTGCACTTGGTTGTTGTATTCTTATTCCAGCGCCAGCAACAGTTGTTGCGATAGAAGCACTGCCTGTCATTGCAACTGTAAATTGCGCTGAAGCCGTTACAGATCCTGCACTTGTTACACTTGCAGCCATGCCGTGTACTAAGGTTGCTACACCTGTGACAGTGCTTGCAATCGTTACACTTGCGCTTGCCTGTTGCACACGTATTGCAACGCCAGAAGTTGTTCCAGCAAGTGAAACAGCGGATGACGCTTCAAACAGGTTTAGATCATCAAGTTGCTCCAGCGTGCCAAACGCATCAAGAGCATCCATGCTACCCCAGGCATCGAGTTGCTCAAGAGTAGGGCCAAGTATCTCAGCCATGTTACGCTGCCGTTACGTCTAGTTCTCCAGCAGCAATTCTTAAAATATCGCCTGTCGTAATTGTTTTGGCGGCAGTAAAAGCACCGTGAATAAGCAGGTTGCCAGAAGATGACGCATCAAACAGGCCAAAATGTGATACCGCGCCCCATGAACCAGTAGCAGCAGCAAACTCTACCGTAGCAGAATTATCTGTTGTACCGCTAGAAGCTGCATCAAAGTTGATAGCTACTCTTGCGTAGTTGTTACCGCTTAACTCGGCTGTACCGCTGCCAGTATCGGCAAAGCTACCTGTGCTTAAACCAATATAAGTTTGTGACGGGTGTGTATAGGCAGTCGTGCCTAAAACATGGTCAAGCACTTTGTTTTCGAGATAGTCGCTCATCGCTGACATAATTTAAACTCCTCGGTAATCGGTTTTCATTGCTAAAGCACCGCCGTAACGTTGCTGTTCTGTATCGCGCTTAATCTCGTCCATAATTCTGGTAAAAATAGCGTCGTATTGATTGGCTCTCGCTTCATCCATCAGGTACGTGTGGGCTGCACTTAATGCACCATAAAGGTAAGCATCTGGATGACGTGCTAAAATTGTGTTTGTGGCAGAGCTGTCAGATAAAGCTGAAACAGTTTCGCCATAGATAATCTCAACGGTATAAACGGCGTCAGGCACTGGTCGTAGGGCAATCTCTGCACCTATAACAGTGTAAAACTTAGGTTTACCGCCACCGCTTGAACCGTAAGTCTCGTAAAAATCATGTGGGGCTGCATAGTCCAGCACGCAAACAGGGTCACTGTTAATACGTACATGTCTGACTTTGCGTAAATCGGTTGGCAGTGAAATATACTCATCACTTGCTGCTGTACTTGCTTGCGCTCGTTTTTCTTGTGTTCGGGTGTCTAACTCACGGCTCATGCGTGCTTCAGCAAGAGTAATGAAATCTGGTATTTGTGTCGTTAGATCAGAACGTGCCAAGAAATTTGCAACAGCAGTTTTAAGCTCTGAGTAAGTTGTGATTGCCATTAGATCGTACCACCAGTTGTTCTAAAAAATCGGTTGTCATAATCGTTTAGCCAGCGTTTCCAAGCTTTAGGATTGTCACGCGGTTGACCAAACTTCTCAATAAGTTCGTAATAAATAGGTGCTGGAATATCAGCGATCTTTTGCAAATGCTTTTGGGTGTTGCCAATCATTGACTTAGGCCGCCAATCGGCAGCTTCACTTTTTGCATTTGATATAATTGGATCTACGTTAAACTTTGTGGTGACATAATTGCCGTCCACGTCAGAATGAAAGTAGGTTTGCTTGCCCTTTTTCGGGTCATTAGCGAGTAGTTTTTTCATGTTTCTCTCCAAGTAAAAAGGGGCAACCAAAGCTGCCCCTCGTAATTCTTAAAGTATTAATGATTATGAACCGTTTAATCCTATCACGGCGGCGTGCGCCTTAGGAGCCTTTACGATAAGTGTCCATTCGCTGACTATGCCAAAACGTGTTGCATCTCCGCCTGGAGCTACATCTGAAACGCTGAACATTCTGCCTGGTAAGTGACCTACGCATAGGTACTCAGTGTCAAGCAAATACATTTCAGAGTTTGGACACTGACGATCCACAGTTACTGAAAGCTCACCAAAGTCTGACAAGTACAAGCTCACTGAGCCGATAATTGCTGCTTCTTTTGGTGCAGTCATGTGTAACTGGTTAGTTGCTACTGAGCCAGAAGACAGACCTGAGAAGTTCTGCTTATTTGTTGGCGACATGAGCAACATGTTTGGTGAACCACCGTCACTGTATGCAGCAAGCATAGCAGCGTCGATTTTAGCCAAAGTCAATGCAGCAGCAGTACCTGTAAGATCAGCAGCCGCTGTACCATTACCATTCGCAGCAGCAGCCATATCTCCTGGCGCGTCTACGTTTGAAATCCAGGTAATGAGCTTACCAGCTTTACGTGGGTCAGAACTAGAGCTTGCTTCGTTTTTGTACAAACTTTTGTTAATATCCCGTCTTTGCTCAAGTCCCTTGAGGACTTTTGTCATCGCCGTCTCCTTATCCCGTCCAGCCTTATCGACTACATCGAGAGTGTTGGAAACGCTCGCTGCTTGAACTGAGATTTGGTGGTAGTTACCAACTCTTGTTGTTGCAGTTGGGTTTACATATGAAAAATCAGCTCCTTCATTGACATAATTTGTGTCAACGGCCGCAGCCAATTCTTGAATTTGCCATTCGTGGTAAATTGCTTTTGTGGTTTCTTTTTTCGCGTTAGAAAATAGAGGTGTTTCGTCAGGATCGATTCGGTAGATTACGTCTGCCAAACTCTCCCTTTCTCCAACTGCGGAACTACTTGTGTAAACAGCCATTATTGGCCTCCTAAAAAGTTAAATTATTTGGTTAAAAGATAATCTATAGCCGCTTCACGACTATTGGATTTACTCAGTCTATCAAAAGCCTTGCGCTTTCGCTCTGTTGCAGAGTCGCCCTTGTTTTTAGGTTGCCCACTTTTAACCATCTTCGGAGCTGTCTTTACCTTCTTCTTTGCAATAGGTTTTTGCGACTGCAAAGTTTCGTAAAGATGAGCTTTCCGCATCATGTCTATAATTCTACTGTCTGTAGCAGCACCTAGTTCTGCATCAGTAAAACCACGACTTCGTGCATAAGTAACGATGGCAGCTTTTTCTTTAGCTTCCACTTCTGGGTCTTTCCATTCAGGAACCAACTCCAAAAGCTTCTTCTGTTCTTCAACTAACCGTAGCTGTTGCAGCCGTTGCTGTTCAGCAAGTACAGTCTGTTGTTTTGCTTGCGCATCACGTTCTGTATCACGTTGTCGTACATATTCCAGTGGGTCGGACTCATACAGGTTATCCCAATATGCCTGATCTCTAGGCTGGGTGTTTTTCTGTAATTCTTGAGCCAACGTATTAAGGGCCGTCTCGTACTGGGTACGAGCTTGCTCAGTCGACGCCTTTTCCGCTTCTAAAACCTTACGCTGTTCAGCGGCATCTTGTAGTCTTTTCTGGGCCGTTTTTTCTAGTTGAAAGTTCTTGATTAACTCGTCTTGAGTTGCTTCAAATTCTTCACCATCAACCTTTACGCGATAAGTCTGAATTTCTTCGTATTCTTCCTCATCGTCGTCCTCAACCTCTTCCGTTTCAGTTTCAGCTTGGCTGTCATCAGCGGCTTCAACCTCTACTTCTTCTGGTTCAGGTGTCTCTACTGTAGCTTCGGCAGTAGACTCTTGAACTTCTTCGCTTACCTCTTCAGGGGCTTGGGTATTCAAAAGTAAGTTCACAGCATCAGACTGTGATAAGCTGGATTCCTCAGGAGTACCAGACATAATAAAATCTCCAATTATTTAGGGGTTAATTTAACTCGTTTACTTGTTGTGAAGCCATTTTGCCTGTCCGTATGACACTTTCAAAATGTCCTTCAAAAGCCTCTAGTGCTTTCATCAAATAAAAAAGCTGCTCACGCTTGGCGGTGTCTGACGGATCAGTGTGTGACCAATCATCGACATACGCTTCACGTATTTGCCCAAATGCCTCTTTTACAAGAGGGTTGTTCATCACCGCAGAAGCCTTTGCTCCTCGGTCTTGTTCGTCTCTAAAATCTGTCATGCTCTGGGTAGGTTGTCCGAAACATTACCACCAAAAGCGAGTTTCTGTTGGCGAAGCTGTAGCTCTGCCTCAAGTTCAAATCTGCGTAGCTCAAGCTCGGCCTGCATCTTCTCACGCTCAAGCGCAAGTTCTGCTTCCATCTTCTGCTTCTTAAGCGCCATCTCAGCCTGGAACTCAGCCATCTTAGCTTGCTCTGCACCGCCTTGGCTTTGCTGTTGGGCTTGCTGCATAAGAGCTTGATCAACCTGTTCACCACCAGAAAAGAATTGTTCTGTGTCTGTAAAGCCAGCCATTTCAACAATACGTTTAAGTGTATTGATATACTGTGAAGGCTTAACAACTGGATTAACGGGGCCAAACTGTTGCAGCATTTGTTCTTGCTTTCCAGCAACCTGTAACAACATGCCCATCTTCTCGTCTTCACGTCCGTTGCCCAAGCCTACCTCTATAGATAGGTCAAACTCGTTATCCCAGGCACGGGGGTCTATGGCGACAAATTCACCACGAATACGCACAACGCGCTCACTGTCCTGGTGCTTTTGTAATAAATGTAAAACGCCTTTGGCTAAATCACGGCAACCCGTTTCAGCAAAGACACGCGCTATCATTTCAATCTTAAGTTGCGCACCTTGGATAGTAGCATTGACGGCACTTGCCGTAGTGCTTTGAAGCGTGCTTGGGTCAAGCCCCATAGACGCCTTAGAAAAACCTGTACGCTGGTCACGCACTTGATCCACATATTCAAGCATCGCAAACGCAGACTGTCCAATTTGAGGAACCGCCAAAGGCTGAACCATGCCTGGCGCACGCATTCTAACAATACCACCAGGGCGCGACGAAAGTAAGTCATCAAGATTAACCTGTCCTTCTACAGCCCCAACTCGGCTGTTGTTCGTTAAATATAAATTGTCTAGCATCTGTCGCATAATGGTGGACTTAATGACCTGAAGGTCTGTTACCATCTCAGCAACACTTCTGCCCACCATACGGTGTGGCATTAAAATAGGTGACAGCAGTGCAAATGGCACATGGTCAAACGGTTCGTTCTCAAGTATTTCGGAACCATCGGCAAGCGCAACCACTCGGCGCAACTCTGCAATACCATCGCCATCATAATCAGCTTTAATATAAGCCTCAGTAACCATAACCTCGCGCATCGAAGCGTCAGGGCTGTTAAACTTAGCGCCAGACTCGATTTCTTCAAATCGCGCTTGTCGTTCTACTTCATCATCCAAATCGTCTGACCCAGCATAACGCATAACAATATCTTCGTCATAGCCTTGCTCGATTAACTCACCAACAGTTACAGCCGCACGGTGGGCTATAAAGGTGCAATCATCTATAGACGTGGCGCGACGAGAGAAGATCAATTCTTCTGGCGGTATGTTGTCTATTTTAACGGAGCCTGACTTTTTCATGCGCCGAACTTCAACGGAGTAGGTGCGCTCCATTGGCACTTCGTTGCCCTCAGGGTCAACCATGCCCATCTCTTGTACTTCTTGAGATAGGATTTCTATGGCTGGGTCACTCACCAGCAAGGTTAATTCGTCTTCAGTTAAGGCTTCATAGCTTTCGTTGACCGTGGTGTCTTTCTCTTCCCAGTACATCTTGACGGCGCCCTGCTTGAACAAAAGCGCATCTTTGAACCAGTTATGGATTACACGAAAGCCACGGTTGTCGTTATTTATGGCAAAATTTACGAGGTCGGTGGCTTGGTTGGCAGCTTCAACATCTTCGGGGCCGCGTGGCTCAAAGCGCACAAACTCTTTGGAAGACGCAAACATCTTCATTAAGGATGGAATTATAAATTCTATTGTGTCGCTCACCTCGGTGGCAACAACTTGTGAACGGTTTTCGACTTCATTGCCAAAAGGTTCACCAAGGTAATAATTCAATATGTCAGTGCGGTCAGCGGAAAACTCGGACTCGTAATAATTTACAGCACTTTGTATTTCGCCCTGAACAATAGAACGAAAGTTTATGTCATCCATTTTAGGCATAGCTTTTACCTTTTGTTTTCTTTTTCTTACCGCGTGCCACTTTTAAGTTTGACCAAGCATTAGGGTACTTAACACCGCGTTTCTTGGACATGGCTTTAGCGCGAGACTTTTGATCGGATGTAAGTTTAGCCATCAGGAACAATACTTTCCGTTTTTAAGGTTCATCTTTTTGCTGGCGTAAGAAGTACGACCATCTTTGCGCTTGGCGTTTTTCGGTTTTGAAGCTTTCATTTTTGGCATAATTTCATCCTCTATAACGTCAGCAATCTCATCCATCTTACCTGGGTTGGGATTGGAATAACGTTTGATATACATTTGTCTCATCATGTGCGTCTCGATTTCTTACCTGAGCATTTCCATTTGGCGCGACTTAACCGTAACGGCGAGTTAGGGTTGCGTGCAGCTTTGGGGTGCTTCTTCATTTGACCAGAAGAACGGGCGCAGTAACTATCACCACGCTTTGTACCAGGGGCTATTGTGTAGCCTTTAGCACCATATCTGACGGTCTTTTTACGCCCAGTCTTAGGGTTTCTAACTGTTTTGCTATATTTCTTCTGTGGGGCCATTAGGAACTCACTCCCCAGCTAAAGCATTGCATGTCTAAAATTTCGTAATGAGGGTATTTCGCCAAAATGCGTGGCACACCCACTTCTCTCATTGCGTCGTTACAGGTCGCTAAATCATGGTAAACTGGCCCACCAATGCCCGAACATAAGCTATTCGCACACACTAAAATGATAGGTATCCACATTAGATTATCCAGTTGCTGTTTCCGTAGTCGAGCTCCGCTTTGTAACCGTAAGAACTTACTGAACCACCAGCGCGAACCGCTTGTACAGCAAATGTTAAAACAAACGCATCGGCCAAGTCAGGCGACCTAAGACCACGTTTTTTCATCTCGTCTTTACCTTCAGCTTTAAATTTACCACTCGATAAAACCTTAAAGCGAAGGGCTGTTAATTCATGTATTAACTCTTGTTGATCTGGCACTAAACAATCTCGCGCCTCAAACCATTCACGGCACTTAAACCAAAGCTCGTCACGCAAACGCTGATAGCGCGTACCCAAAGATGGACTTTCAGCTACATTCACGCCGCGTGCTGGTAGGTTTAGCTCACGCAATCTATCAACAGCACCAGCACCCACGCCAATACTATCGCAGCAAATCTCGCTGGGCCTGTCCATATAGGGTGTCGCCTCATATTCAGCAAGAATTAAACCAACAGTTTCCATCAGGTCTTTACCCTGCCAATGCTTGATCGGCTCGATTAACACGTTGCCCTGGCGTTTGGCTAGGGCCGTTCTATCAGAGCCATACCTGGCTAAATCCAAGCCCCAAATGGGAGCCACAGTCATCGGTTCAACATCACGTCCAACTGAGCTTTCTACCAAATGGCGCGATATAAGGGAGTCATCGTCTGACTCAGGGGGCAAACCCAAGACGCGCACACGGTAGATATTGCTATCCTCACCGTATTGCCGTTTCATGTCCTCGATAAACGCAGGGTCAACGGAGGTGGCTTCCGTGCAGGAAACCGTCATGTTCTTCCACCGCTGTGCATTCTTAGCAAAAGCATCCGCAAAAAAGCCCGTGCCATTCGTGGGGTTGCCCACCATGACAGTCTTTGCGCCCTTCGTGGACATAGCACCCTGTCCGACCTCAAATATAATATCAGGCACACCAGAAGCCTCATCTACTATAAACAGCATATTGGGCGAGTGGAAGCCTTGTAGAGCCTCAGGGTTTTCTCTTCGAGATGTACGAGCCACGCAGAAACTGTCAGGTGCGCTCTTTATAACTATTTTGTCGGACTTAAAGTCCAACTCTTGCAGAAACCCCTTGGGCATCCGCTGCATCCATTTGTAAATCTCAGGCCATAACACCTGTTCCAACTGTGATGCGCTGTTGGCTGTGCAGGCGACTTTACACGGGTAATGCGTGCAGACCCACCAAAGAATAACCCAAGATAAGAACGAAGTTTTTCCGACACCGTGTCCAGAGCGTATTGAGAGGCGGTCGTTGGTCACAATATTACACAAGGCACGCGATTGCCATTCTTGAGGTTCGGCCTGAAGAACGGTTTGGACAAACAGTACAGGATCACCGTGCAGCTTGAGAAGCGTGTCGGCGAGGTCTAGCTGCGCCTTTTGTTTTGCCATGGGTGTGGTTTCCGCTGAAAAGGTGGCCCCCCAGGGAGGGAGGCCGAGAGTAGGAAAGGAAAGTAATATGAAAAAGATGGGCTTGTAGCTCTGGCAGGTACGAGGGAAGGGAGGGAAACCTGTTAGCCTGCTGTTGAGCGGATTAGCTCATCATAGTATAACTATATAATTCAGCAGGCCGCATGTCAATAGGTAATATATTCGTTTGACGGGGGGGTATGGGCAGAGTCGGGCAGAGAGCTGGGGCAGAGAGGGTGGTATATACATATATATCCGCCCCCATGAAGAGCGACACGGGGGGGGTCAAAGCGTGCTGCCTGGTTATTTTGTAGATTTTTTGTCCGACTTAGGCACAATTTCAGGCACAATCTTAGCTTCTTCTACATTTTCCGCTTTAATATCAATGACTTGCTTCATATCGTTCATATCGTTTGCTTCTTCTAAAGAAGCGCTAAGCAATTCGTTTTGTTCATTTATCCGATTAGCAACTTCACCCAACGCCAGGCTAAACTCTGAGTTGCTACCTGTTAGATTAACCTCTCTCGGCAAGAAAGAACTGAGTTTATTCAATGTACTAGCTGCATCTTTCTCTAATTGTTCAGCTAAAAGCTCGCTAATAGGACGCCCTCTACGATTTAGAAGGCCAAACGCAGTGTGCAGCTCTTGTCTCAGCCTACTTACGACCTGTTGCCCGTGTCCTGTGCCTGGTGGACGTCCACCCTTGTTTTTAACTACAGTATTCACCTTTTTTTGTTCCTTTTCTTAAAAATTTTAAGATAGTTATATATATAGTATAAAAAAAATTCAATATTATTCACTTTTCCTCTTGCATTCTATTCATAAATGAATATATTACGATTATATTAGTTAGAAAGGGAAA
>Ga0115545_1000621_pt1 | contig 19039 bp, 14 predicted proteins | sample COGITO_mtgs_1003_FD_87188 | JGI IMG/M metagenome (GOLD analysis project Ga0115545, IMG submission 87188) | Pelagic marine microbial communities from North Sea - COGITO_mtgs_100330 | ecosystem: Environmental > Aquatic > Marine > Epipelagic | place: Germany:Helgoland, sampling site Kabeltonne...
ATATAGTTCTTGGTAAAGGTGCAGGAGCTGGATTTTCAAGTGGATATAAAAATATCGTAATGGGAAATCAAGCTGCAGCTGGTCATAACGGAATTGAAAATGTAGTTATTGGTCATCAAGCAATGGGTGGTGGTTCTACAGGCGTAGATAAAACAATTATCATAGGATATCAAGCTGCTTACAATATTAATTCAGCAAATGCAGACGGAACAATTGCTATTGGATATAAAGCAGGTGGAAGTATTACTTCAGGTGCTGGAAATACGGCAATCGGTTATGAGGCATTATTAACAGAAGACACAGGTGGTGGTAACACAGCAATAGGTTATCAAGCATTAAAACTTAATAATGTGGATAGTTCTACAGCAGGAAATACTGTTATAGGTTATCAAGCAGCTACTGCTTTTACTAATCACCAAAGAAGTACTATTATTGGTTATCAAGCTGCTTTATCTTCAGATGGTGGAGAAAATAATAATACTATTATTGGTTGGCAAGCTGGAATGAGTATGAATAGTAATGATGCAAGTAATAATGTTATCATTGGAAAAGAAGCGGGTACTGGAGGAACTGGTACATTAGCAAGTGCGGTAATTATAGGTGAAAGTGCTATGAACTCAACTGCAAATCATGCATCTACTGGACAAATAGCTATAGGTCGGAATGCTCTTACTGCACTTACTTCAGGTGGTTCAAATACTGCAATCGGATATCTAGCTGGAGATGCACTAACTACTGGTAATAGTAACACTATAATGGGCTATAACGCATTTAGCTCTGCTGATGGTGGAGAAGATAGAAATGTTATTATTGGAAAAGATGCTGGTTCGTCTATTAATCATGATAATGCTGACAATAATGTAATTATTGGAGAAGGTGCTGGCGTAGGTGGTACTGGTGAATTGAAACGATGCGTTGTAATTGGTATGGATGCAATGGATGCTACTGGAGCTAATAACCAATCAGGTACAATAGCGATAGGATATCAAGCTCTTACTGCACTTACTTCAGGTGCTGAAAATGTCGCCATTGGTCATGAAACATTAAAAGCTAATACAACTGGTTATCATAATACTGCTATAGGATACCAAGCATTATTAAGTTTGTTACCTACTACTGGAACTGAAGGAACTGCCGTAACCGCAGTGGGAAGAAAAGCTGGTTTCTTAATGACTACTGGGGAAAGGAATGCTCTTTATGGTGCAGGAAGTGGTACTCAGATAACTACTGGAGCATATAATACTTTTCTAGGTGCTTATAGTGGAGAAAATGTTACAACTGGCAATAACAATATTGCTTTAGGGCATCATATTAATATGTCAGCAGTAGATGTTGATTATGAATATGTTATTGGAAGTGGGGCTGGGCAAAACGATGATTTTGATGGAGCTGGTACGGAAACAATTAGAATAGGCAGAGCATCTGATTTTATTACAAATGATTTCGGTGAGAATGCTACTTGGACACATTCATCTGATAGAAGAATTAAGAAAGATATAAAGGATACCAACTTAGGATTAGAATTTATACTTAAACTACAACCAAAAGAATTTAAGAAGAAAGCTCCAAGTGAGTATCCACCTGAGTTTATGCAATATGATGAAAGTCAAACAGAACGTAAGAATCCTGATAGGATACATTATGGATTTGTAGCACAAGAAGTTAAAGAAGCTATGGACTCTGTAGGACACTCAGAATTTCCTGTTTGGAAGGAAAATAGAGATGGTATGCAGGAATTGGGTGAAACAGAATTGATTACACCACTTGTGAAAGCAGTTCAAGAACTAACAGAGATGGTAAAAGCTCAACAAAAAGAGATAGAAGAGCTAAAAAAGAAATAAAAAATTGTATTTAACATAATTACGTTATATTTATATAAAGTAACTAACCAAAACATAGGAGATAAGTTATGGCTGAAGAAGCAAAGGTTGTAGAAGCATCTAATGAAATTAAATTTTCAGAAGAAGAATTAAAAGAACTAGGTGAACTACAAACAAGTTATCAAGAAAAACAAGCTCAGTTAGGGCAAATCGCTGTACAAAAGATACTTTTAAATCAACAAGTTGAAGCAATTGAAAATCGTCAAACAGAACTTGAGTCTGAATACGAGGCAGTTCAACAATCTGAACGTGATTTAGTACAGAAATTAAACGAAAAGTACGGACCTGGTCAATTAGATCCACAGAGTGGAGTATTTACACCAATACCTCAAGAAGAAGCACCGGCTGAAGGTTAATATTAAAAAACTTCTCCAAATAGTACATTTTGGGGAACTTAGGTTATACTTATAGTAGAATAATTGTATTTATTCAAAAAAATTTGTATAATAAAGATTAACTAGGAGAAAAATAATGGCAGAAAGAATCGTTTCGCCTGGTGTATTTACTCGCGAGAGTGATTTATCGTTTTTACCACAAGCTATTGGAGCTATCGGTGCAGCTATTGTAGGGCCTACAAAAAAAGGCCCTGCTTTTGTACCAACACAGATAACTTCGTTTCAAGACTTTGAACAAGTTTTTGGTGGTATGGATGATAGGTTTTATACACCTAATACAGTAGAACAATATTTAAAGAGTGCGGGAGTCGTAACAGTTGTTAGGATTCTTGGACTAGGTGGATATAAACATGATAATTTAAGATTAAACGTACATGCAGACGGTGGTGTGACTCAATCACTAGCAGTATTAGCTCCATCAAGAGGTAATGGTGGTACCAGTTTTGCTGGTAGTAATATAACACTAAATAATCCTATAAGTGGATCTGTACAATCTTGGGATTCATTTGAATTAAATGTCGTACCAGTTGGAGCTGCAACAGAGTCATATGCTTTATCATTTAACTCAAGTAGTGCAAATTACATTACAAAAGTACTTAGTCAAGATCCACAATCTACAAGAAGTGGAAATTCAAATTCATCTGTATATGTTTATAAAGTATGGACTCACACAGGAAATTCTACTACATATGATTCATTTTCATCTGCATCATTAGATATAGATTCAAATGGATTAAACTTTTATGATGGTACTAATACAGTAGACAATGATGGAAATGAATCAACAGATTGGACTGGAAACAAAGCATATCAAACTGCAAGAACACCGTGGATACAATCTCAATTAGTAAATGCTACAAGATATAAACTATTTAGAATATATACTCGTTCACATGGAAGTAATATAAATTCTGAAATAAAGATTGCTATTAGAGACGTTAAACCAGCTGCAGATATAGCTGGTTCGGATTTTGGTACTTTTACTATACAAGTACGATCTAATAATACTGAAGATAATATTATAGAACAGTTTGATAACTTAACATTTGATTCAACATCACCAAACTACTTTGCAAAAAGAATTGGTGATAGACACGTTAGTATTGATTCTAATGGAAAACTTACTTTCTTTGGTACAATGCCTAATTTAAGTAAATTTATTAGAGTAGGTGATTATGCTTCTAAAACAGCAGGAGAGAATAACCTTGCAACACATCCAAAAGAACTTGTTCCTATGGGCCATGATGCAGTATATAATCCTACAGCGGGTACAACTGAAATACCTGCAGTAATATTCAAATCAAATCAAACAAGTGCTATTGGAACATACGATGGTAATACATTCTATGGATTTGATTATCTGTCTACTAATATAAAAGACGATAATGCTAATTATTTAGCTCCAATACCATATCCAGCTAATGTAGGTAACAATATAACCATGAGTTTAGAAGACATGAATGGTGATAATGATGCTAATCCAAATGGTGAGACAACATATGCTGATGGTTCAACAACAATTACTTTGACTAATTCAACATTGGCTCAAAGAAAATTTGTTGTTCCTCTACAATGGGGATTTGATGGTAGAAATCCAGCAACAGCTTATAATGTTGGAACTGCAATAACAGCAGGAAATACACAAGGGTTTGATTTATCAAGTTCTACATCTAGTGGTAGTTTAGCTTACAAAAGAGCTCTAAACGCTATCAGTAATCCAGATGAATTTGATATCAACTTGTTAGTAACACCTGGTGTTATTCATAGATTACATTCTAACGTAACAAACCATGCTATATCTAAGGTTGAGTCTAGAGCAGATGCACTATACATTATGGATGCAGCAGCATATGGTGATACTGTTGAAACAGTATTAGATACTGTGAAGAATCTTGATACTAACTATGTGGCTACATATTATCCTTGGGTAATGATTCCAAATAGAGACAGTTCAATACCAGTATGGGTTCCGCCTTCAGTTGTTTTACCTGGTGTTATTTCATATAACGACCAAGTAGCTCACGAATGGTTTGCACCAGCTGGATTGAATCGTGGTGGATTGACAAGTGTATTGGAAGCTAAAACAAGATTGACTCATGCTGAAAGAGATGACCTTTATGAAGGTAGAGTTAATCCAATTGCTTCTTTTCCTGGTCAAGGTGTAGTCGTTTTCGGACAGAAAACATTACAATCTAAACCATCAGCTCTAGATAGAATCAATGTTCGTAGATTACTAATTGCATTAAGGAAATTTATTGCAAGTGCTTCAAGATACTTGGTATTTGAACAGAATACTCAAGCTCTAAGGAATCGTTTCTTAAACATTGTGAATCCTTATCTAGAACAAGTTCAGTCTAATAGTGGTTTAAGTGCTTTTAGGGTTGTCATGGATGACACTAATAACACACCAGATGTTGTAGATAGAAATCAATTGGTAGGACAGATATTTATCCAACCTACAAGAACTGCAGAGTTCATTGTACTTGATTTCGTAGTACAACCAACTGGAGCTACGTTTCCTGAGTAAAATTAGTTAAAACTAATACATGAAAAAAACCCCATTTAATCGTGGGGTTTTTTCTTTTTACTAAAAATTTCTTTAATTGATATTTATTTATGAGTAGAAATAAACGACTTTTTAGGAGAAAAAAGAAATGGCTACATTAGATCCTTCAGAAATTATGTTCACACCGTTTGAACCGAAAACAAAAAATCGGTTTATAATGTATGTAGAAGGTATACCATCTTATTTAATTAAAACTGCAAACAGACCTCAAATAGAGTTTGAAGAAATAGTTTTAGACCACATCAATGTTAAAAGATATATAAAAGGTAAAGGTGCTTGGCAACCTATTGATATCACTTTATACGATCCAGTTGTTCCATCAGGTGCACAGGCAGTTATGGAATGGGTTCGTTTATCACATGAATCAGTAACAGGTCGTGATGGATACTCAGATTTTTATAAGAAAGATATTACATTTAATTTGTTAGGTCCAGTTGGTGATGTTGTTGAAGAATGGGTACTAAAAGGTGCTTATATTCAAACAGCTAACTTTGGTGAACTAGATTATGCTTCTAGTGATCCTGCTGAAATCACCTTAACACTTAAATACGATTACGCAATCTTACAATTCTAAGGAGTAAATATGAGTTTTTTAAGAGAAATGCTTTCTAGTGATGCTAAAATCTCTAGTAAAAGATTTGTCGGTTTCGCTGCATTCTTTATGTTGATTTGTAGTTGGGGTGCTGATACCTTTTCTACATTTGAAGTCAAGGACAAAATACTTGAATGTTTTATGTACATTTCAGTAGTTGGACTTGGTGTTACAGCAGCTGAGAAGTTTGGTAAAAAATAATAGTTTTAAGACAAAATTAGTTATATATATAAGTACACAATATAAAGGAGTCATTTATGGCTGATTACAAATTTCCTACGGAAATGGTAGACTTACCATCCAGAGGATACTTCTATGTTGATGGTCATCCTTTATCTAAGGGTAAAGTAGAAGTAAAATACATGACCGCAAAAGAAGAGGACATCCTAACCTCTCAGAATCTAATACAACAAGGAACTGTTATTGAAGTTTTATTACAAGCATTAATTGTAGATAAAACAATAAATGTTCAAGATTTACTTATTGGTGATAAAAACGCTATTATGGTAGCGGCTCGTATTCTTGGTTATGGTAAAGATTATAATTTTGAGTATGGTGATGAAGAACAGACTGTTGATTTATCTAAATTAGAACCAGCTAAATTGGATTTTAGTAAATTTACTAAAGGTAAGAATGAATTTTCTTTTGATTTACCAAATTCAAAAAGAACAATAACTTTCAGATTACTAACTGGTAGAGATGAACAGCAGATTGAAACAGAATTAAAAGCTTTAAAAAAAATATCAAAGGATACTAGTTCTGAATTAACTACTAGACTTAAAAAAATGTTACTATCAGTAGATGGTAATACTGATAAAGCTTTTATATCTAGTTTTGTAGATAATGAATTTTTATCTAGAGATTCACTTGCTTTTAGAAATTATTTAACATCAATAACACCAGATATAGACATGAACGCAGAAGTTGTAGATTCGAATGGAAAGGAGAAAGTAGTGGTGATTCCAATCACCCTCCGATTTTTTTGGCCTTCATCAGGAATATAAAAGAGAAATACACGAACAGATATTTCAATTAATATTACATTCAAAAGGTGGATTTACTTTTACCGAAGCGTATAACTTACCTATATATTTACGTACATTCTATTTAAAAAGATTGACAACTTACTATAAAAAAGAAGCTTCTGAAATTAAAAAAGAAATAGATAAACACAAAAATAAGTAAGTAGATATTTATTATTGAGTTATAAGACTCAATTTAATTGGAGATTTTACATGGCAAAATATAAAATTACTGAAGGTATAATAGATAAATTTATTGAAAAGATATTTGCAAATGCTGCAGCAAAAGGTCATAGTAGAGCTATTAAAAAACTAAGTAAAAAAGATCCTAAATTTGCTAAGAACTTTAAAGAGTTACTTAAAATGAGAGATGATTTGGAAAGGGATTTAAAATCAAAGGGTATTGATATCGATCAAAGAGGTGCCGACATACTTAGGAATCTATAATGGCAGAAAGTTTAAATGATTTAAAGACACGGAAAGATATCGCCTCAGCTCTAAAACAAGAATTACAAGAACAAAAACAGTTTTTAGAAGAACAGGGTTTTTTGGCTTCTAAACTGTTAGGTATAACCAAAGACGCAACCGTCATCAACGACAAGTTAGTCGCAAAAGAATCATTAAAAAGAGATATAACGAATGACCAGGCTAAGACTGCTTTGAAGACCATAAGAGCCAACAAAGAAATAGCTGGTTCTATAATGAGTCAACTTGGATTCTTAAAAAAATTCAAAAGTATCTCATCTGCAATAAACTTAATACTAGCAGCAAATCCTTTATTGGCTATTGCTGGTATAGTTACTGCATTAGTTGTTGGATTTTTAAAATTACAAAAAGCGGTAGCTGAAACTAGAAAAGAATTAGGTTTATCAACTTTTGAAGCTGGAAAACTAGAAGCACGATTTTTTGGTTTAGGTATTGCTGCAAAAGGATTAGGGTTGTCATCAGAAGATATACGAGGTTCATTTGAGGCAATTAGAACTAATTTTGGTGGTATAGATGAAGCTTCAAATGGATTTATAATGAACTTAGCTTCAGCACAGTTATCTATCGGAGCAACTTCCGATCAAATTGCAAAAGTTTTGTCATTACAAGAATCTGTATCAGATGCTTCTAGAGAAACATTATTATCACAATTAGAAGCGGAAGCAGCAACAATAAGATTAGCTGGTGTTGCACCAGGTGCTATATTTAGAGATATAGCAGAAAATTCTGAGTTTTTTGCATCAACTATGAAAGATGGTGGTAAAAATGTTATGGCAGCAGCAGTTGGTGCTCGTAAATTAGGATTAAATTTATCATCAGTAACTCAAATAGCAGATAATTTATTAGATTTTGAATCTTCAATTGAAGCTCAAATGGAGGCTTCTGTTTTATTAGGACGACAGCTTAATTTAGATAGAGCAAGACAATTATCATACCTAGACGATACTGAAGGAATGATGAAAGAAATATTAAAACAAGTTGGAGGAGAAGCTGAGTTTAGTAAGATGTTGAGAGTGGAAAGACAAGTGCTTGCAAAAGCTGTTGGAACAGACGTAGAAACACTTGCTAGGTTAGTAAGAGCACGAGAAACTGGTGGTAAAATGGAAGCTACTAAATCAGCGATGAGTGCATATGAAAAAGCTTCAACCGAAGCTTCAGGAAAAACAAATGATATTCTTGGTAATATTGAAAAAAATACCAAAGGATTTATTGGTGCATTAATAGATTAAGATAGGAAAAATAATGCCATTATTAGAAGAAACAGCAGATTTATCAAGACTATCTACAGGTGGAAAGAGAGATATGTCTGGTCGTGGTGGTGCTGGTACTACTACAACGAGTACAAGTATTCCAGCATCAGTTAGTGTTACACCTGATAATGTAGTAGCAGCAATAGAAGCAGCTCAAAATACTGAGATAAACGTAACACCTCAACGTAAGGTTCTACCTGAAACACCTTTAACACCACCCAAATTACCAAAAACACCACCAAAACCTACACCACAACTTGGTCAAGGAGTTGATTTTTTTGGTAATGATAATGTAAAAGGATTTGTTACAAATACATATTTTCAAAATACAGATCATGTTTCTCCATTAAGACCAAACATTGCTCCAAAAGATGCAAAAGGTGATATACGTGCATCCCAATTTACTGTAAATAAAAAATCAACAGATGCACCTGCTATAGCTTTTAAATTAAATTCAATTACCATACCGACATATGCTGGTATTTCAAATGACCAAAGAAGTGGATTTGAAACTATTTTCAATCAAAACAACCTTTTTTCTACTAAGTTTAATGGTTCTAGGTTAGAAGATATAGGTACTAATGGTTTCTTTGATACATACTACTCACAGGTAGGTGGTGACTCTGGTCTTGGTATGAGGAGTAACAATAATGCTCCAGCTAGAAATTTAGGTTTTAGTGGTATTTTAAATCCAAAATTAAAACGTACAAACGCTGGTGTAAATCTTATAAGACAGTATGTTCTAGGTGACGATCCAAACTCATTTAGTAATCTTATACCTAGTTTTGAAGTTCCTAGTGATAAAAGAGAGCCATTTATAATTAGAGGTATAGGACAACGGTGGGGTATAGATAGAGTTTCAAAACCAGAGTTTACAGGAGTTATGGCTGGATTAGTTCAGATAGATAAACCTGCACATAAAGGTGAAGATGCTGTAAAATCATTTATAAATGCAATAGATGATGTTGGTGGTAGAATAATTGGTAGACAACCTAGTGTATTTTTAGATAGATATTTTGCAGATGTACGTAGAATAAACGGTGCAACAAATTCACTTGATTTTTTACTCAAAGGTTCTAGATTTGTTCAAGCACAACAGTCGTTACAAAGACAAAACCCATTTAATGTTATAACAACTACATTATATGATTTATCAGACGAAGGTAAAATATCAGTTGGAGCTAATGATATAGTTCCTAAATCAATTCAAGATATAGCTGGAGCAGACTTTGTTAACAGTTTAGGACCAGATCCACTAAAATTAAATTTAAATCCAAAAGCATACAATCCACTATCAGTTTTTAGTGTACCTGGTGTATTAGGTATAAATAGAAATTCTTATGTAGACCTTTCTAATGTTATTAACAAAGGAACTTTAGCAGATTTTGTATCCGAACAAGTTTATGAACAAGTTGAAGAATCTGCAATAAGATTGGGTACGTATGTCGGAGAACAATTATTATCATATGGTAAAGATTTAGCTCAAGCTGCAGGAAAAGGTTTAGATCAAATAGGAGATAGTCTAAGTAAAATTAAATTTCCAAGTATAAATATCGGTGCTAAAAAAAGTAAAGAGAAACTTATAAATTTTAAAGCCCCAAAAATTAATCTTCCAGATATAAGTTCACCTGGTTTAGCTAAAGGTTTTAAAACAGCTACATCTGTACTCGATGGTGCTCAAAAAACATTGAAAAAAGCTGCAGAGGTAGTAGCTGGATTTGGTGACATACCATCTAACGAAAATGCTAATGTTTCAAAAGCAGCTTTAGCAAAATTATCTAAAAATGCTTTTGATGAAAAGGGTAGAGATAGAGTAAATTTAATACCATATGGTAAAGACAGTTATAAAAATTCAGCAATGGATGTTCCACATGATGAATTAGATTGGATTCCATTTAAGTTTAGAGATGTTAGAATGATAAATGATAAAGGTGGTGGTAATATAATATTCAGAGCAATACTAAGTGGAATAACAGATACCTTTTCACCTGAATACGGTTCGGAAAGATACATTGGTCGACCAGATAGTGTTTATGTTTATCAAGGTACATCAAGGGAAATATCATTTACTTTTGACGTATATCCTAAATCTGATGTTGAAATGATAACGTTGTGGGAAAAGTTAAATTACTTAGCTGGACAGACATATCCACATTGGACAGGTGGTGACGAGAACGGTGGACTTGGAATGATATCACCGTTTACAGAATTGACAATCGGAGAAATGTACACAGACGCTCCAGGTTATATATCATCATTAACTTATACAGTAATGGATGTTGGAACTTGGGAAACTAACTTTGCAAAACTACCTAAATATATTCAAGTTTCTTGTACTTTTGTTTACATTGGTAAAAGATTACCATCAGCACTACAAAAACAATTTGAAGCATCTTGGATTCCTGAACACAAAATTGGAGAACAAAATGCACAATTTGGAGAAGGTGCAGCGTTTCTTGGTCAAGGTCTTGGTGAATTTCTAGAAACCTCTAGACTTTCAGATGGTAGACTAGATTCAAAACAATTAAAAAAATTAACAGATTATATAAATTAAAATGAAAAGATATTCAAATACTAATACAAAAATAGATAGAGCTGGTAACAGAGTGTATACTACTACTCTATATCCCCCAATACCAATTGAAAATTCAGATCAATTTATATCTGCAAAACAAGGTACTAGAATAGACAATTTGGCTTTTCAATACTATGGTGATAATAGTTTATGGTGGATAATTGCAAAAGCAAATGGTATAAAAGGAAGAGTAATTATTAATACTGGTGAACTTATAAGAATCCCAACAAATACTAATAAAATTATACGGAAATTCAAACAATTGAATGGTGAATAGTTATGATTAACTTAACACCAATTGCAAAAAAATTACAAGAAAGAATGCGTGAAAAAATGGACGCATTTGGCCGTGAGACACCATACTATCCTGATAGTAAAACTCCAAAATTAACTCAAGAAAAAATGTTAACTAGAACTACTTTTACAAAAATGGTATCTAGTCAAAAAAATCCTGTTATTCTAATGGGCGGTGAGTTAGTTCCAGGTGGTACAGTAACTGATGATGATGGAAATCCGTTGATGGGATATGGTGGTGACCATATGGCTGCTGGCTATGATGACATTTATGGTTCTAGATATTATTCAAATGACTACGACTTTGATGCAGGAGAAAATAAAACTAAAAGACCAATGCCTGGTATAAAATCAATTACTGCTACTTTTTTAGGTGGAATAAAAGCTAGAAGAGAAGCAACCATAAGTTGGACTTGTTGGAGTTTTGATGATGTTGAAAGATTGATGCCACATTTTTTAGCTCATGGTAAATCAGTTATGATACAATGGGGTTGGGTATATGATAAAAATACATTACAAAATATTAGATCATATACTGATGGTAATGAGATTGAGGAAGATGCGTATAATAGTAATCATTTACGTGATGTTATAGAACAAAACGGTGATTATGATATGATGACTGGTGTAATAAAAAATTTTTCGTTTACTACAAGACCAGATGGTGGGTTTGATTGTGAAACTATAATAACTAGTGTTGGTGTTAACATATTGAGTAATACGGAAGGTACTATATCAACAATAGATCCTACTATTATTTATAATATAGAACAAGAAACAGTAAAAGCCGCTAAATCAGCTGATGATAAAACCATATTCACAATAAAACAAGCAGAAAATGGTTCTTTAGAAGAGGATGGTACTAATCAATTAATAAAACTAAACAGTACAGTTTCTTTGAAAATTTTTCTTAGAAATATTAATCAGTATATATTTCTAAACACAGAAATTAATGAAAATCCTGTTCCAGAAACAAATGCAGTGCACCATGAAAGGGATACAAAAGTCAATTATACAATACGATATACACCTAATAAATTTATAAGATTGGATGAAGGTAGGAGTAATATAAATAGTTGGGTTCGATGGGGTTGGTTTGAGGATAATATATTATCAAAATTTATTTCATTAACATCGGATACGGATATAGTTTCTGAATTTAGGTCAGTAGAAAGACAACTAGAACTCGATACATTAAAACCAAAAATACCAAGTAGTTATGTATCTACAAAAATAAAAAGTCATGAAGCAATGCAAACTCTTAGTATAAGAGATTATATTTTACCTGGTAAATTTACACCACAGTCACAAAAGTTTACAACAGAAGTTTTTGGATCTGATGTAACATTTCCTGGTGATAAAGATTCTCTTATAGGATTGTCTAAAATTATCAATGAAGAAGAAAACTTTTCTAAATTTGACGTTGATACTATCGAATCTAAGTCTAAAGGACTATCAGCAGAACAAAATTTAAAATTATACAAAGATTTTCCAGAAATGAAAGGTCAACCATTAGAAGTTAGAAAAAAACAATATTATAAAGCATATCCACAAGAAGAAACAAGTAAAATAAAATATGGATACATGAGAAATATGTTAATTAATACAAGATTAATACAACAAGCTTTTGGTGTTGGTGATGACATTGGTGTAGAGTCGATTAATATATTCGAAGCTCTTGAGTCTATGTTTGATTTATTAAATCAGAAAATAAATTTTTGGCAGTTTAAGTTAGTTAGTGATGAAGTAGAAACTTATAGATTAAAAATTATAGACGCATCTCATACTTGGATAGATTTTCAACGACCACCAAGTTCATACGCAACTAACTTCGATAGTGATGGTAAAATTCTTGGAAAACCAGGTATATTTTACTTTCCAGTATGGACACATAATAGTATTGTTAAAGGTCAAAGTTTAACAGCTAAAATTCCATCTAAAATGCAGTTAGCTGCAATGTATGGTGGAAATACTAGTAATTTAAAATCATTTTCAAAGTCTTCATTTCAAGAAATGGCTGGAGTTGCGGCGGGTGGTCTTTTCAATGATAAAGAAGACCAAAGAAACAAAGGACTTGATTTAGCTTATATAAATGAATCAACAAAAAATATTGGAACAAAAACTGGTCTTGCTAGTGAACCACTAAGTGTGACAGATGGTGATGATATTCGTACATTTATAACAAAACAAGGAGTAGATTTGTCAAGTACATTAAATGATGAATTAACTGATGTTGCTGAAAAGTTATCTGCAAATTTTGGTGGCGGTAATGAAGATTTTTTTGATTCAAGTATATCACCACCTTTTTTTGATAGCCTATCTACTGATGAAAAAAAACAATTGATAACTCAAGGTCAACAGAAAGCTGTAGTAGGACCTAATGGTCCTGTACAGGCTAAGTTAGCAGATAACTATAAACAACTTTTTTCAAGTAAGTATGATGAAGCTGGTAATATGAGAAATGAATACATTTCAACGATTAGTGATTTGATAACTTTTTGGGATGAAGATGATAATACTACAGATAATAGACCAATAGAAATGTTGTTTGATTTGGGATTGGATACAGATGGTATAGGTGGAATACAACCTGGAAACTCATTTCATTCAGTATATCTACCAAATAAATATAAACAATCATGTGTATTTCAAGCTTCAAATGTAGAACACTCGGTTGACTCTAGTGGATGGACTACAACTATAACTGGAATGATGAGGTCTACACTTGGTTATATTTTTGATACTAGAACTATACCTCAAAAAACTAAAGAACAATTAAAAAATTTACAAGGTAATATTTTTAAAAAGAAAAAAGTTGAAGAAAGCGTTGAAGCAGAAGCTAAGAAAAAATTCGAAAAATTATCAGCTAAATTAATAGAAAATAACTCACAGGATTTATTTGAAAAATCTGGAGGTGTCATGCCATAATGTCAAAATTAAAAGAAGAAGCAAAACAAGTACATGAGGACACCGATTTTAAATCGAGTGTTGTTGGTATCACACAACCAAATGAGTTTAAATATACACATGGTGGTTCAGTTAGACCTGAATTAGAATATCATATACACTATACAAATACCAAACGAGAAGTATTTATGACAGGTGGTAGTCATAGTACTAGTTCAAAAATTATAGAAAAGATTGACGGTAGTAACAGTTTATTTTCAACTTATACTAAAATAAAAAATGTGGTAAAAAATGAATATCCAAAGAAATATAATCCAATTCCATCCGAAGGTGATTATGGTGGTGGTAGTTTAAATAGATATTTTACACAGAAAGCAAACAACTTAAACGGTGAATTGTTTGAAATTTCTAAAGAAGATTTTGATAACAAAAATACATTATTTAGATACGTTAAAATATCTTGGAGATTGACTGGTAAGAAATCAGAAGTTATTAGAGATAATACAAGAACAATAAATACTTTTAGTACTACAAGAGGAAACGAAGAGTTACGAAAAATACTATCTCCCTCACAATTATGGAAAGCACCAAAGGGTTCGATAGATGATGTAACGAGTAAACTCTCAAGGAGAAAAATAATTTAATTTGGTAAAGTTACATGATATGTATTATCAATGGTTATAATAGAAAACAATGAACGTTTAGATTAATTCCTAAAAGTTTATTCACAAGAAGATAGAATTTTAATACCAATATCTTCTGATGAACACAAACACCCAGCAGAAATAGATATATGTCTACTATATGTTCAATTCATGAGTGGTGATGAATTTATCCTACCGTTCAGTCATAGTGAAGCTTTAAACATTGAAGTTCCCAACTTACACTCCGATACTAAGAAATACACATACGATAAAAAGAAATTAAACCATCTTATTTCTACTAATAATGTCATTGATGTAAATCTATTACATTATATGAAAACCAATGAACCGTTAAATATCGATAACATTGATACCAATGCTCATAACTTTTTTAATATGAAACACTACCGAAAGAAAAATGTAAACAGAGTAATTCCTATATTAAAACATTTAGAATATTGTCGTAAATTAACCAAAAAATTAAAAATTGAAATAGAAAGCACGCGTGATAGTGATGACAAAATGACATATAATAATGACGTGCTAGACAACTTGTCATATATTGAACAAAATGGTATACAATCGGAGTCTAACTTGGTATATAGTGAATATAACATATATACTTCTACTGGTAGACCATCAAATAGGTATGGTGGTGTTAACTTTGCAGCTCTTAATAAGAAAGATGGTAGTAGAAAACCATATGTTAGTAGACATAAAGCAGGTGTGTTAGTTGAGATGGATTATGATGCGTATCATCTTAGGTTGATTGGTGATAGAATCGGTTATCAATTTGAAGATGGTTCTGTTCATGAACATATGGCTAAGTTGTATGGTGTTGATTATGAAGAAAGTAAAAAGCTTTCATTTAAGTATTTATATGGTTATATTCCCGATGAAGTGAAAGAAAATAATGAATATTTTAATCAAGTTAGTATTTATATAAACACTCTTTGGAGGGAATACAAATCAAATGATTTTATTCTTTCAGATATTTATAGTAAGAAGATATATAGGAAAAATTTAACAGGTATGAACGCTAATAAATTGTTTAACTACACGATTCAGTTGATGGAAACAGAAAACAATATGAAAGCTTTATCAGAGTTAATTCCTAAAATCAAAGACTATGAAAGTAAATTGATACTATATAGTTACGATAGTTTTTTGTTTGACTTTAATATGGAAGATGGATTAGATTACCTAAAGGAAGTCAAAGAAATATTAGAACAAGATGGTAAGTATCCAGTTAAAGTGAGCTGGGGATTAAATTATCATGAAATGAAAGACATTACGGAGAAGTTTGTATGATTCCAAATCTACAGAAAATATTAAAGGAATGGAGTTACAGAGTTGGTGTTATTAAGCCAACTAATATAGAACATCTAGAAGAATTAAAAAGTATACTAATAGAAGAAGATTGGTCATATGATGCTACAAATGAATTTATTCAGAATTTAACTGAAGATGAAGATGATAAATATGTATCCATTGGTTATGGTAGATATAAAGAAAAAGGTAAAGAAAAAGATTCTAATGCTGATGTTTTTGTAAAAACTGATGCTGGTAAATACGTAAAATCATCAGACCAAAAAAGCGATGACAAAGGTGAAAAACCAAAAGAACCAGATGGTAAAGATTTAAAAGGTAAAAGTGATTTCGATAGAGATGCTAAACAACTTACACCTAGTAAAGATTTTCAAAGAGACATAGGTAAAGATGAACCAAAAGAAAAAGGTGACAATGAATCCAAACAAAAACATATATCAAGTGGTTATGTAAAAGGAGCTGCACCTGGTAATGCTGGTTCTATGTATAACGAGATTATGAGTGGAGAGGTTTCTGATTTATTACAAGATAATCCTGATGCAACAGAAGAAGATTTGGTAAAAAGTATTTTAGATAAATATGGTGATTCTAATTTAGCAAAACAAAATTCAAGTAGTAAGATGGCTGGTGGTTTAAAAACAGGTGAATTACCAGATGGACTACCAAAAGAACAAAGAGAATTATATACTAAAACATTGATTGCAGTTAGAAGTGGTAAAAGAAAACATCAAAGGTCACAAAATGCATCAAATGACTTAGGATGGAAAAATACAGAAACATCAGAATATTTTGGTGATAAGGCTGGATTAAAAAAACAAGAGGAAGATATAAAATCCTCATCAAGTGTAGTTGATTTAGATGGTAATGAAATACCAAAAGACGAAATAATAGAATTAATTAGAGTTGGTGGGGGTGGAGATAATCCATCAGATACTGCAACTATTATTAAGAATGATAAAGGTCAAGCCACAATTCTGTTTACATCAGATAAAGATTCTACAAGTGCTATTATTGCTCAATCTTCTAATAAAGCGGAAGCAACACAAACTGATGATGCTATTTTACAATTAGGTGATGATGGAAAATTATCACAAAGTGAGTCAGAAGCTGTGGCTGGAGAGAGAAGAAATTATGCAGATGGTTTATCAGAAATAGAAACTAAGTTAAAAAGTGTTACTAATGAACCAGCTAAACACCTCAAAGATAACTTTGATGATAAAATACTTAACGCTTTAATTAATTCTTCAGCTGGTAGTAATTCGAGGAAGTATTTTGATGCAATAAAAAAGAGTTTTAGCACCGATAAAAAAATACCTAAAACAGACAAAAAGTATTCAGATTTCCTACCTGATGGTTCAGATACACCACCAACTGATAAACAAGTTGCACAATCATTTTTGAATTACTCTACATCTGGTGTGAAAGACTTAACTACAGACCAACAGAAGATGATTGGTAGGGCAAATTCTCAAGTAGGAGGTCCTGATGTAGACGATTCTGTTGAAAAAATAAGAAAAGATTCAATTGATTTACTTGATAAACAAATAGAAGAACTTGACCAAATAAAAATTGATGGTGTTGGTTTGGGAACTTTTATTGAAGGAAATAATATTTGGAAACAAGGGCATATGGATGCAATAGATGGTAAAAAAGGTGTTCATAAATATAGGGGTATGTTTGAAACAAATCATGCTGGTGTTGTGTTGGATGGAAATGTCTTAAAGAAAGCTTTGGGTGTTAATTCTAAAAAAGAATTTTTGAAAAAATTACAAGTAGACAAAGCAAATGTTCAGGTATCAAGAACCAATAGAGTTACAGGTTCTACTGGTCTAGCTTACATAATGGTTGGTAAAGAGAAAGTTCCAATTATGGAAAAAAGACAAAGAACAAAAGATGGCCCTCTCGGAAAGTTACAGACGGTTTATAAATGGACACCAGAGTTTGAAAAATTAATAAAGGATAATCAGTAATGAGAACTCAACTACTGTGTACATTCGTAAAACGAAATAGATTTAAAGAAATCATAGGTATTATTATAGCTTGTAATGATATCGTATTTGATAAAATTTATGTATTTCAAAATGAAAATGATTATGGTCAATTAATATGTACATATAATGTAGAGTATGATGAAGACTTTGTACAAGGTATACCAGACACTATCTCATTACATAGAAAGAAAGACACGAACACATTATATACAATCAACGCACTTAACGATTTAATTCGTGAACTTAATGATGGTAAATTAGATAAAACATTTCCAATAGATTGGAAGAATTATAGAAATTCATTATTACTAACAGGTGAAGATGGGTTGAATAAAATACCTACTAGAATCTATACAATAGTAAACGTAAATACTTGGGAAGACAGCGAAAAATAATTGTATTTTCAAAAACTTGATTATACTTATATAAACAATGGTTACACAACGAAAGTAACTAACAAATAACAACTAACTAATTAAACAATGGAGAATATAAAATGGATTTAAATGCAATCAAAAGTCGCCTTAATCAATTACAAACCACAAATAATAGAACATCAAATCTTTGGAAACCATCACCTGGTAATCAAATTGTTCGTATTGTACCTTATAAGTTCAATAAAGACAATCCGTTTATCGAGTTGTATTTTCATTACGGTTTAGCTGGAAAGAATTATCTTTCACCTATATCATTTGGTAGACCAGACCCGTTTGAAGAGTTCGCTCAGAAATTAAAGGGAACAGGTTCAAAAGATGATTATCGTCTAGCTAGAAAAGTTGAAGCGAAGATGAGGACATATGCTCCTGTTATTGTACGTGGTGAGGAATCACAAGGTGTTAAGTTTTGGGGATTTGGAAAAACAGTTTATCAAGAACTACTTTCTATAATCGCAGATCCAGATTATGGTGATATCACAGATGCAGTAAGCGGTCGTGATGTTGCTGTAGAGTTCAAAACAGCCGAGGAAACTGGTGCACAGTATCCATCGACTTCAATCAGAGTCAAACCTAATCAGACTCCTATCACAGAAGACGCATCTTTACTTGAGACGTTAACAGAGAATCAAAAGAATATTACTGATATATATCAAGAACAATCTTATGATGAC
>Ga0115545_1000626_pt1 | contig 18990 bp, 20 predicted proteins | sample COGITO_mtgs_1003_FD_87188 | JGI IMG/M metagenome (GOLD analysis project Ga0115545, IMG submission 87188) | Pelagic marine microbial communities from North Sea - COGITO_mtgs_100330 | ecosystem: Environmental > Aquatic > Marine > Epipelagic | place: Germany:Helgoland, sampling site Kabeltonne...
CCAATGGGTATGGAGAATGGCGCTCCCTTAGAAGACGATATTTCACTAGTGGAATATTTTCAAAAGGAAGGTATCAGGTATGTTACGCTGACCCATGGTAAAGACAATAAAATCTGTGACTCATCTTATGATACTACCAGAACGCATGGTGGTTTGAGTGACTATGGCCAACAGGTAGTTTCAGAGATGAATCGTGTGGGCATCATGGTTGACATTTCTCATGTATCGGATGATACCTTCTGGCAGGTAATGGAGCTGAGTAAAGCACCAGCCATAGCTTCCCACTCTTCGGTTCGTCATTTTACACCTGGTTTTGAACGAAACATGAATGATGACATGATCAAGAAACTCGGAGAAAATGATGGTGTCATTATGATCAATTTTGGCTCTAGCTTTTTGGATGGTGAATACAGAACAAGAAGAGCAGCTTATGACGAACATGTGATCAATTGGCTAGCTGATAATGAATTGTCCAGAAATGACCCAAAGGCGAAAGCTTACATCGAGGAATACACCAAAGCGAACGATCCTTGGAGTGATGTAAAAAAAGTGGCTGACCACATTGATCGAGTGGTGGAATTGACTGGAAGTACTGATCACGTAGGATTTGGTTCCGATTTCGATGGCGTGGGAGACTCTTTGCCTACCGGGCTTAAGGATGTATCTACTTATCCGAATTTGATTTTTGAGCTGCTGAAACGTGGTTATTCAGATGACGATATAGCCAAAATGTGCTATCAGAATGTGTTCAGGGTTTGGCGAGCTGTAGAAAAGGTAGCTGCGAGCGAATAGGCCTTCCTATTGACGATCGTGTCTAAAAATGTCATTGGCAACATATCCATGACCCAAATTGCTATTCAAGGGTATATTCAGGTATGTATTGGATTCTTACACTTTTTCTTCTTGCGGCAGTTTTCTCATGTGGGCATGCGCAAGAAAGTACCTCAATTCCACAATTTGCTAATGAAGCCAACGCCATTAGCGGTTTTCTGACTGTTCCAGAAAACAGGAGTGACCCTAGCTCTAGGCAAATAGGGTTAGCCTATGTTGTTTTAAAGGCAAATTCTTCAGCACCGAAAAAGGATCCAATTGTTTATTTAATGGGAGGGCCAGGGGGGTCAGCTACCTATACAACTGGTTATTGGCGTAATTCTCAATTAAGAAGAGATAGAGATTTTGTCATTTTTGATCAACGAGGGACGGGGCTGTCTACTGCTGTCTGTCCTGATTTTGGGTCTAACATTTTTGATATGGTAAGTAAAGACCTCACTCCAGCCGAAGAAGCGCATACCTTATTGGCACTGGCCAATGCTTGCAAAGTGGAAATGAAATCTGTTGGCCACGACCAGGGAGGCTATAATACCCCAGAGAATGTAAAAGATATGGAAGCATTGCGTGTCCATTTGGGCTATGAGCAATGGAATCTCTTTGGCACCTCTTATGGGTCAACACTTACTTTAGCCTATATGAGAGAATTCCCTCAAAATGTACGAACATCCATCATGGCAGCATTAGCCCCTCCCCAAATCAATTTTTACGCTGACTTTTTGACCAATTTCAGCCGATCATTGAATATGGTTTTTGAAGCTTGTGCAAATGATAAGTTATGCCTGAAAAAGTATCCGAACTTTAAAACAGACTTTTACCAAGTACTTGAGGGCTTGAAATCTAATCCCTTTAACGCTAAGTATAACGGCAAACCATTTGTACTCAATGCGCAAGACATGCTGATGTTGGTACAGCAATATTTGTATTCAAAAGCTACGATTGAACAACTTCCTGCATTAATAACAGCTATAAAGGACGAGGACTCTAGGGTGGTAAATAATGCTATTGCTCTTGTAGGAGCGACAATGAATGTTATTAACGTAGCCATGCATTGGTCTTTTGTAGCCTATGATGAGTATGGTGATGAAAGCGTTAAAACAGCTTCTTTGGATGATTTGACAAGATATCCTGAACTAAACAATCCAGGCCCAGCTTTTTTTACACCCAGTAAAGAGTTGATAGCGTCTTGGCATGATTTCAGAGAAGAACCAATTTTGAGCGAGCCTGTTTCGTCTAATACTCCTTCCCTAGTTGCTAATGGAGCATTTGATCCTATCACGCCACCAGCCTATGCTAAAGAAGCTTTGAAACACCTTTCTAATGCTTTCTATGCAGAATTTCCAACTGACGGCCATTCCACTTTCAATCCTTGTTATTTTGGCATGATAGAGGCGTTTTTGGAGCACCCAGAACGCGCACCAGACTTGGGTTGTGCTGCTAATGGCCGAGGTTTTGATTGGAGGTAGTTTTATTAAGAAATGGAATTATGAATGTTTAATTAAGAAGGCTGAATGCTTAATTATTAATGAAGGATTAAGAATGAATAGTTTGGTGTCTTTTAATAAAAATACATTTCACCCAATTACCCAATCACCTCCCCAACAATTTCAAGTTTTTCAAAAACAGCATTCGTGTGCGGAGCATCAGGCAATTCATCTGTTAAGTCTTGTCCAGCCCAATGCTCGTAGTGCTTACCGTCTCTCCAAAGTTTAGAGGCTGTAACATCATAGATTTTACCTTGATAAGCTACCCAGATTTCCTCTCGGTCTTGACCATTCCGTAGCGCGAGTTGCGCCTTGGTGTAAGTGCTATTTATCATAACCCTTTTCCTTCATATAGCGCCTTATCTCTTCATCGCTGGTGTAAAAAGCGAAATCCAGTAGCTGAGGGCCCAAGTAATGATCAATAGCGATTTTATCAGCGCCCTTTTCGAATTTAGAACGGGCTTTTTTGGAAAGTGACCAGCCAATTAAGGTAGTTAAGGTGCGAAAGTATCCACGCTGATCATATTGAAGGAAATGAGCCATTTCATGGGATAGCGCAGAAACTTGTTGATTCAAAGAGAGACGTTCCATAAATGAGCCTTCTTCAATCTTGATTTTATAAATTTTCCCTTTTCTAGATTTAATAAAATTCCAAACAGAGAAACTTGCCTCTACCGGTGCACCAGGCAACTTTTTTACAATGATCTGTACTTTTCTGGCTTGAAGCATTGGGTAATGAGACAAGGCCAAAAGAGTTGCTAATTCAAAGCTGTCACCATTTTTTAGTGTCAGCTTTGAGCCAAAGGCCTTACGTAGAGAATCGAGTTTTGGCGCCCATGTGGCTTCATCATAATACTCAGGAAATGGGTTGGTAGATTGGGCTGACAATGAATTGAAGGGGACTAACAGGAGAACTGTTATGCATACTACAAATAAGCCTAAGGAGCTGTGTTTTGACGTCATCTCGTCACGTAGTAAGTATGGTCTCGTAAAAGGGTATAGAGAAATTTTACGGTTGGGAGCTCACTTTGGATAGCATATTTCTCCTTGAGTTTTCTTTCGATCAATTGAATCGGTTTTTTAACGGCATCGTTTTTAAATACCCGCAGTGCATCCTTGATAAGTTGTACTTCGGTATCGCTAATGCTAGCCGCCTCGAATATTTGTGGTTCATAATCCTCATCCACTACATCCATCAATATTTTATTTTGCATGTTGGTTGCGGTAATTTTCTTCATTTTCACCACAGTAGTACCAGCCAACAAGTCGCCAACACGTTGGCCATTTTTCGTCAAAATGATAAAGATTACACCTAGCCCGATAATAAAAAAGTCGATCGGCTCTAATAACCAGCGTAGGAAGTACGAGACAAAGGAAGGTGTGCTGCCATCAAGTTTGACCACCTTTATGCTTAAGGCTATTTTTCCAACCGTTTGTCCATTCATCAAGACTTCACATACAAGACGGTATAAATACACTAGCAGAGCCAATAATCCGCCAACGGCTAGGCCCTGGCCAATACCTATCTGAGTGAAAATAAAGCTTAAAAGAAGATAGACACTACCGATGATGAGGATATCAATGGCGAAGGCTAAAAGGCGCTCTCCAATTCCGGCCAATGGGTATTCCAGTTGAATGTTTTGTGTTGTTTGAATGCTGACAGCTTGCATAAGAACTATTATTGCCTAATTTTTGGCTGAAATACGAATCTATGAGGGAATCCGCTTTTGTAAAAGCAAATATAAGTAAATGGGAAGAGTTCGAAAGTCTCATTGCGGCTAAAGCAAAAAAGGATCCTGATCTGCTAGCGGACCTGTTTGTACAATTGACTGACGACTTATCCTACGCTAAAACACACTACCCTAAATCAGAGGTTACCGTCTACCTGAATAACTTATCTACAAAGGTTCACCAATATATTTATCGAAATAAGAAAGAAGGCAAGAGCAGGTTTGCTGAATTCTGGAAAAGAGAGTTGCCTTTGATTTTCTGGCAACATAGAAGGGAATTTAGGTATGCACTCTTATTTTTTGTAGGTGCTTGTATTATTGGTGCTTTTTCAGCTGCTTTTGACGATAATTTTGTCCGCTTGATTCTAGGCGATCAGTACGTGAACATGACATTGAATAACATAGACAGTGGTGTTCCGCTCGGTGTTTATGGTAAAATGGCTCAGAGTGATATGTTCGTCTTAATCACCTTCAATAATGTGCGGGTCTCCTTTATCGCTTTTGCCGCAGGCATACTTGCATCAGTAGGAACCGTATTTATGCTATTTCAAAATGGGGTGATGTTAGGTTCGTTTCAATACTTCTTTTATACAAAAGGCTTATTGCTGACCTCTATTCTTACGATTTGGATTCATGGTACCGTAGAAATTATCTCCATCATTATGGCGGGTGGTGCCGGGCTGATCATGGGGAATTCAATGTTATTTCCTGGCACATATACCCGAATGGAATCCCTAAGAAGAGGAGCAACCACTGGAGCTAAAGTGGTGCTTGGTTTGGTTCCACTGTTCATTATTGCAGGCTTCTTAGAATCTTATGTTACTCGTCTTTTCGATATGCCTGATATCTTAAAAGCAACAATCATCTTGGCCTCGCTGGCCTTCATGATTTATTACATTATCTTATACCCAAGAAAACTTTATAAAAATGCCCCATCAGCCACAGATCGAATTTTATAAGAAACGTCAGTTTGGTGAAAAGTTGAATGCTACTTTCACATTCATCAGAGAGAATGCTAAGCCTTACCTGAAGGTTCAGTTGATGATTGCTGGGCCGATCTTGCTCATTGCCAATATTTTGGTTAATCAATTTGCCGTGGGGATGTTTGATTTTAATGGTGAGTTTTCAGCCAACTTCCTGATCGATATGTTCCAGATGTATGGTTTGATCTTGTTGATTGGTCTTGTCAGTACTACCGTAATGCCTGCCGTTACTTATGGATAAATGACAGCCTACAAAACGACAATTCCAACTGATATCAGCGTTGCAAATGTTACTAACAAGTTTGCCTCTCGATTTTTCAATATACTTGGCTTAAACATTCTGACATATATCGTGACGATTATCGCGATGATCTTTTTCGTTATCCCAGGTATTTATGTGGCCATTGTTTTGAGTTTAGGAGCTTCGATTATTGTATTCGAGAATAGCAATCCGATTGATGCCTTTGGCAGAGCTTTTACCCTAATAAAGGGTAAATGGTGGAGTACTTTCGGACTGTTGGTAGTGATTTCAATTATTGGTTATATCATCAATTTCTTTTTCGGTTTACCAAGAGGAATAGTACTTGGTATAGACATGTTTACGAGTTTAGATGCAACCGGAAGCATTGAAGGTACGCAGATGGAGAATTCTAGTGATCAGGTGCTCAATGTCTTGTTCTCAGTATTCGAAACCTTCGGAAGTATTCTTAGTTATTCTTTGATCTATATGGCACTCGCCTTCCAGTATTTTAATTTGGTAGAAAGAAGAGAGTCTAAAGGCCTGATGTCCAAGATTGAGCAAATGGATAACCAGAGTGACGAAGAATCAGATGAACAGTATTAATCTGCGGTTCATCTTCAGAATGTTCACTCAATATTTGTATTCAACCTTGTCACTAGTCTAGTCATAACCGTTTTTGAAATTTACCTCTTATGCAAAAGATCAGCGGGCTAGCATACTACCGAAAAACAAAGTTCATTGACAAGTTTAGTGCGACTTTTCAATTCTTCAATTTAGTTGAACGTAAAGAATCAAAAGGCTTAATTGAGAGGATTGATGGTGTCAATCAGAAGCTTGAAAACACATCTGATGAGGATTATTAGAATATGTCTGTTTCTATTGATTACTGGGTTCTCTGTGTCTGCACAAGAGACTGACAGTTCAAATAGTGATATTCAAATCAGAGAGTTTGATGAAGTGAAGTTGAGTGACTATCGCCAAGATAGGAGCTTTCAGTATGAACTGCCAACACCTGAAACGGAAGGGCCATTTCAACGTTTTTGGAGAGGTGTTCAGGAATGGTTTGCTAATTTAATTGGCTCTGGAACCACTGCTGCAGTCTTTGATATCTTCATTAGAGTGTTGATTGTAGTGATCTTTATTTATTTCATCATCAAAATATTTGGTATTGAGGTGACAACGGTATTTAAGCCAAGTAAAGCGCAGAAACTTCCTTATCAGGTTAGCGAGGAGCAGCTTCATAGTATTGATTTCGAAACAGAGATTGCGGATGCTATTAAAGAGAAACAATGGCGTTTTGTGGTGAGATTGTCTTACCTACACGCTTTAAAGTTGTTGGCAGATGCTGAATGGCTTACAGTGAAGAAAGGCAAAACCAATCGAGACTACCTTTATGAACTTTCAGGTAAAGATGTAGAGCAAGATTTTGAACGGCTGAGCTTTATTTTCGACTACACATGGTATGGCCATTTCGAGGCAAATGATGGTATTGTGGCTGAAGCACAAGAGCACTTGTCGAAAATAAAAAATGCGGGGATGGTAAAATGAAAGACAAGAAGTACATCATCTTTCTCGTAGCCATTATCGTACTATACGTATTCTATGAGCTGCAAAAACCTAAGCAGCTCAACTGGACATCGACCTATCATGCCAACCATTCTATTCCATTTGGGGCTTTGGCTACTCATGATTTGATGAAGGATTTGTTTGATGATCAAGCCTTGACTTCAGCCTATAAAACGGTTTATGAATTGGTGAATGAAGACTCTATCCAAGACAACTTGTTGATCATCGCTGATGGCGTGGGCATGGATCCAAATGATGTCAACGCGTTGCTGAAATATGTGAATGGCGGAGGAACTGCTATGATCAGTGCTAGGAATTTTGGAGGTGATTTGCTCGATACTTTGGGTTTTGCGATTACCGTTAAAGATGAAACATTAGCCTATGATTTTGAGGCCATTCAAGCGGCTCTAACAGGTGAAGCTTTAGAGACTGTTAGTTTGAAGTTTGGAGATGAGGAGAGCAGGGTCTACCCATTCTCAACCATTGCTACAATGTCTTATTTCAGCAGCGTGGAGGAAGATAACTTTGATATTTTAGCCGTGAATGAAGCTGATCAACCTGTATTAATGGAATATAAGGGGATGAAGGGTAATTTATACCTCTCCACAATGCCGCTTGCCTTCACAAATTATTTTGTATTAGGTGAGGAAACTGCAGAATTTACCTCAAGCCTAATGAGTCTCTTTCCGAAAGACACGCCTTTATTACACAATGAATACTATCAATTGGGTAGACTAGAGGCACAAACACCCTTGCGCGTTGTTTTAAGTAATCCATCTTTAAAATGGGCGTTTTTTATCTTAAGCTTTACGTTGTTGATTTTCATTTTCTTCGAGTCTAAGCGTAGACAACGAATCATCCCACTGATTACACCACTGAAGAATATGTCAATTGAGTTTGTAGAAACCCTCGGTAGATTGTACTACAGACAAAGTGATCATCGTAAGTTGGCAGCAAAAAGAGTAAACTATTGGAAGGACTTTGTAAGGGGACATTATAACCTCAGAACTGATTATTTTGATGAGCGATTTGCGCAAGGACTAGCAAATAAGTCCGGTCAATCGCTGAAATCAATAAATGTGTTATTGGAATTTATCAAACGAGTGGAGGCTGGCGTAGCAATCAATCAAGCGGAGTTGATGCAAATAGAAAAACAGTTGAATGCTTTTTACGGAATAAAATAATATGGACAACCAGGAATCATTTGAGAGCAGGGTAGACCTGACCAAGCTTAAAGAAGGCGTAGAAAAAATTAGAGAGCAAGTAGGTAAGGTAATCGTTGGCCAAAAACAAATGGTTGACTTGATCATTACTGCTGTGTTGGCCGATGGCCATATCTTATTAGAAGGAGTGCCAGGCGTTGCAAAAACACTGGCAGCTAAATTGGTGGCAAAGAGTATGTCAGTTGATTTTTCTAGGGTGCAGTTTACACCAGACCTTATGCCTTCAGACGTATTGGGAACGAGTGTTTTCAATATGAAGACTTCTGAATTTGACTTCAAGAAAGGTCCTATTTTCTCTAACATCGTATTGATTGATGAGATAAATAGAGCACCTGCAAAAACGCAGTCAGCACTTTTTGAAGTAATGGAAGAGCGTCAGGTTACGGTTGATGGTGTTACGCATAAGATGGAACCACCTTACTTAGTTTTGGCTACCCAAAACCCCATAGAACAAGAGGGAACCTATCGACTACCGGAAGCTCAACTTGATCGATTCCTTTTCAAAATTGAAATTGGCTATCCAAGCCTAGATGATGAGAAGGAGATTCTGCTCCGTGCATCCAATCGCAAAGGAGAGCAAATGGATGAAATTACTCCGGTCATTTCAGCGGCAGATATTGCCGCTTACAAATCGACATTATCTGACATTATTATTGATGAGAAACTACTTGGCTATATCGCTGAGATTGTAAATCAAACGAGAAGTGATCAGTCGATTTATTTAGGTGCTTCACCAAGGGCTTCTTTGGCACTCTTAAATGGTTCAAGGGCTTTCGCAGCTATCCAAGGAAGAGATTTTGTGACCCCTGAAGACATTAAGTTTTTAGCTGGACCAGTTTTAAAGCATAGAATTATACTGACACCTGAAAAGGAGATGGAAGGCATCTCAGCAGCCGAAGTAATCCAGCAGTTAGTGGCTAAAACCGAGGTGCCGCGTTAATGAACTTTATCCGATCGTTCTATATCACCAATAGATTTTTCTACGCAGCAGGAGCACTCGTGTTTCTGTTCATCATAGGCTTTGCTGTGCCTTTCGTTGAAATTATTGCTCTTGTGATATTCTATCTTTCGTTAGCCTGTTTGGTCATCGATACCCTTTTGCTTTATCGCATAAAAGAGGGTATTAATGTTGAGCGGTTGTGTACCGAGAAGTTTTCGAACGGAGATGAAAATCCGGTCCGGATCATTCTAGAAAATCGATATCCTATTGCACTTGCGCTTCAGGTGGTAGATGAATTACCAGAGCAGCTGCAAATTAGGGATCAGGTATTTCGCCTCTCATTAGAGTCGGGAGGAGTGAAAGAGATTGATTATAACATTAGGCCTACAAAACGTGGAGCCTATGCTTTCGGTGTGGTCAATGTGTTTGCGGCTACCGTCTTAGGTATTGTTCGCAGGCGATATCAGTTGGGCGAGGCGAAAGACGTAGCAGTATATCCATCATTCATTCAGATGAGGAAATACGAATTGCTTGCCATCTCAAACCAGCTGCAAGCGTTTGGTGTAAAAAAGATCAGGCGGATTGGGAATAACATGGAGTTTGAGCAGATCAAAAATTATGTTTCTGGCGATGACTACCGTAAGGTCAACTGGAAAGCTACTGCCAGAAGAGGGCATCTGATGGTCAATCAATACCAAGACGAGCGTTCGCAGCAAGTATACTCTGTTATTGATAAAGGTAGAGTGATGCAAATGCCTTTTGAGGGTTTGAGCCTCTTGGACTATGCGATCAATTCGAGTTTAGTGATCTCTAATATTGCCTTGAAAAAGGGGGATAAAGCGGGGATTGTTACTTTTCAGCAGAAAGTAAATTCTATACTGCCAGCCTCGTCTCGGAACATGCAGTTAAACCTGATTTTAGAGCACCTCTACAAGCAGAAAACTGGCTATAAGGAATCAGACTACTCTAAGCTTTACATCGCGCTGAAGCGGAAGGTGACACAACGATCACTTGTTTTACTTTACACAAATTTTGAATCTCTTTCTGCCTTAAAAAGACAGTTGCCTTTTCTGAAAAGAATCAAACAGCAACATTTACTAGTATGCATTTTCTTCCAAAATACGGAAGTCGAAAAAGTGATACATAGGAAAGCAGAAGATTTAGAGGAGGTCTATACCAAAGGCATTGCTGAGCAATTGGCTTTTGAAAAGAAGTTAATTGTAAAGGAACTTCAAGCGAATGGTATTCATACGATTTTAACACAACCGAAAGAATTGAGCGTTAATACTATCAACAAGTACCTCGAGCTTAAATCGAGAGGTTTGATATGAGAAAAAATAAACGATGGTTGCTAATAATCCCCGTAGCTTGTTTTATCGCAATCCTCTGGAATTCTTTTTCTCAACCTGGCCTTAATGATTTTACTTCGAATTTTGAAGAGGTAGGCCTCTATCGGAACGAGAATAATACGGGCCCAGTAGAGCGAGTTTATATTGTCACCACGACAGATACGCTTTGGCAAGAAATGGAGCGTTACTCAGGTTTAATGCCATATAGTAAACTTGGAACTACTAAGGTTTACTTCTTCGATAAGAACAGTCCGTACCCAAAACAAGCACAGGGAGGTAGGGTTAATTTCGACACTGAGTTTGAAGCATATTGCCTCGCGAGATTTCAAAAAAATAATTTTGGTGCCACCACTTTTTCAGTGTTCCCTTTTAAACAATAATCGTTTAATACTCATAATTTGATTGGAAGCAATTTGTTGACTTCATCTTACACGAGTAGGGTCGGCTTAGTATGACGAGTATTATTAGTATCGATTTCATAGTCGATATTTTATTGTTAGTCATCTAAGAGAAAAAGTGCTTAAGATCATTTTTATTTTAATGACCCAGTATTAACCCCGGATTTAGATGGAATCGGGGTTTTTCGTTTTAAGGAGTGTATTAAACCTAGGTTAAATAAGCTTGCCTTGTGCCTTGATCCACCTTTCAGGAAAATCTCCATGTGTGGCGCCTTTATAGTCTTCATAACTACAAGGGATGTAAGCTCTATCCATCATTTGCTCACCATAATTCACAAGCATCCACCACTTTTCTGAGAGATTGCTTTTGTAGAAAGTCATCGTCTCTTCAGTCCCTTCAAAACTAACGGTGTATTTGCTGTAGTTGTCCGAGTTGAACTGGCCCGTATCTCTTCTATTGTAATAACCTTCAATAAAGTACCAGATCATTGTGGCCATAACAGAGGCAGTTTTTAAAGCATCGTCATCCAACGATGGATAATATTCATGAAAGCCTACTGACGTCATCTTTTCATTGATGCCGGCATACCAGCTTAGTTGACAAGCCTCCTCTCCGGTAAGACCAAATGGTTGGGCCTTTGGGTTGCCTGGCGCATCAGAAGAGCGAATAGCCGAAATATCGAAAGTCAGCATGTCTGCCATACGAATCAAGGGTTCGGCTTGTTTGATATCATATCTTATCTCACCTAGTCTTAGCGACTCGAAATAGAGCTTGTCAAGGGCTTTCAGCATGGCCGCATCAATAAGGTAAGTCTGATGGGCGAGGTGGCTATAATTCAGTAAGAAGTTTGGTTGATGCAGTAGTAGCGTATTCAAGAAGTTTGCCGAAGATTCGGCCTCTTCTTCCATGTCCATAAATGCATCTACATTGGCTACAGAAATCAGCTTATTGGCAGTTTCATAAGCTTTAAATTGTCCAAGCGCTAAGTCTTGATTTCCTCCCACTAGAATAGGGATGACACGTTGAGTTATCAAGAACTCACAAATCTCACGTATTCTAGCTTGTGTTTGCTCTCCATCACTTCCAGTTTGGATGTTTCCCAAATCGGCCATACGGTAAGCTGCAGTACTCCGTTTTAGGGCAAAGAGTTTCGCTCGAATCAGATCAGCCTCACCTCTGGAATTGATCCCAATAATGGCCACGTCCATTTTGGAAATATCGAAGTCTTTGTCTTGCAAATGCTTAATGCTTTGGCCGAAGGCATTTGCAGGTAAATCGTAATCGGTGGAAAGGGGAGTGAAAAAAAGTTTGAGGTTCATAGGGTAAGATAGATGCTCAAATAAAGATAGTAGATTATGAGAGCCAAATAAAAAAGCCATCCCGAAATATCGAGATGGCTTTATATTTTTCTGATGCAGGTGGTTTATCCTCCGAAGTCGTCAAACGCGACATTCTCGTCAGGCACCCCCCAATCTTCACACATCTTGAGTACTGCAGCATTCATCATTGGAGGACCACAGAAGTAGAATTCAATTTCCTCAGGAGCATCATGCTTGCTTAAGTAATGGTCGATTACGGCTTGGTGTACAAAACCTACGAAACCATCTCCTTCGTCCGTCATTACTTTTTTCTCTATCCAATTGTCCTCTGGTACTGGCTCAGAAAGCACAAGGTGGAATTTGAAGTTTGGAAACTCTCTTTCAATCTGTCTGAAGTCTTCTAGATAGAAAAGCTCTCTCTTAGATCGTCCACCATACCAGTAAGAAACTTTTCTTCCTGTTTTCAATGTGTGGAAAAGGTGGAATAAATGAGATCTCATAGGCGCCATTCCAGCACCTCCACCGATGTATAGCATTTCTTCTTCAGTCGGCTTGATGAAGAATTCACCATAAGGACCTGAGATAGTTACTTTATCACCTGGATTTCTTGTAAATACGTATGATGAACAAATACCAGGATTAACACCCATCCATTTGTTATTTGCTCTGTCCCAAGGTGGTGTCGCGATACGAATATTCAATATCACAATGTTCCCTTCTGCAGGATGATTGGCCATTGAGTAAGCTCGGAATATTTCTTCCTTGTTTACCATTTGCAGGTCCCAAAGGCCGAACTTATCCCAATCTTCTTTGAATTTGTCTGGTCCACCTGGATCATCTGGAAGCGGCTCAATGTTCATGTCTTTAAAGTCACAAACTACTGGCGGTACATCCACTTGGATATATCCACCTGCTTCGAAATCTAAAGTTTCACCTTCAGGAAGTCTTACTACAAATTCTTTAATAAACGATGCTACGTTGTAGTTAGAAACTACTTCACATTCCCATTTCTTAATACCGAAGATTTCTTCTGGAATGTGGATACGCATGTCATTCTTTACTTTTACTTGGCAAGTAAGGCGAACCCCTTCTTTTTGCTCTGCACGGCTCAAGTGACCCACTTCAGTAGGAAGAACGTCTCCTCCTCCTTCGTTGATGGTACACTTACACATGGCGCAAGTACCACCGCCACCACAAGCGGATGGTAAGAATATTTTCTTACTAGAAAGTGTGTTCAACAAAGTAGAACCTGCGGCTGCTATGATTGGATTAGCTTCGTCTCCGTTAACGATGATTTTAACATCACCGGATTGAACTAATTTTGATTGTGCGTAGAGCAATATCAACACTAATAACAGGATGACTGCTGAGAACGCAACGATGGATGTAATAATGATAGATGACATCTATTAATCGATTTTAAATCAATAATTTGAATCTAACTGACCTATTTGCCAGGGGTACAAATATATTGACTAAAAGCTTAAATCAGTAGGTGATTTAGAAAAAAGATACAAAGCCGAAATCACCATTAAACGATAATTTTTTGTAGCAATTGCTGCCCTCTTTTCAACTCCTCGATTTCTGCATTTAGCCCTTTGACACAGAGACTTCCTAGGATGTTTTCGGTGCCGATTGCGCATAGAACAATATTGTTTTTAGGATTGTTCAGCCATTTTTCATCTAAAAGGTTGTTGATGCACATTTTTCCTATCACATAACTGTGATCAAAGCTGAAATATTTGTGCTGAATGCTCTCAAAATCTTCCAGGTTAATCTCATGCGGATTCTCGAAGCTCACATAAACCTCGAGAAGTGAGTCATTGCTAAAAGGAAGCTTTCCGAGATTATAATGTTTCTTGTATTCGTAGCGGTAATTATAACTCAGAGCTGATATATCAGATAATACCGCGGCACCTGTTGGTAAACTACCGGCCCCTTTTCCAATGAATAATTGATCATCGCAGAACTCACCATTGATGATGACGGCATTGAACTCATTCTTTACGGAAGTAAGGGTATGGTCCGACTTGATAAATTGGGGCATTACAAAAGCATAAACTGTATCTTCAATGCGCTTGGCCTGGGCGATGAGCTTTATGCTTAATCGCTTTTCTCTCGCATACTCCAAATCAGAAGCTTTCAAATGGTCGATGCCTAGGTTGACAATTCGGTTTGGCGCTACGTGTATGCCGAAGGCATGTGTTAAGAGTATGCTTAATTTATATTTTGCATCGAAACCTTTCACGTCAAGGGTCGGGTCTGACTCGGCAAAACCTAATGCTTGTGCTTGAAGCAAAGCGGCCTCATAGCTTAGGTTTTCTTCAAATACTTTCGTTAAAATATAATTAGTAGACCCATTGAAGATTCCCTTGACTTCATTCAGGGGTTCATGGCCGAAATATTCTTCTAAAGTTCTGATGATCGGAATACTACCGCAGACGGCACCTTCATAGAGTAATGCTTGACCTGTGCTGGCTTGAAGGTTTACCAATTCTGAAAGATGTTCTGCTACCATTTTCTTATTGGCGGTTACCACTGATTTACCGTTTTCCAAGGCTTTGGTTACTATTTCGAGAGCAGCATCTGCATCATCTATCAGTTCGACAATCACATCGATTTCAGGATCATTCAATAATGAGGCTGCTTGCGTTGTAAATAGTTTTGGGTCGAGCCTTCTAGCCTTGTCTGGGTTTTTAATACAGATCTTCTTGATCTCTCCAGAAAAATTCTTGGAGTTGTTGAGTGTTTCATAAAGTCCTTGTCCGACACAGCCAAAGCCAAAGAGTCCTATTTTGATGTTTTTCATGTGTGTTTGTTTAAAAAGTGTTGAAGGATGTTGCTAATACTTCGTGCTTCTACTAAGAAGCCATCGTGACCGTATGTAGAAGCCACGAAATCGAGCTTGGCGTTCGGAATATGCTCAGCCATTTGACGTTGCTCGTCTTCGGTGAATAATAAGTCTCCTTGAATTCCTATGACCTGAACTTTGGCGCGAATCAATTGGAGGGCTTTTTCTACACCATTTCGATTTCTTCCTACATCATGGGTGTCCATGGCTTTGTTCAAAGTGTAATAAGTTCTGGCATCGAAGCGCTTACCAAGTTTTTCTCCTTGGTAGCGCTGATAACTATCGGCACTAAAATCATCCAACTGACCTTCTGGGTCTTGTTGCGCTTCGTTGAAGGTGGTATGGTTTCGATAAGAAATCATGGCCATGGCTCTCGCTGCTTCTAGGCCTTTCCAACCGCCTTTAGGAGATGATGAATAGAAAGAAGGATCGGCTTCGATGGCCATTCGCTGGGCCGCTCGAATTGCTATTCCCCAAGGTGAACTCTTGGCTGATGTGGCGATAAGCGCGAGGTTTTCAAACAAATATGGGTCTTCAGTCGCCCATTCCAATGCTTGCTGGCCGCCCATAGAGCCACCGATACCAAGGTAAATGCGCTCAATGCCTAAATGTTTTTGCAATAGACGGTGCGCTTGAATCATATCACGTATTGTGAGATTTGGAAAATTTCTCAGGTATCGTTCTCCGTTGCGAATATCAAAGTCTTTTGGACCAGTGCTTCCATAGCAAGAACCTAGGATGTTTGCACAAACAATGAAATGATCCTCTGGATTGATCAGGTGGTTTTCGCCAACGAGCCCAGGCCACCATTCTAAGGGGTTGGAATTAGCTGTCAGCGCATGAAATACCCAGACTACATTACTTTGGTCTTTATTTAATCGCCCAAAAGTGTGATAGGCGATTCTTAGCTCAGGCAATTCAGAGCCGTTTTCCAGAAAAAATGGAGCTTTGTGAAAGAGGTATTTAGCTTGTGGCTGCTCAAATGAATTAGACCCTTTATGGGCTTTCTTAGTGTTTTTCAACATAGAGGACTTTAAAAATGGGAAAATGAGTTGACGGATTAAGAAAGGACTTCCCTAATCGAACACACGATATTGCAGCACGTCAGTTTTACGGAACGCATTAAATGCAATGAAATTAGAATAGATGGATTACGCATACTTACCAATTTATATTCTCCCGAATATCACTCGATATCCTTTGGGATCTGGATTTAGCACCTTTTCCGAAGGCTTTCGGAATGGTTGCTAGCGCTTCAAAGAGCCAGTCTCTCCACGCTTCTTTATAAATCGCTTCTTTTCCGATATGTCGAAATAGAATGACTTGATGCTGCAAACGTAGCAGCATGAAATGATGTTTCAAAAATATTTTAAGAAAATATGCTATTTCCTTACTGAAGCATTCTCAGTATGGTGTTCAATTGCTTCTTTAAATCACGTCTATCCACTATAAAATCAAGGAAGCCATGTTCTAACACAAATTCGGAGCTTTGGAAACCCTTGGGTAAATCTTTACCTACTGTATCTCTAATAATACGTGGTCCGGCAAAGCCAATCAGTGCGCCTGGTTCAGCAATATTAAAGTCTCCTAACATTGCATAAGATGCCGTAACTCCACCAGTAGTTGGATCGGTCAGTAGTGATATATAAGGGATGCGTGCTTCAGAAAGTAACGCAAGTTTGGCAGAAGTCTTAGCCATCTGCATTAGAGAATAGCCAGCTTCCATCATACGGGCACCGCCCGACTTAGAAATCATCAAGAAAGGAATTTTGTGTTTTAGGGAGTAGTCAATGCCTCTTGCAATCTTTTCTCCTACTACTGATCCCATTGATCCACCAATGAAGGCGAAGTCCATGCAGCAAATGACTAAGTCAAGCCCATTCATTTTGCCATGCGCAGTCCTTGCAGCGTCTTTGAGGTTAGTCTTTGCTTGGGTAGCTATGATTCTTTTAGGGTAAGGCTTGCTATCAACGAACTTCAATGGATCTCCTGAAGTCATATCTGCATCTAATTCCGTGAACTTGTTATCGTCAAAGAGTATTTCGAAATACTCCTTAGAACCTATTCGCACGTGGAAGCCGTCTTCAGGACTCACGTAGGCATTATTTTTCAATTCACGGGTATGTACGATGGTACCACCAGGGGTTTTGAACCATAAGCCATCAGGAGCGTCTTTCTTCTGATCGGTAGGGGTAGTAATTCCTTTTATTTTTCGCTCAAACCAAGACATATGATAGTGTTATCCTCCAGTATTTTTCAAAGAGTAGACAAAAATAGGCGAAAACTCTTCGTCCGCCAAAAGAATCGTCAATACTCGCTTGGTTTAAAAACAGTTGAAATTTCTTGAAAGGGAGTTAAAATGTCTCTTACTTTGCTGCGGAATGAACGTTCATTCCGTACAAAATATGATTGAAAATAAGACTATTGATAAGAAAGTAGCCATTATGGAGGCTACGCTAGACTTACTTTGCGAGCATGGATTTCATGGTACTCCAATCTCTATGATCGCTCAGCGAGCAGGTGTTGGGGCAGGTACAATTTATCGCTACTTTGAAAATAAGGAGCAGCTGATCAATGAGCTTTTTACTTCAATCAAAAAACGAGTAATCAAAGCAATGCTCGATGGATATAGAGAAGAGGGTTCTTATAAGGAGCGATTTAAGCACCTTTGGATGAACTTGATTAATTATTGTATTGCTCATCCAAAAGCATTTCAGTTTGTAGAGCAGTATAGATATGCGCCTTTTATGAGCAATGTAACTCGGGAGGAAAGTTTCATTATTCTGGCACCAATCATGTCTTTCTTTATTGAATCAAAACGGGCAGGTGAGATGAAAGATTTGCCGCTCTATACGATAGTTTCTCTATTGTATGGCCCAATTGTATCGCTGTCTAAACTACATATAGACCATAATCAAACTTTAACAGAAGCGCGTATTGAACAAGCTGCGGAAGCTTGTTGGGATGCGGTGAAAAAGCATTAATAATGGGTATGCCAAGTGTAATAATAAGTGGGGTGGGAAGTTGCATTCCAACACGCATAGTAAAAAATGAGGACTTTTTAGAAGCCGAGTTTTTCCAAGAAAATGGGGAGCGATTTCCAGATCCAAATGATGTGATCATTCGAAAATTCGAGAAGATCACAGGTATTAAAGAGAGGCGCTATGCCGAACCAGGGCAAAAAGCTTCTGATTTAGGAGCAATTGCAGCAAAGAATGCCATTGAAGACAGTAATATCGATGCTAACGACCTAGATTATATCATTTTCGCCCACAATTTTGGCGATATGCAAAAGGACAACAATCGCATCGACATGATGCCAAGTCTGGCTGCCAGGGTGAAAGGACACTTGGGAATCACCAATGCTTCTACCACTTGTTATGACATTATTTTTGGTTGTCCAGGCTGGGTACAAGGCGCTATCCAAGCTACCCAGATGATTAGATGTGGTGATGCAAAAAATGTGATGGTGATAGGAGGAGAAACCTTGAGCCAAACAGTCGATCCGCATGATCGAGATTCGATGATTTTTGCTGATGGTGCTGGTGCTACAATCTTCTCGGCTTCTGAAACAGCAAAGGGGGGTTATATATCCCAATGCTCTAGAACGGATGCAAACGAAGAGCTTTGTTACTTGGCAATGGGACCGTCATTTAATGAGTCTCTCAATGATCATGGCGGAAGCTATATTAAAATGAAAGGGCGAAAGATTTATGAGTATGCTTTGACAAATGTGGCCGAGGCTATGAAGTGTGCTATAGAAAAGGCAGGCCTTGAATTAAAGGATATCAACAAGATATTAATCCATCAGGCAAATGAAAAAATGGACGAAGCTATTCTTCATAAGCTATTCAAATTGTATGGCACCATGGGAGACTCTAAAGCGCTGATGCCTATGACCATTCAAACCTTAGGTAATAGCTCAGTTGCCACTATACCTACCATGCTGGATATGATCTTAAAAGGGAAGTTAGAGGGGCATAAATTAAACTCAGGTGACAATATCATCTTTGCTTCTGTAGGAGCCGGAATGCACATCAACGCCATGGTGTATCAGATGCCTTGATAGTAAATGAC
>Ga0115545_1000633_pt1 | contig 18887 bp, 29 predicted proteins | sample COGITO_mtgs_1003_FD_87188 | JGI IMG/M metagenome (GOLD analysis project Ga0115545, IMG submission 87188) | Pelagic marine microbial communities from North Sea - COGITO_mtgs_100330 | ecosystem: Environmental > Aquatic > Marine > Epipelagic | place: Germany:Helgoland, sampling site Kabeltonne...
GTAAGTTGAAAATAATCGTTTGTTGACTCGCCAACACCAAGAGTTGATGTTCCAGCTCTACCAGCATTTGATTGATTTCCCCAGTTAGCATGAGGAGTTCCAATATAATCAGTACCAGCATTTATCCAAAAATAAAAATTATAACTTTGACCATTACCATCATCAATAGCATTAGATGTATTTGCTGGAACAACAAAAGTTTTAAACTCCCAAGTGTCAGCAGAATTTATAGTTATATCTTCTGTTCTTTCATAAGATGTACCTCCACTTAAACATTGTGTTTCTACTCCAAAAGTTCCTGTTTTATTTGACTTAACCCAAAAACCAGCAGTTAATTTTACTGCGTCTGACGTTCCATATTTTAAAAGTTGAACATCATTCCCTTCTAATGATTGTCTTAAATAAAGATAATTTGTACCACTAGGAGAAGCATTAGCAGTTGTTGTTAATATTTTGTATGAATTTCCAAAACCTGTTGGGTTATTACTACTTTCTTGTGTAATTGTATGTGTGCCAAGAGAGTTAATAAATGTTCTCCATCTATCACAAGCATAATAATCAACACCTGTTTTTCCTGTAAAAGAAGTTCCTCTTTGTGATACAGCCATATTGCCATTAAAAACTAATGGTTTTGCATTAGGTCTTAAAGTTGGAACTACACCACTAGCAATTTTACCAGAAGTTACAGCGTCGTCTGTTATACTTGACGTTACTATTTTACTTGTTGTCATATTTTAACCCTTTACTCCTTTATTATAACACATGCTGCCCCCTTTGTCCAGACCCTACCTTGCAGTTGTTGCTACACCTTCTGGTGATACAAAAGGGCTTTCTGCAAATGCCATGTAGATGTATGTATCTCCATTTCCGTTTTGAGCATCATCAGATGAACGCAACTTAAAACCATTTGAAAGAATATCTAAATCTGCGGCACTTGATGTACTTTCAGCGGCACTTTGATTTGCTTGTAAAAATTTTGTTTGCATATTAAACTCTTGTCTTGTTGTGTCATGTAGTACCCACTGTGAAGTATTATTTGTTTTTTTAATCATAATCCAAGCAGGTTTGAATCCCGTGTAAACAAATGCTCCATCTGCATTTGCATTACCTGTATACGAACCAAATTTACTGTAGCCTTGTATTGGTGTAAACACATAAGCTATATGAGTACCAGAAGCGTTAACATTATTCCAAGTTCCTAAAGTTACATTACTACTATCAAAATCTACTCTAAATTCTGTGCTTCCAACTGGTAAATCAAATTTTGCATTAGTGCCATTTAAATAAAGTCTATCACTAGAGCCATCTTGTATTGTGTAAGCAACTATCCAGTTAGTACCACCTCCATCTCCTGCATTAGTTCTGTCTTTTATTATAGCTATTACTGGAGTAGCACCTAATCCATGAGGAAATGTAGCTCCGTTAGTTGCATTACCTGTGTAATCTACAATAGAAAATCCTGCTGTTGTGTTAGCTTGATAACCACCTGCTAACTGATTTCCACTAGCATTAAAAGTTGTTCTGCTTCCACCATTAGCTTTCCATTGCCATGCTACATGAGCATCACCATTTTCATTCCAACCATCACTTCCAGTATCTGTACCTAAACTAAACCCATCGGAATTAAATGCAGTAACACTTGCTTCTGTTCCTTCTGCATCAGTTTCATTAGAATATAAATTTTTTGATGCCCCTCTAGATGAATCTACAAGTCTATGCCATCTTGCATCTGTTCTATTTTTTACCCATACCCAATCTGGTTGTAAATCTGAGTTACCACCATTAACTACATTTTGAGTGCTACTTCCTGTTCCAGTATATAAAGCTGTTTGAAAATATGCTGATGGGTCGTCTATTGTTGTATAAGCCATATTATCCGTACTGTGCTAGGTTCTTGGTACATAGTGAATAGTATCCACTAGGTACTGCGTATTCAAAGTTACCATATCCGTTTGCGTCTGAATTACCGCTTGATATAGAAACTATAGGATTTCCAAAATTAAATCTCCAATCATAACCACTTGTACCACTAAATGAAGCAATAGCGGGTGTCATAAATTCATCTGTTATTCCTGTGTGATTTGCATTATCACCTGTTGCGGGATTACCACTTTGTGTCCATGTACCATTTATACCAAACCATAATTTATAATTGTCCATGTCTAAAGCAAACATCATTATATCATTATCACTTACTGCTGTTATTGCCCCACTTTGTGAATCACTGTGAATATTTTTACCACTAAAAGTAACGTACCCCCAACTTTCTCCTGTGCCTACATATTGATTTAATGGATAACCTGTATCTTTACTTGTTTGCCAAATTCCTAATTGACTATCTGCTCCAACATCAACACCTTTACATTCCCAATACCATTTCCCATTAGAAACAGCCATAGTACCTACAACTCCTCCATCGCCTCCACTTGTCCATTGTAAATTACCGTCTGCTAAAGTTGTATCTGGGTCAGCCGCAATTGGATTCATTGTACAAAAATTATTTGTAGGTGTATCTACTGTTCTATCGAGAGCGGGTGTTACATTCGTTTGTGAAAAATGATTATCATTTCCGCTCGTATCAGCGCCTATACTTGTTGCATCGGCCGCTGTGCCTAGTTGTTTGAACTCAAGTTTAAAACCATTAGTTCCGTAAGAACCTGTATAGTTTTTTGGAATCCAAACTCCATTATCATTAAATTCTCCAAAATCTGTTGGTGCTAGTTGTTGACCATCAATATAATAAGCATCAGCTAAATAACCTTCTGCCATAGAAGAAATTGCACTAGCACCAAAACCTCCACCTACAGTTTGAGCCGATTGATTAAGTATTGGTAAAGAGGCATTTTGTGAAGGGGCAGTTGCAGTACCCCAATCAGTATATTGTGTGCCATTTATATACATTTTAAATCTATTTCCTGCTGTTCCTTGAGTAGTATCAATAGCTACTACAACATGATACCAAGCACTAGGGTCTCTAAATTTTGCGTTAGAATTATAAGCTATATCTGCACTTCCACTTGTTCTAGAAAAAATACCTACAAAACCATCTAGGTCAGAAAAATATATATAACTACGATTGTTTACATCTGTAGCACCACCAAATAATACATTATCAACATTAACATTACCCATTTTTGTCCAAACAGAAAAAGTTCCTGTAGTATTACTTTGTGAACTTCGTGTTCTGTTTAAATAAGCAGTGTCATCATCATTAAACCTAAGTGAATTATCTATATTGTAACCTGATACTTGAGTTCCACCTATAACTGGAAACGCCATGTTACTCCTTTACTGGAAATTCGCCGAGTGGTTTTGTTACTGTTCCGTCTTCTTGTTCTGTATATGTAAACAAAGCGGCTAACGCATCAACATCACTAGCATTATCTATTTGTGTTTGCATTGAATTGCATTTTGTTCTAACGCTCGCTCTCCATGTTTTCCACCCGCTATCCATTGTTGTTTCTGTTTCCGTTGCTTTCACTACCATCCAATCAGATGGTGCAAGAATGCCTGCGCATTGATTGTTTATCATTTCTTTTTTAATTGTTTTTAAACCTTTAGTTACAACTTGATTACCGTCACTATCCAACATTGGAGTGCCATCATCATTTACTTCATTTCTATCTTCTAAAAGTTTGGCTGTTGCTGTACCATAAGAACCTACTACTTCATCACCACTTACCGCATAAGTAATATTTGTATTGATATACCATGCCTCATCTTTCTTATTTGTAGTATCTGTTCTTACTGGATAAATACCGATAGCTTTTCTTTCTTCAGTTGTCCATAAAGTAAATACTTCTTTTGGATATTGTAACCCATTTAAAGTAAAACCTTTATTGGTTCTCATTAATTTAACAAATTGATTATTCTCTACTAATGCGTACATATTATGCTATCCCTATACTTCTTCCTACTTCATATAAATTTGTTCCATCACTTCTAAAAACAAATAAATCTTTAGCTGAAGTTCCTGTTGATAAAGTCGGTGCTGTACCGCCTGTCCATTTAAAGACTGCGTTCCATGTAATTGTTCTTGAACCCGTGCCGTCTTGAATAACAAGCAGTGAGCAGAATGCCCCCGCTAATAAATTAGTTGGCGCGTTGAATGTTCTGTTGCCCCCCAACGTTACTTTAGCGACTTGTTGTGTTTGTAAGTTCCAATCAATATTTGCCCCATCTGTTAAAGTAGCTTCCGCAGAATATAACTGTACAGGAAAAGAGAATGATGTGCTTGAGCTAATTTCACTTGCGGTAATAGTACCATCAACAATCATTGCCGCTGTAATACTATTAGCAGATGGCGTGACTGTTTGGACAGCCTTTCCAATAAATACACAATACATGGTATCCGTTGCAGCTGTTGCACTTGACAGTGTTAAAGCTGTTCCGTTTGCAGTATATGCATAACTTGAACCCGGTTCTTGACGCACATTGTTAATAAACAATGCGATCTCATTTTCGTTTGCAACCGATTGGTCTAACGTATAGCTTGTTGTTGCACTTGTTGTAAAGTGCTGTACAGCAAAACTACTGTATTTATCCGCCGGTGTATTGCCTATATACGGCATTTAATATCCTCCTTATGTACTTATATCGTCAACAGTTGAAACCCAAACATCACAAGATGATGCTGTGTCTGATACTACTTTTAATGCATCTCCTGATTGCACAATTAATTTAGCACCCCCGTCCAAAATTTGTAGAGATCCGCCACTCGGTATGGGGGCAGACTTAACTAAATAAATATCATTACTTGAATCGTTAACATAGCAATCAACTAAGATTGATGATCCTGTAATGTTGGACAAAGAAATACCAACTACTGTGTCAAAAGAGTTAGCAGTGAAAAGAGTAGCAGGACTTGCGCCGACTGCGTTGGATGTATACCTTCTAAAATTCTGGGCCATCTATCCTCCTTTATAATGAAACCGCCATAGCGATTGCGAAACCCTGTGTAGCTGCATTACTTACATCCACACCGTTAACTGTTGTTACATCTAAGTTAGCTAAAGCGTTATGAACTTCATCTGAACCATCTACATAGATTGATGCATCTCTACCAGTTACAAGGGTATATGTTGCTGCCCCTGCACCAGCTGTAAAAATCAAACTTGAATCTGTATCGTTTTGTACAGTATAAGTTTTTTGAATGTTTGGAAGAGTTATCGTGCAAGTTGTACTCGGCGTACCGGTAAACTTTAAAACTTTCTGACGGCCATTCTCAGAAGCATACGATGTAGGATTTGTTGTGAATGTTAAACTTAAGTTTCCTGTTATAGCAACCGACAGAACCCCGTCCGTTGAATCTTCCATTCTATTCCAGTTATCATTTGTTTGATCACCCCAAGTGTTATCGTTCTCACCTGTGGTCATCAACCTGATGCCAAGATTACTCCATGTTGAAGCCATTTAAACTCCTTATGCTATTCTTAAAATAGCGTTTGTTGCATCAGCAGTTGGAAATTGAATTTCGAAAGTACCGCCTGATACAGAAAAGTCTGCACCAAAATCAATTACCATTACTGCTTTATTACTTTCGGATGTATTGTAAATAATACAACCTCTAGTTGTAAAAGTTGCAGACGTCCAAGACGTATCTGAAAAATCAATAAAAGCTGTTGTGCCGCTTGATGTTGGATCTATATTTGTTAAAGTGTTTCCACCTGTAGTGTATCCACCTGTAGCACCTAACTCATCTGAGTTACCTGTTACATCGGAATAGTTAGTCGTTGCTGCACCATAAGTTCCTGCTTGCGAAGCTTGAGCTTTGATTAAAGCAATCTTGTAAGTGTCACCACCTGTTGCTAAAAAGCTGTGTATTCCGTCAAGCAATTCTTTTTTAAAACTTGTGCAAATTGCTGATGTTATGGCCATAGTTTATCCTTTTGTTCCTATCTCACCCGTTGTGAACTCGTCAGTTCTTTTACGTTGTTGTTCTTGTCTTAAAAATGTTTGAAGTGCTCGATCATACAGACCTTGATATCTCTGTAATTGATCAGGCGCTTCTTTCATAAAGTAAGACGCTTCTACTAAACTTGCGTATAGTATTACATCAGGAGCATAGTCACCTAAATAAGTGTTCGCGTTACCGCTACTAAGTCCTGTTGGTAGTATAGTATACCCTATTTCGAGCGTATAGTCAACATCTGCCTTAGGAGAAAATAAAAATTTTGTACCCCTATCAGATGATGAATAACTACCTTCGCCGTATAAGGCGTAATACTCAGGAGAACCAGTTGTTGCTTCATTCTGAGTAAACTCTCTCACATATGTTTGGTCTTTCTCTTCTAAGAAAGTTCCTGTTTGATGTTTAATGTATCTTGTTACGTACAGATCTTGAGGAACGTCAAACGTATTATTGCCAGCTGATAAAGTAAATGTAGTATTTTTGTGATATTCTGCAATATCTGATTCTCGCAAAAGTCTTTGTTCAGCTAATTCTATACATAAATCAATAGGTGCTTTACCTGAGCCAGTGGCTGTTGTAAATTCGGTTGAATCATTTTCCATCCAATCCTGTATTCCTTGTTTTAACTGTACGTATGTTAAACCCATTAATTACCCCATTCTCCTTGTGACCAAGTAAAGTTACCCCAACTCGGTGAATTTACATCTATTGTACCACGATTTGCTGTAGCTTGCAACCCTGTTGGAGTTACTGGTACAATAATTTCCGCCTGTGCTGTACCTTGTGAAGCTGTAGTTCCTAGACCTGCTGGGAATACAGTAGCATTAATTGCCAATGTACCAAGAGAAGTAGTAGCTTCAATACCTCCACCAAGCTCTGTTAAGTTAAGAGTTGGAGTGCCTTGTTGAGCTGTTGCTTCTTGTCCTACAAGATTCTCAGTTAAGTTGAGAGTTACAGATCCAAGTGATGTAGTTGCTTCAATACCATTTGCATCTTCTGCAGAGTTTAATGTTACTGAACCTTGTGCTGTTGTAGAACCTACGCCAGTAATATTTATACCAAGTTTCTTCGTAACAGCACCTTGTTGTGCTACTGCTTCTAATCCTTCAGCTTGTTCCGCTCCATTGATAGTTAATGTACCTTGAGCCGTTGATGATGATACGCCACTGATTGGTATAACTAATGCTATACCCGGTGTACCAATTCGTGAAATTAGACCAAGGCCATTTGTTTGTTCGGTTAAATTAATATTAGGTTGACCAACTAATGTAGTTGTCTGTGCCGAGAATCTTCCATGTAACGGGCCTAAAGGTATAGTTGTTGGAACTGAATCCGCATCTGGTCGTGGTTTAAATAAAACATTGCCACGTCCTTTACGTAAATATTTTTGTGGTTCTAATTGCGGATGCTTTGCTTCCCAATCTTTTTTATGAACTTTGAAACCCGTCCATTCTTCACGGGCATCTTTATATCTAATCTTAAATCCAGAACGGTCGTCTATTAAGACCGCTTTTTTACCTTTAGCGTATCGTGCCATTAGTACACCTGTGGTTGTACGTAAAAGCTAACTCTTTCTCTATCCTCTTCTTTTGCCTTCATCCATTCTTCATCGTATAAAGGCTTTAGTATATTCAATCTATCTGGTGCAAACTTAACTGCCAATTCAACAGCTAACCCACTAATCAATGCCGGTAAATACCTTCTTGGTATATCTGGATTTTGTGTATACGTTGTGGTTACATCTTGTGGATATCTAATAGTCCATGATGTAAATTGATAGTATGTTTGATCTGGTATTGGCCAGAAATAAATTTTATGTGTTCCCGTACCTGCATTGGTAAATTGACTATTTCTTTCAACCGCAAACTGTACAGGTTTACCTGTATCATTTTTAGTTGGAATATTTAAATAATCATCTAAACTAATTCTTTCGATAGATATATCTTGTGGATTTGATGTGTCAGAATTATCTCTAATTGCGCCATCTAAAACATCTAAGTATTGAGAAGCGCTTAATGTTATGTTGTTTACGTCTTTTGTTAAAGACGTAGTTGTTAAATCTAACGTAAATAAATTTACGCCATCGTTTACCCATTTAGTCAAAAGCAAATTGAGAGAACGTCTAGCAGTTTTTAAATCATTACCTGTTTTAGTTTGCTGTCCAATTCTCTCGTATGCTTCCTCAATAATATGAGCAGTGTCTAAGTTAAAAGTATACGTACCAGAAGTCGCCATCTGTACTCCTATCCCATAACAATAGTTTTAACTAACCAAATAAATTGTGCAAATACCATGACACCAACTGTTGCTAATACTTTATTTATTTTGTCAATGTCTTTTTGCAAATGCACTAAATGGTTTGTTTCTATTGTATGTATTTTTTGATTTAGTAATTTTAAATCACCTTTCATCTCAGTTATCTCCAATTTGTTTTGTAGTTCAATATCAGACATTAGTCGTGAAACACAGTAATAGATGTTACATTTGTCAAACTGTGTGCTTTCATTCCGTTTGGAAAAACAACACCATCTGTTGGTAAATTAAAAGTAAAAACATCCCCTTGAGGTATATCAAACTGAATAACAGTCTGATCGTCATTATCTCTAAGAAGTACAGAACCTGCTCCGACGCCATCACTTACTACAATGATACCTCTAAGTCTAGTTCTGCCACCAAAGATAGTTGCGTTACCAGTTGCTCGGGTAGCTTTTACGTCTGTTGAAAAACCCATTATAAACTCCTATAAGTTAAGGGGACATTGCTGCCCCCTTGATGTTATGCTAAATTATTGTTTTGAATATATTTAACAGTAATATAACCAGCACCTGAAGAACCTGTGCTAGAGATAGTCTGAATTGTTACATCAGAACTTCCTACATCTGCCCATGTATCTGCATCAGTGATTGTTCCAGTTGAACCTTGCTTGATAACATTTGCAGAAGTTCCTAAAGCTAATGCAGAAAATAGTTCGTTTGCACTTGCTGAAGTTCCTACAGATAAATTAGCTGAGTCTGGAGCTGTAGTTATATACAGAGTTATTTCGGTGATTTGTGAATTTGCTGGAATAATAATTCCAGTGCTAGCTGCACTTGCTGATTGTGACCAAGCAGCAGATTGTGCCATTTCAACAAAACCTGTATTTTGTGATCCGCCTTCACGGATTGTTCCCGCTTTAATCGGGCCTGAAAAAGTCGTTGTTCCCATTGTCTATCCTTTTGTTTGTAGTCTACTTTCGTAGTCTATGGGTTGGTAAGGGGGCAGTTTTTATGCTACCCCCTCTAGTGTTTAGGATGGGTTTGAACCCCATACGCCACGCCAGTCAGAGAACCCAAATGAGTATCTCTCTCTAGCTTTGTAACGTACATTACCTGTTTCGAAGTCACCTTCCATTGAAGTGTTGATTGGTGATCTATTGAACATTTTCATTCCGTGAGGAGAATCTGTTCTAATGAACCAACGTTTACTTCCAGTGAATCTGTGGTTAAGATGATAACCGCCCGGTAACATACCTTTCGATACGAGAGCGTTTACATCATTGTCCGCAGTTCCAACTCTGTATGGAGATGCCATCAATCTTTCAGCAACAAACACAAGTTGTCTTGGAATGTGCAAAGTTTTACCTTGAAGAGCCACCGGAATGTCTCTGTCATCAGTAAAGCCAGCGATACCAATTAACGCGTCTTCCAGAGAAGTTTCTGAAAGTTCTGCTTGTGTAGTGAACGTATTAGCTTGTGCTGAACCACTTTGTAATGGGTGATCAGTAGCACATAATACTTTACCGTCTCCACCTAATTGTGAAGAAGAGAAAGCGTTATTGAATACGTTTGCTGCTTTTGTTTGTTTAGCTGAAGCCATTGATCTAGCTAATGCTTTTGTTAGTCTGGTAGACAATTTATCATACAGATTGTCTTCCATAGCTTCCTCAGTAATTGAGAATGCCATAGCGACAGTTTCGTGTTGATATCTTGATACCCAACCTTCTCCAGTATCAGCATAGTTAACAGCTTGACCTTCAAATTTTACAGAAGCTTCTCCGAAACCGGGGAATAATACTTCTTCTTCGAAGGCTCTATTTGATGATTCCTGATCGAATAGTACGGCATGCTCATTTTCGTATCTGTTATATTCAGTTCCAAAAATGGCGTGTAAACCCGGTACTAATTCTTTAAGGATTTGACCTCTTGATATAGCCATAGTTATTTACTCCTTAATTATATACCAGTAACGCCTGTAGCGCCGTTACGATGTTGGTGAGTGTTAATTCTTACAAGAACGTTCATAGTAGTTCCAGCACTTGTGAAACCTAAATCATCTTGCGCACTACCTAAAATTTGTAGTGGGAAAGTGTTTGTGGTTGCTTTAGTGCTAGAGTCTGCTACGAGACCGCTTTTGAAAGTTACTGTTGAGCCAGTTGGTGATGCAACGATTTGAACGTTTTTTCCTACATCAGCAGCAGCTATTGCGGTAGTGTCTTGATCCGATTGAATCTTAAAAAGAGTGTTAGGATCGTCATACACATAAGCTTTAAATTTAGCTTTAGCAACAGTGCTTGCAGCGATTGAACGTACAAATTTAACATCTCCACTTGAATTATCTGAGTATTCAGCACCCCAGAAAACACCTACAACTGCACCAGGCGACGCTGCCGCCATGTCAGTTACAATGTTTCCAGCAGAGTAAGTTACTAAGTCACCTTCAAAAAATGCTGAAGGTGCAGTAGCAGCTATTCTGTAGCCGTTTCCGTCAGAAAAATTATTGGCTCTGATAGTTCCGCCGTTAGATTGTCTAACTGGTTCTAATCCATATCCTGCCATAATAATCTCCTTATTGCAAGTTAGTTATTAAATTCTTCTCAGAGCCACCCAAAGGTTACTCCTCGAATTTTGGTTTTGAACCAGAACCTTGTGTTACCGAAGTTCTTGATTCATCTGATACCGGCATCGAAGGGTTTTGTTGTTGCATATATTCAGCACTATATGCTTGACCCATTCTTCTAGTTTGGTCGTCGTAGTACTGTTCTTTTTGATTCACAAATTCCTTTGTGTTTTTCATCAAGATCAGATCACCTGATCTAACAGTACCAGCGTGTTTGCCAGCTGACAACACATCGGCATGAAAGTCATTCCCAAGTTCATCGGGTGTGACCGGCACATAACCTTCGCGCAGTCTTTCGTGGACATTTGAATCATCTGGATTATTTAACAGTTCATGTCGAACCCAGATATATTCCATACCTTCTTCTTTTTTACCCTTAGGAATGTCCAGTCTTTTTAGTGGTTCCCAAGATTTAGTTCGAGTTGCCGAGTCCCGACTTTTACGGCTGCTTTTTGTTGCTTGTGTCATTTCTAACCTCCCGCCTTCTGGCGCACTTTTTGTCGCGCATATTCTTGTAAGGAAACACCTAGTCTGCCAGCCATTTCAACTTCTGATTTGGTTAGCTTTACTTGGTTTTTCCCGATAGCAGAGCGCGTTCCGCCCATAACTGGTGAAACTTTTTTAACTGCTGTATTCTGGAATCGTTCAGGGAACTCATCACGAATACGAGAATCAAGTTCGTTATAGTATTCATCTGGATTGTTGGCAGGCATAATACCTTCCTCAATTAATTCCTTGTGAATTACCATAGCTGCTTGTGTCATGATACGATCTTTAGTAGTACCTCCACCAAACCATTCATTTCGTTTTTGCCAATTTAAAGCTTTACGATCTGGAACAGAACTCTGTGGAGTCTCTGTTTTTGGTTCTTGTTTTGGTTCTTCTTTAACTGTCGTATCAGTTTCAGCCCTTGCCTTGTACTGCTGTGCGATTAAAGTTTCGGCTTTAACTGAAGCTAAAGCGTCTTGTGCTTTAATTTCCGCATCAATATCTCCTGCCTCTTTGGCTGTTTTGAGTGCAGATAAGGACTGTTTCTCCTGAGCATTTAATCTCTCAATGTAAGAGTTAATTGCTTGCAGTTCGGAATCTTTAGTTCGACTTTGAAGTTTCGTTCTTTCTGTTGTCCAAGATTTCTCTTGGTCTTCCAGATTTTTTAATCTAGCTTCTAAATCTTTCTTTTCTTTAACAAGCCTTTTGATTCTTTTCTCAGCACGCTTGCCAAATTGTTTTTTGTCTTTAGATTCCTCCGGATCTTCAGATATGTCTGTATCATCGTCATCATCTGTTGATTCCTCAACATCAATTTCTTCTTCTACAGTTTCTTCGGATTGGACTGGAGCCTCTTCTTGAACAGGCTCTTCAGGCATAGTTTCTTTTTTGCCTTCAGATTCTTCGGTTGGAAGATCAACAATTATATCTTCTTCTAATTGTTCTTCTTCTTTTTTAATTTCGTCTACCATTAGACCTCCTTCGGTTGCGATCCGCGTGTTACGCTTTGTTATATTCTACACTAATAATTAAATTAATGCAAGTCTATTTGTGTGTTATTTTAGAAGGATCTGGTATTACCGCCACTACTTCGTCATCATTGATCAGAGAATACTCTTCTCCGTCGTGTTTTACTTTTAATCCGACGTATTTTCCGGTTAAAACCCAGTCTCCTATACTACACCATTTAGAATCTTTATCGTTATAACAGTCTTTTCCCATGTCAATTACTTGAGATACAACGCAAGAAAACTTTGCCGCATCTTTAGAGTCGTCTGTTAGTATGATACCTCCTGCTGTTTTATTAGATACTTCTCTTGGTTTGAGTAATATCCTAAAGCCAGAAGGCTTTGGTAATGTATTTATTGTCATAGATTATTCTCCTTGTATAGTTTTTTATGTTCATCTAGTACCCTAGATTTCATGTCTTGCAGTGTATGAGCAATGCCTAACATGTATTTATATGAAGCGAAATCATCTGCCCCCACACCAGATAGCTGATCTTTGTTGGCATCAATCGCTTCATCTAAAGCTTTTAATAAATTATTTTTTAAAGTACTTGCATCCATCTTGCCTCCTGTAGGTAAGGGGGCAGTTTAGTACCCCCGTACTTTATTTAATATTAATTGTTTTAGGTTTCTTTTCCTCTGGTACAATCTTTTCAATGTGAATTGATAGTAAACCATTCTCTAGTTTTGCATCCTTCACCACCATATCATCTGCTAAAGCAAACGATCTGATGAATGATCTTTGCGAAATACCTTTATGCAGAATATCTTTGTCTTCAGCTTTATCTTTTTTAATAGACTTAACTGTCATTGTATTGTCTGCATATTCAATATTAATATCATCTTTACCAAAACCAGCTATAGCCATTTCGACTACGTAGTTTAAGTTATCGATCTTTCTAATATTGTATGGTGGATAGTTTGGTGACTCAGTGTTAATATCCATGAGTCTATCTAGTATTGAATCGAACCCTACTGTAAATGGTTTGTACGGTTCCCAGTTTATAACGTTCATATAACCTCCGTTGAGCGTTGTTGTTGTGATCCCATTATGGCGATCAACATTATTATAGCATATTATTTATTTTTGTTCAAGGAATTTATAAAAATAATTTGTGTCATCTCCCGCCGTCCATTTGCTTACAGATTCTACATTATATTCTTTTGTCGATACTTTGAAATCTGGTTGCTTTGGTTCTGATGGAGTCAGCGATTTGTCATAGAATAATGTTCTATTATTAGGTTGCGCTGCAAAATGTCCGTTATCTAATTGCAAAATATTAAATGATTTATGTTCTTCTGGTATCTCTGAATAGTTTACATTAGGTAAGTTATGATCGGGATGGCAACTATCTATAGTAAATAAATATTCTCCTTGATACCATTTCTTTGATGGAGATAAATACTTTGCTCTTGGTGGTACTGTTGTTTTTTCTATTACAGTGATGTGATAACTGAATGCATCCCACAGTTCTAGTTCTTCTAAAGCAATATTTTCTTTTACATCAGGTGAAGTAACAAAAGCACTTATAGGAAGTTTATCATAAAGTGCTGCATACTCAGGTAAGTATGTTTCAAAGTACAAAGCTCTGCCTTGTATTGATTTACATGATACCCAAATACCTTCTGTAAATTCACCATGCCCTTTTTGGTGATCGTAAAGATATTCTTTTTTAACGTGAACTTTAACTGGAGGTACGTTGGCTACGAGAAACGCCACCTACCACTTAACCTTATCAGCCCAAAACGCCGCTGACATTTTACCTTTGGCAATGTTTTTGCCATGACGTGCTTTAAATGATTTTCTTTTTGCTTTCATTCTAGCAGACTCTCCCGCTTTTGGTGCTCCTGCTGTACCTGAAACTGTTCCTACTTTTTTACCTTGTTGTCCAAATCTAATTGTTTTTATTTTGTCACCTTCTTTTGCCACAACAATGTGTGATTTTTTAGGATGACTGGGTGTACGTTTTGGTTTATTAAAACCACTTACTCCCGCTCGTTTTAATCTTGGGTCAGCCATTATGTACTCCTATACTTTTTTACTTTCTTTGCAATGCTCTTTGGTTGCTTCACAAACTGTTTGCCCTTTTTTGTTCCTTGGCGTTTTGCTTTTGTCGTGGCCGCATACTCCGCAGATGATAGAGCTTTGATTGCTTTCTCTGGTAGATATCTTTCCCCAGTATCGCTTGACTTCTTCCCAGACTTCGTTCGCCATTTTTGTTCACTCCATTGCTTTAAACTTTTCTGAGATTTTTTTAAACGACTCATGTTAACCCCAGTGTCTTCTTAACGAATCTAATTTATCTTCAGCTGTTGCCATTGCATCTAATAATTTATCTATCTCCTCTAGGTGTTGGGGATGTTCCCCAATACCCACAGGATTATTTAAATAAATATTAATAGTCGTTTTTGCTTCTTCTATTTGCGCTTCGTATTTTAATGCTAACGCTTTTAAGATAGCTTTCTTCATGTTACCAAATAGTAGCTACTACTAAAATAATAACAACAATACCTAAAACCTTTTCCGTTTTAGAGCTGTCTTTTATTCTATTCCAAATACTTTTCATAAATACTCCTTATTTATTTTTCTTTTTCTTTTTCTGCTTGCTTTTTAAAGGCTTTTTATTTCTTTTAGCAGCAGGTGTTTTCATTGCATATTTAGGCATTACTTATATCCTCCTCCAGCTTTTTTATAAGCCTTTGCCAATGCTTGCGCTTTACGCGCTGACCATTGACCGGCGGCCGTTCCGTGAGAAGCTTGACTTTTTATACGATTAAAAATCTGCTTCCTTAATCCGGGCTTAGTATAATTACCAGCCTGATTAACTTTTGATGTAGTTTTGGTTTTTTTCTTTGTCATTTTCTTTTTTTATTTAGGGCCTCTTATCATTTCTATTACCTTGGTTTCTTTTCTTACGATTTTTTTCTACATTTTCTTTATATGTTTCTTCTTTTAAGTACATAGGTAATCCTGCTGCTGATAAAACTTTTTGTGCAAAATTTTTCGCAGGGTTAGCAGTTTCTTCTTTTTCTTTTCTTTTTTTATTTTGAAGCCTATTATAATTGTCAGTAGTTTTTCTTTGTTTTCTGTTATCCATTATATTTTCCTTACAGTTGTATTAATTATACCTTCCATATTAGAAGTCATATCAGCCGCAGAGTCCATAGCCATCTGAGCTTCTTTTAATTTACGATCTTCATCTTTGTTTTCATCATCAATCATTAATTTAGATTCTTCTAAATCCATTTTGTCTTGATGTACTTTCATATCGTTCATTAATTTCTGCGCACGTAATGCTAAGTCTTGTCGTTGTATTTCAATTTGTTCTTGTGCTGTATCTTTTGTTTCACCAGACATTATTCTAGCTTTTTCTTCATCTAACTTCATAACTTTGTCAGAAGCATTTGCAGATAATAAAGCAATTTGATTTTCCATTTCTGGTGGCAGTTGTTGGCCAGACATAATAACTTGTTGCATTTGTGGATCATTGATCATTTGTGCCATCTCTTGTTTGTACTTCATTGCTAAGTGATCTTGTAAATGTGATGTTAATACTTGTTGTACACCCGGACTTTGATACGATGGATTTTGCAAGAATGTTCCATGTGCTACTATGTGAGCGTCATGATTTTGTTCTTGCTTTGCTTGTAGTGGTGCCCCCTTTAATGCCGCCATATTTTCTGAAATAGGATCAGCACTAAATGGTTGTTGCTGTTGTTTTAAATATCTTTGTGGTTCTTCCACGCCCATCGCTGAAAACAGTTCCATACCTATTTGCTCCATATTGTAAGCAGCTGGGTTCTGTTGAGCGATGGACATGATAGCATTTATTTTCGCAATCCTGTGTGCTTCTGTTGGCATGTTAGGATCGGATACAGGAATGACATCTATACTTTTTAAGTTGAAATCTTTCCTGAATACTTGCTGTGCACCACCTGCTACTTCATAGGGATACAAGTCAGGAAGATACTCAGAGTCTAACCTCGTGAGTATACGCAGGTCTTTTGTTTGTGCCGCGTGTAAACGCTTGTGCACAGCGTTGAACAGTTTTGAAGACTGCTCAAGCAGAGCCATAGTCGTACCGACCGGCCCATAGTTTGACGCATTCTCAACTATATTATCTGTTGAATCAGCAAATTGCTGAGCTAGTTTAGAAGCGTAATCCATTAAATTAAATAACGTAGATGATGGTTCTTTAAATGGTAATATCTGTAAAGACTTACCCAAGTCACCAGCAGGTGCGTTTACTTCTCTAAATTCACCCGGAGCTATTGGCTCGTCGGGGGCAAGGACACGAAGTCCGTGTGCCTTAAAACCACCCGGCAAGTTAGCAAAGGTACCAGCATCAATTAATTGACGCATGGAGGAAGTAGCTGTTTTAGTTAATCCACCAATTAAATGAATATAACCATAACCATAAAAACCTAAACCCGGAATCATTGTGTAATGAGTAAAGTACATTTTCTTTTTACGAAGAGGATCCTCTTGATCGTAGTTTCTTCTAATAGAAAGAATAATTCCTTCACTTGTCATGTGAACAACGTACGGTAGTTTGATTCCGTTTGGATCTTCAAAACCCGGTAGATCTATATTCGCATGTATTTCTAAACAATCTATATATTCATCGTTTGATCCCGGTTGAGAACTTCCAACAACTTCATCTTCTAATTCTTTTGCTCCGCTTTGTTCAATGCTATAGTCTGGATCGACTTCAACATCTTTAAAGATTCCTGCAAGTTGCATTTTTTTAATTTCATTTTTAGATAACAAATATTTATGCGTATATCTTTCTGCTGTTTCTAAATCTGATGCATAGTAGTCAGTATAAAAATCTTGTGCTTTAATAAATTGTGTTACTGGTCTTTGTAATGTTGGATTCCAGTATGTTTTTTTAAATGCCGTTCCATATAATGCAACATGAAATAAAAGTTTATCTAGCTCTGGCCCATACTCTGCCATTTGCATTTGTGTTTGCCAATTTAAAAACTGACGTACACGATTTGCTTGTTCTAATTTTTCTTGAGTTTGTGTTCCCATGATTCTTGTACGAACTGGGCCTTCAGTTGGAAATAATTCTTTGTATGCTTTTGCTTGAAACTTAACTACTGATTGTGCAAGTACTGGATGTGTAACACCTGATGCCCCGGGAAACGCTCCTGCCCCCTCTTCATATTTTAAACCTAAAAGATTTACACCTTCTTCAGCAATCTCATCATATTCTTCTCTTGATTCTTTATCTTTTTCAAAACCTTCTAATAGATCTGAAGAAACTTTATCAATATCTTCTTCTGCCATTGTATCTGCTAAGTTAGCATCGAATGGCCCAAACATTTGCATAGGTTCTTCGTCCATCAAACCCATAGCTTCTGCTGCTTCTATTTCTTGTTGATCAGTAATTGTAATTTCAGCACCACCGTCTGGTGTAACTGTAACTTCTTCTGCGTCTTCTGTAGGTAACGGTGCGCTTATTGCGTCATCGTCTTCTAATTGTATTCTTTTTTCTATAGCCATGTATCCCCTTTAGTAGTATTTTCTACTTTCCCTATTATAAATCTGTTGTTCCTTTTTGTCAAGCCATGTATCACCACCATGCACAACATATCCACCATTTCGCATCCAGATTAATGCTTGTGTTAGCGTATCCATGTAATCATCATGCATTCCTGCAGGAAAAGCTCTTGATTCATCTATAACTTCCATTGCCCAATCCTTTCGAAAGGGGGCAAATATACGTCTATTATGAAACAATGATGTAATGGAGTAAGCTCTTGCCACTTTATCTCTGTCTGGTTGGAACTCAAAGATAGGCAAACCAGTTAAACGTAAATCTTGTATCAATGATTGCCCCGATGCTTTCTTTTCTATTAAGATTGAATCAGGATCATGCTCATTATATTTTTTAACAGCCTTTTCTCGGAGGGTCGGGTAGTCCCATCTACCTTTTTCTGCCCCCAATAAGATCAGATTAGGCATATCTAGTCCTTTTGTAAAGACACCCCACGTTGTAACTGCAGAATAGTCCGCTGTTGTACGTGTAGAGAACGCTGTATCCCATGATTGTATAACATAATCACAGTCAGGTGGGTCGGGATGCTCCCAATTTTGCCACCAATCTAGTTTTATTATGTTTCCTTCCTCCGCAGACGGCGCTTGTCCGTACAATGCGTCAAATTTAAAGGGTGGTGTGTTGTTTTTGGTACGAATTATCTCCTCAGTTGACCAATGAAACCCATCTTCGGTGTCTGCTTCTGGCCAAAACGACTCACCAAGTTTTAAATTAGTATAATTCTTGGACAAATATCCTTGATTTATTAATTTTTCCCGCGCTTCTTCTAACTGTTCTAAAGAATCTGTGTTATTTAGGGCAGGAATACGAACTACTTCCCATGTATCAGCCATAGGAGACGTGTCTTCTAGTTCTAAAAGGTGTCCTGCTAAGTCTCTTTCATGCCATCTTGTCATAACAACTACAATTTTACCGCCGGGCATGAGTCTTGTACGTAAACCTGAAGCATACCATTCATTCAAGGCTTCTCTTCTAGCTTTTGAAAAGGCATCTTGCTCTGATATTGGATCATCAATAATAGCTAAGTGTGCACCAAAA
>Ga0115545_1000641_pt1 | contig 18807 bp, 22 predicted proteins | sample COGITO_mtgs_1003_FD_87188 | JGI IMG/M metagenome (GOLD analysis project Ga0115545, IMG submission 87188) | Pelagic marine microbial communities from North Sea - COGITO_mtgs_100330 | ecosystem: Environmental > Aquatic > Marine > Epipelagic | place: Germany:Helgoland, sampling site Kabeltonne...
AGGATCGCGGGAGTGCCGATTTCTGCGATGGCGCGGGCGAGGTCGTCCGCGTTTTGCACGTCGGCGAAAGGGGCCACCTGCAGGCCCAGACCTTGCAGGAATGTCTTCTCAACGAGGCGGTCTTGGGACGTCGCCAAGGCGCCGCGCGGCGGGTGGATTGGGCGCAAGGCCTCTAGCACGTCGAGCGCCGATGTCGGGATGTTCTCGAACTCATAGGTGATCACGTCCACGGAAGCCGCAAACGCCTGCAATGCTGCCACATCCTCATAGGATGCGGTTGTCACCGCATCTGCGACATGGGCTGCGGGCGGGTTGGCGGATGGCTCATAGATGTGGGTTTTCAGGCCAAGGCGCGAGGCTGCGACTGAGAGCATACGGCCAAGCTGACCACCGCCAAGAATGCCGATTGTTTTTACGTTATTCATCAATGGGCTCATCTGGAATGGAGGCGGACAGATCGGCGCGCCATGTATCAAGGCGGGCGGCGAGGGCAGGGTCTTGCAGGGCGAGGATGCCAGCGGCCATCAGGCCCGCGTTCGCGGCACCCGCAGCGCCGATTGCCATGGTGGCGACGGGAAACCCTTTGGGCATTTGTAAAATGGAATACAAGCTATCGACGCCCGACAATGCCTTTGTTTGCACGGGCACGCCGACCACAGGCACGCGGGTCTTTGAGGCCATCATGCCGGGAAGATGGGCGGCACCGCCAGCCCCTGCGATAATGACCTGCAATCCACGCTCGACCGCAGTTTTACCGTAACTCCACAGACGGTCAGGGGTGCGGTGCGCCGAGACGATTTTTGTCTCGTAAGGCACGCCGAGCGCACCCAGAATATCTGCTGCTTCGCGCATGGTGGGCCAATCGGATTGGCTGCCCATAATGATACCGACCAGTGGTTGTGTCATGTCTGTCCCCGAGGTGAAAGGAAGCGGCACTATAGCCAGCGCATGCACGGGCGCAACGGCAATTAAGCCGTAATATCAGGGGTGATACGATCCGCCAGTTCCGTGATCTGGTCCTTGATCGCCAGCTTTTGCTTTTTCAACCGCTTTAGCACAAGCATATCGGTCGAGTTCTGCTCGTGCAGCGCCTCGATGGCATTGTCCAGATCGCGGTGCTGTTGGCGCAAAATTGCCAACTCGACGCGCAAAACGTCCATCTGTTCCATTTTAGCAGTGGTCATTGTCTAGGGGCCTTTTCTCGGCAGTTGACGGTTCTATAGGGGAAAGCTGCGATTCCTCCTAGTGGTTCCTCTTGCACAAGGCCGCTCCGAACCCCATATTTTGGATAAGGTCGCCAAAACGGGGCCTTTGAGACAGATGTCGCTTCGTAAAAGGACGTGTGGATGACAAAATTGGCTTTTGGGACGCATCCGTTCCTGTTGGGGTTTGAGCAGCTAGAGCGCTTGGTCGAACGCACCGCAAAATCGGGCAATGAGGGCTATCCGCCCTATAATATCGAACAATCGTCGACAAATACTTACCAGATCACATTGGCCGTGGCAGGTTTTGCAATGGAAGACCTGTCGATCACGGTCGAGGACAACGCGCTGGTCATTCGGGGTCGCCAAGCGGACGATAGCGAGGGCCGCGTGTTTTTGCACCGTGGCATCGCCGCCCGTCAGTTCCAACGCTCGTTTGTCTTGGCCGACGGTGTTGATGTGGGCGAAGCGACGCTTGAGAACGGGTTGCTTCATGTGGATCTGAACCGCTGCGAACCCGACCGTGTGATACAAACTATCAATATCCGGAAAGGATAAGTGATGAATACCAAATTTGACCTGACCGAAATGAGCGCAAATATCGTTTATCTTAAGCCGATGAACACAGAGGATTTGCCTGAGGGCGTGCGCGAACAAGCGGGCGACATGGAGCAGATTTTTGCAGTTCACAACGGAGAGGGCGCGCAAGTGGCTTATGTCGCGGACCTTCGGTTTGCAGGGCAGCTTGCCGCCGAGAACAATGTGCGGATCGTAACATTACATTAAGTTAATTTGATTTGGCATGTGAGTAGGTCTAAAATTCGATCCATGCGGCAGGTCGCCGTAGGGTTTGAAGGACCACTCATATGACCAAGATTCGCGACAACTACAGCCATATCCAGATCGCCTTACATTGGCTGATCGTTCTGCTGTTTGGTTTTAATTATATTTTTGGCGACGGCATGAACCGCATTTTTGATGCGCACATGGAGGGCAAAGACATAGCTCTTTGGCCGGGTATGACCCACGTCTATGTGGGCGTTACGATGCTTGTGCTGGTCGTGATCCGTTTGATCGTGCGTCGTCGTATGGGCGTGCCCGCCGAGGCACCAAATCCACGCGAATGGATGACTGTGGCTTCTACATGGACCCACCGTTTACTCTATGTCTTGATGGCGTTTGTCCCATTGGCAGGCATGGCGGCTTGGTTTGGCGGGATCGACCAGTTTGGCGAAATCCACGTCCTTTTGATGAATGCTTTGCTGATCGTCTCGGGTATTCATGCCGCTGCTGCGCTGTACCATCATTTCATCATGAAGGACGGGTTGCTAAAGCGGATGTGGTTCAAACACTAATCATCTCACAGTCAAAAAGCCCGTCTTGGTCATCCCAAGGCGGGCTTTTTGCATTTTAGGCCTTCAATTTACGGTAAGCGTTCAGCCCACCTGCGATGAAGGTCGCGTTTTCATAGCCCATCGCCTTGAGGGATGCGGCGGACAGCGCACCGCGATTGAACGCGTTGCAGTAGCACAGGATGGTCGCGTCCATATCGGTGATCTGGCCTTCGACATTCATCTCAAGCTTGCCGCGGCTGATGTTCACAGAGCCCGCGATATGGCCCGCCGCATGCTCGTCAGGGTCGCGGATATCGAGCGCGATGGCGCCCTTTGCGATCAGCGCATCGACATCTTCGGGCTGGACTTCGGTGACAGCGGCACGGGCGGCATCGGCCATTGTTTGGAATTTTTCGGTATAGGCCATGTGGTGGCTCCTTAGGGTTGATATCTTGCCTCGCCTTTATCTGGCGGCGTCGAAAGTGACGGTGACTTTGTCACCTAAGTGCATAAAAAATCCCGCCATTGGCAAAGGCCAAGGCGGGATTTTATTTTTTTTGGCTAAGACCTTAAGCCTTGATCAGACCCATGCTTTCCAGCTTGAGGATGATCTGGTGGGCGCAGTTGTCGACTTCGACGTTCTCTGTTTCCATGACCATCTCAGGGTTCGCGGGCACATCGTATGGATCGGAGATGCCTGTGAATTCCTTGATCTTGCCTTCGCGCGCGAGCTTATAAAGGCCCTTGCGGTCACGGCGTTCACATTCCTCGATGGATGTGGCGACGTGGACTTCGATGAAGGCACCGAATTCTTCGATATCTTCACGCACAGCGCGGCGTGTTGTTGCATATGGCGCGATAGGCGCACAGATCGCGATGCCACCGTTCTTGGTGATTTCGGAGGCCACGTAACCGATGCGGCGGATGTTCAAATCGCGGTGCTCTTTGCTAAAGCCCAACTCGGACGAGAGGTTTTTACGCACGATATCACCGTCGAGCAATGTCACTGGGCGACCGCCCATTTCCATCAGCTTGACCATCAAAGCGTTGGCAATGGTGGATTTTCCCGAACCAGAGAAACCAGTGAGGAACACAGTGAAGCCTTGCTTGGAACGCGCAGGCTTTGTGCGGCGCAGTTCAGCAACCACTTGTGGGAAAGAGAACCACTCAGGGATCTCAAGGCCCTCGGCCAAGCGACGGCGAAGTTCCGTGCCAGAGATGTTGAGGATCGTGACGTCGTCTTTGTCTTTGATCTCGTCCATCGCCTCGTATTGCGCACGCTCGGCGACCCAAACCATATGTTTGAAGTCGACCATTTCGATGCCCATTTCTTCCTGATGCTCGCGGAACAGGTCTTGTGCATCGTATGGGCCGTAGAAGTCTTCGCCCTTGGAGTTATTGCCTGGACCTGCGTGGTCGCGACCAACGATGAAGTGTGTGCAGCCGTGGTTCTTACGGATCAGACCGTGCCAAACCGCCTCACGTGGGCCAGCCATACGCATGGCAAGGTTCAGCAAGGACATTGCTGTTGTGGAGGCTGGATACTGGTCAAGAACCGCCTCATAGCAACGCACGCGGGTAAAGTGATCCACATCGCCCGGCTTGGTCAGGCCCACAACTGGGTGGATGAGCAAGTTGGCTTGCGCTTCTTTGGCTGCACGGAACGTCAGCTCTTGGTGCGCGCGGTGCAGTGGGTTGCGTGTCTGGAACGCAACAACCTTGCGCCAGCCCATCTTGCGGAAATAGGCGCGAAGCTCATTAGGCGTGTCGCGACGACCGCGGAAATCATAGTGCACAGGCTGCTGGATACCAGTCACAGGACCGCCAAGGTAAACGTCGCCCGCTTGGTTGTGCAGGTAGTTCACGGCAGGGTGCGCGCTATCGTCAGCACCGAAAACCATCTCGGCCTCACGCGCTTTGTTTGGCACCCACTTGTCGGTGACGGTCATGGTCGCAAGGATCACGCCTTCTTGGTCGCGCAGCGCGATGTCTTGGCCAATCTTGATCGTGTCAGCGTATGCCGCTTTGACGTCCAGTGTGATAGGAATTGGCCACAGCGCGCCGTCTGCCGTGCGCATGTTTTCAACAACGCTGTTATAGTCAGCCTCGGATTGGAACCCTTTGAGCGGGTTAAAGCCACCGTTCATCAAAAGTTCGAGGTCACAAATCTGACGCGGTGTCAGATCGTGGCTTGTTAAATTGCCAGCCTCAACTTTGAGTTTCTGGGCGCTGTCATAAGAGACATAAAGTTCGGGGATCGGTGCAAGGTTTTCTGACATGAATATTCTCTGCTTAAAGCTTCGGACAAGTGACGTTAGTTGGGCGTCTAGGCCCTAACATGGAAGGTAAATCAAGGTTTTTTGCTTTGATTTGTGGGGAAATGCGCGTGATGTGGCTCATGTTCAGCGTTTAAGCGAGCAAACCCCAACCATCTGGTGTGAAACCATGCTGAAGCGCTATTTTCGTGGCCATCTCTTCGCCCATCCAAATGGTGAGCGCTGAAATCGGCTGATCGGCCAGAATCGCGACCAAATAGGGGATGCCTTCGCCCTCTTCGCGCTCGGTGTCATAGCCTGCCGCGTCAAGCGCAGCCTCAAATGCCTCCCAATCAGCGCCGTCGCCAGTCTCGAACATATAGTCGATATCAGAGTTTTCGGGCAGGTCAGCATTGCCTTGGATTTCACCGAATACGTCGTAGGTTTCGGCCTTTTGGGCTGCGAAGTCGTGGGTCATTTGGGGTGCTTTCAAATCAAAGCGCCCAATAGCGTGGGGGCTATTGGGCGGTGTTTTATGGGCGTCGCGTTACTCTTGTTCCGCGATGAATTTTTCCGCGTCCAGTGCGGCCATGCAGCCCATGCCTGCCGATGTCACTGCCTGACGGTAGGTGTGGTCGGTCAGGTCGCCTGCTGCAAACACGCCTGCGATTGCGGTGCGCGTGGAGCCTGCTTCAACGGACACATAGCCGCCTGAGTGCAAGGCCAACTGGTCCTTGATCAATTCGGACGCGGGCGCGTGGCCAATCGCAATGAATACGCCCTTGCACGCAATATCCGTGATTTCGCCCGTTTTGGTGTGTTTGACCTTCACACCCTCAACGCCCAAGGGCGCGTCGGTGCCGTAGACTTCTTCGATTTCATGGAACCAAAGCGTTTCGATCTTGGGGTTCTTTTCCAAACGGTTGATCAGGATCTTTTCGGCACGTAGCTCGTCGCGGCGGTGGATCAAGGTCACTTTCGAGGCGAAATTGGTCAGGAACAGCGCCTCTTCAACAGCGGTGTTGCCGCCGCCCACAACCACGATCTCCATGCCGCGATAAAAGAACCCGTCGCAAGTCGCACAGGCCGAAACGCCAAAACCTTTGAACTTTTCCTCAGATGGCAGGCCCAGCCATTTCGCCCGCGCACCGGTACACAGGATTACGGCGTCGGCTGTGTAAACCGTGCCGCTATCAGTTTGCGCGGTAAACGGACGCTTGGACAGGTCCAAGTTCGTGACGATATCGCCGATAATCTCGCAGCCCATCGCGCGGGCGTGGGCCTCCATCCGCACCATCAGATCAGGGCCTTGGACCTCACTATCACCGGGCCAGTTTTCGACCTCGGTGGTGGTGGTCAATTGACCGCCCGGCTCGATTCCTTGGATCAGAATTGGTTCCAGCATCGCGCGGGACGCATAAACCCCAGCGGTATAGCCAGCAGGGCCGGAGCCAATGATCAGAACTTTGGTATGACGGATGGCAGACATGGGACGAGCCCCTTTATGAACAGGAATTTCCCCAGATATAGCCGCGCGGGCGCGTGGTTAAAACCCCGCCTGATTGTCGCGGTTTAGAGGCTGGGCAGAATTATCTTGCGCCACCTTGAAACATTATTGCGCAAACGGGGTGTTTGGCGTAGTCTTTCTAAAATTCCAGCGAGGACTCTATGAAAATGCCCGGCACCAAGCTTGACGAAATTGACCGTATGATTCTGGCCGAATTGCAGGCCGATGGGCGGATGACCAACGTTGAGCTGGCCAAGCGCGTGGGCATTTCCGCGCCGCCGTGCCTGCGCCGTGTGCGCACGCTGGAAGAACAGGGGTTCATTCGCGGCTATCACGCGGATGTGGACCCGCGCGAACTTGGCTTTGAAGTGCAGGTTTTCGCGATGGTGGGATTGGTCAGTCAAGCCGAGGTTGACCTGTCCGCATTCGAGAAGCTCTGCCAATCCTGGCCGCTGGTGCGCGAGTGCCATATGCTCAACGGTGAAGTCGATTTTGTGCTCAAATGCGTGGCACCTGATTTGCGTAGCTTCCAGCGGTTCCTGACCGAGGATTTGACCAGTGCCGCCAATGTAGCCAGCGTGAAAACTTCGCTGGTGATCCGTGGTGCCAAGGATGAACCCGGTGTGCCGTTCGACGTGCTCGAAGCCCGCCTTGCGCAGAACGCCTAAGCGGCGGTCACAAGGTTGATATCGTCCATGCGCAAGCGCAGGGCGATCATCGGACCAAAATCCGCAGGATCGGCTTTATGGGCAAAGAGTTGCTCGAAATACAGCTTCATGGCACCTGTCAGTCGTAGAAAATGAGCAGGGCCGGGATGCAGTGTTTCCACATCGATCCCGTTCACATTCACACAACAATGGCCTTTAAAACCAAGCTGATAGCACTGCACAGGGCTTATGGGGTTGAGCGCGATCGTCGAACTACCATCGACAAAATCGCGGATTGGCACCAGCGCACTGGCGGTGCCTGTCAGCATCTTGATGGCAGGGTTCTTGTAGAGAATGCGCGCCGATGGTCCTAGGACCAGATCAGGGTTAGGGCGACCATATCCCATCGCGTCAGTGGTAATCCGCGTCATCGCACCAAGCGACGGCTGACCGTTGCGAGCAGGATGCAATGTGATCGCACCGCGCCACATCAGCGTCTGAAACCCAGATTCTGCGGTCATCACGCGGTCACCAGGCAGCAGGTCTTCGACGGCCATTGGCCCATTTTCGGTGCGCAAAATCGCGCCACGGCCAAAGGCGGCAAAGGCCGTTTCAAACACAGGCAAAGCGGGTGCAATGACGATATTTTCTTCGATTGTGAGGGAGGTGGTCAAGTGGGCAACTTCATATGTACGCATGAGAGGCATCACGCGGAGAGGTTGCCCACTTGGACTAGCGATCCGTCCCGATTGGGCCGGAGAGGTATAGGATTCCACCGCGAGGCCTGCGGTGGTGGGAGGCGTATAAGTCATGTGTCTAACCTTTCGGTTTGTCACATCATCTGTCGGCCCCACCGACAACATCTGAGGAGATGATTGCTGTTGGTGTGAATGTGGCCCAAAAGTGTTCATCTTGTCAAAGTCTTTTGTGATCCTGCCACAAATGGGCATCAATCATGGTTAATTTAGCAAGATTGTTCTCGGGGCGTGATCGAACCTGCCACATTTCGCGCAAAATTGGCGCGAACCAAATCTAGATAGCTCCGAATCAAGACAGCAAAAAACCGTGTGGGGGAGGGACCACACGGCTCTTAGCGCTCTTGGGAAGCGGGCCTTAGGAGGGGAAGGCCGGTAATTTGGTTTAGGCGCTGATGGCCATCGTCATAAAGGCAGGCATCGGCGGCAGGGAAACCGTTGTCGGCTTCTCGGTTTGGGCAAGGCGGCGCGCAATCATCGCTTGGCGGCGCAGGCCACGTTCCCATGGCATTTTCGTTTCGCACTTGTTTGCTTCTTCGATCGTGTTGTCGATCCAACGTTTGCTAGAACCCATTTTATCGCTCCTCATGTTTGCCGTCTTCATTGGCGGCGTTGAGTACATCTTGCTGTTTGAGCGGGGCAAGAATTTGGCATGGACAAAGTTTTTCACAGAAATGTTAAGAAATGTTGGCCGCAATTCACGATTGTTGTGAAGCGCCAGTAAAATAAGGGAAATCGGCAGGTCGTAAAAACAATAGGGGGTAAAAACCCATGATTGTTTCGTTCAATTGAGGCAGTTCCCCGCCCCAATCTCGCCTAAGTCAAAGCCTGATGGCCGCAATCAACCGTCCGTAGTCGGCCTCTTTATTGTGACATGTGCGGCGGTAACTGTAGAATCGGTCAGGGTTCGCATAGGTGCAATGCCGCGTCCAAGCCGCATCTTTGATCCCAGCGGCCCGAAGCCGTGCCAAACCAAACGCGGGCAGATCGAACTGCATCTTGCCAATCGCCCCATTCGCAAAGAACCGCGCGTTGGCGTGATCTTCGTCGATAAACCGCTCGGCGAAGTCGATCCCAACCTCATAGGCTTTCTGGCTGATAGACGGGCCGATCACCGCCACGATGTTTTCGCGTGTCGCCCCAAGCCCCACCATCGCATCGATTGTCGCATCGAGTACGCCGTTCAGCGCCCCTTGCCAGCCCGCATGTGCCGCACCGATCACGCCCGCGTCCTTGTCCGCAAACAGCACTGGTTGGCAATCGGCGGTCAGTACGGAAAGGGCGATCCCTTTCGTTGCAGTCACTAGCGCATCGGCCTTGGGCTTATCGGCGCTTACCTCTGACACCGTCACACAATCCGCCGAATGGATTTGATGCACGCCCATCAGATGCGTGTCCGCGACACCCAGCGCCTTAGCCACGCGGCCCCGATTGATGGCGACGATATCGTGTTGGTCAGAGCTGCCAAAACCGCAGTTCAGCCCCGCAAACACACCTGACGATGCGCCACCCCCGCGCCCGAAAAAGCCGTGCTGCGTGCCGTCCAACAAATCGTGGGTGATAATGTCGAGTGTCATGTCTCTAATCCCGCTGGTGGAATGCCGTTTGAGGGAAACAAACCGATTACCTTGAAAAGCGACCCCATGGCGTCTGGATGTGTCAGCCGCCAATGCGCTTGAATGTGCGCCTCAAGGGCTGCATCGGTCAAGCCCTTCGCGAGGGCCTGCGCACGCGGCGTGATACCAAGCCGTTCAAGGAAAACCCCCTGCGGTGTGACGCGGGTAAAACAGGTGGCGGCTTTGGCAATCGCCTCGAAATCCACATGCGCCGTCAGATCGGCCATGCCCGGATTGGCAAAGGGATTGGCCGTCTCGTGGTTTTGCAGCGCTTGCAAGGTATCACCAAGTGAATGCCAGTCGCCGTAGTCGATAATCAGGGCCGCACCGCCATGCGCCTCAATCCGCTGGCTCATCTCACCGACGATGCTGGGCAGGGCAGGGCAGTGCTCGACGATATCGCCCTCCTTCGTGTCGGACAGGCGGTCCTCTAACAGTGCAATCGGCGCAGGTGCAGACAGACCCATCAATAACGTATCGCCCTGAACCCCCACCATATGCTCGCGCCAACCTGCCTTATCGCGGGTGAACTGGCGGATCGGCAGCGCGTCAAAGAATTCGTTGGCGACTAGATAAAGCGGGGCTTGCGGCAATGTCTCGATACTGTCGTGCCACGTGGCATCTGGCACGGCCTCGGCCTGACGTTTGCGCAGGGTGGGCGATGTCTCGATGAAATGCACGGAAAGAGCAGCATGGAAGCCTACGACGCCCCGTGTGGCCCGCAGCGCATCCGCCATCAGCGTGCCACGACCGGGGCCAATCTCGGCGAGGGTGATTTGTGCAGGCGCGCCTTGGTCCATCCACGTCTGCGCAAGGCACAGCCCGATCAACTCGCCAAAAATCTGGCTGATCTCGGGGGCCGTGGTGAAATCACCACTCGCACCAAACGGATCGCGGGTCGCGTAATAGCCGAACTGTGGATGCATCAAGCAATCGGCCATAAAATCGGCCAAAGTCATCGGACCTGTCGCGGCAATGCGCTGGGCCAGCAAAGCACCCAGCTTGGTCATCTGCGCAGCGCCCAGATCACAACGCTGCTTCCAATCAGGATCATCGGCAGGGTCAAGGTCTGGCCCATGGTCAGCCCGTAACCATTCATGTGAAACGCAAGGCCCAGCGGATTACCCTCGGTTATGAATTGCGCATCGGGTTGGCGGACGAACTCAACGAGGAAACGGGCGATGCCGTAGCCTGTAAAGAATGTACCCGTCAGCAGCCAAGGCTTCTTTAGACCCCCAAAGCGGAACGCCAGCAGGATCAGGATCGTGCCGAGCAGCAACCCCTCAAGACCCGCTTCATAAAGCTGGGACGGGTGACGCGGGCCACTGCCGTCAGGCGCAGTTGGGAAAATGACGCCCCAAGGGACCGTTGTCTCGCGGCCCCAAAGCTCGGCGTTGATGAAATTGGCGATGCGCACCAGCAAGATCGCGGGCGTGGCCGCAAGGGCGATCCCATCGGCCAGCTTGGGCAGGGCCACGTTATGGCGGCGACTAAACAGATAAACGGCGACGATCACCCCGATAAACCCACCGTGAAACGACATGCCACCCGTCCAGATTTGCGGGATCTCAATCGGATTGGCGAGGTAATAGGCTGGTTTGTAGAACAACACATACCCAAGCCTGCCGCCCGCAATCACACCCATGACGATATAGGTGAGCAGGTCTTCCATCTTGGCAGGCACCATCGGAGCACCAGCAGTCCAAAGCGAGTCACGCTTAAGCGCGGCCTTCAGCAACTGCCAACCGAGCATGATCCCCACGATATAGCCCATCGCATACCAGCGCAGGGCAAAGTGGAAACCGAAAAGATCGAGGCTGAAGATCTCGGGCGAAATGTCGGGGAAGGTGATGGCTGCTATCATGGCGCCTACCTTCCTTGCAGCCATGTTGAAGTCAAGAGGTTGAACGCGGGGAAACCTTGCCCCATATAACAATCAGATAGAATTGGAGACTGCGATGCAGACCAGAAACAAGATACTCGACGACATCAGCGCCTTGATGACAAATGCAATGGGCGTGGCCCAAGGCGCCAAAGATGAGGCCGGCACCGCGATGAGCGGCATGATGGATCGCTGGCTCGCCGATCGCGATTTCGTGACGCGCGAAGAATTTGAGGCTGTGCGCAGCATGGCGCAAAAAGCGCGCGAAGAGAACGCAGCACTGCTGGCGCGGATCGAAGCGCTTGAGGCGAAGAAGAAGTAAACACGCCACGCATGTAAAATACATGAGAGGGTAGCGTATAGCGGGCCAAAACCTTTGCTAACATAGCTCGTTCCCGCTTCTCTTATGAAGTCACCGATTGGAACTTGAGGCCTGTCACCTCGTTTCAGTATACAGATCAACGTGTTCATACCAAAAGAAGAACACACGCTAGAAATAGGGCAGGGGGAAGCTAATACCCGCTAAGGATGGCGGCAAAGAGACCTTCACTGCACTAACAAGGCCGTCACTTCCGAACGGAAAAAGCGGACGTTAATAACACCTTCGAAACCTAGGTAGACAGTTTTCACGGGGGGTGATTAGGGCGTTGGCAAGTGTCAATATATAGCTGTTACCGGCCGCAAGGTTGCTCATTAGTTATTGAGCATAAGCGGTCAGACGTGCTGATACCTCGCTGCCCCAGAGGCCGATTTCAAGCCCAGCTCGACTTAAGCTGCAAGTCGTAAGAATGGCAGTTCCCTAAGTTAAGAAGACTTCATGCAGAGTGTTTTGAAGTCCCCCAGTTTTTCGACTGGCGAATTCATCACCTGGCGACCTGCTCAGTGGTTTTGGTTGCAACTTTTAGGCCAATAGCACTTTTACGCTGTGTGCCTGATATAATTTTTCTAGCGTGCTTTTAAGCACATCTTTTTAGCGTGCTTTTAAGCACCTCTTATTTTAAAAATTATAAGGAAGATCGACGATGAACCCGACAGCCCATTCACCTTTATCGCGGCGCGCATTTCTGAAATCGACAGCGGCGACTACTTTTGCAATCGCCTTTGTGCCCACAGCGCGCGCGGAAACTCATGCCGTAGGTACCGTATTTGCGAGTCCGGCCAATCTTGCCAAAGCGATCCAAACGCCCCATGGACTGGCTTTTACGGAAAAATTCGAAGAAACGCTTGAAGAACAGTATCTTGAGTTTCTGGTCGAGCATTGGCTCCAACATATGGATGTAAACTTTACAGGCGGAGATCAAGTGCCTGACGTGTTTTACGCTTTAGGATGCGAGACACGGACAGATGCACCTTTCAATGGCACGACCCTGCGAATTCCGGCCTATGTTGACATGACAAAGGCTAACGGCGGTCAACCCATTGTTGGTCCAACGCTTACTATGGAACGTGGTAAGACAACGGGGGTTCTGCTGAAAAATGCAATCCAAGGCTGCGGCGCGGATGCGATCCCTGGTGTTGTGGACAACTTGTCAGGCTGGAAGCCTCATGATTTCACTTCAACCAATTTGCACACACATGGCCTGCACGTTTCACCGCAGGCCCCGTCGGATGATGTGTTGATTATCCTAGATTCCGAATACAAACCGCATTCGGAGCATGCCGGACACTCTGCACATCATACGATCCAGAGCGCCTTGGATGCGACCTCATATGCCTATCGCTATGAGTTACCAAGTGACCATCCCGTAGGCACCTTCTGGTACCACCCGCACAAGCACGGCTCGGTCGCCGCACAGGTTGGCCCGGGCATGGCAGGCGCACTCATCGTCAGGGCCCCTGAGATCGAAAACGACTTTGACACGCTTCTGGCCACGAATTGCAACATCACTGCCAACGATGAAGAGATCGTGGTGCTGCAAACCATTTCCTATTTCGAAACCACAACCGGTGGGGGGGCAGGGCAAGGCGTGTTCTACCCTTATGGCTATTACGTTGGTGCCGTCGAAGATAACTTTGATCCCAACACCTGCAACGGGCTGACACCGACCAAAGCTGCGACTGTCCCAGGATTAGGTGTCAACGGACAGATTAATCCGGTCATCACAATGGATCAGGGCGAGATTAAGCGGCTGCGCTTTGTAAATGCTTCGAACGGCCAGACCATCGTGCCGCAGTTCGTCGGCGAAGGTGCGCCCGAAGTCTATGCAATTGCGGTGGATGGTATTGCACTGCTGCCGCCCACCGCTCCTAACGTCGCTCCCGATGCCCTCTTGGACCCAGAGTACTTCAAGATTGATTATACGGTCAAAGAAACGGATGCAGAGGCCTATTGGACCAATGCGGAACTTATTACTTTGGCTCCGGGGCAGCGACTTGACCTGCTCATAAGGGCGGGCACCACCGCGGGCAGTTTTCAGTTGCAGGGCGCGGCGAAAGGATCTGTGCCGATGGTCGTTGAAGGGGGTGATGCGAACACTGCCAAAATTCTGATGGTTGAGGTAACGGCAGAACCGAGCACCAAAAACCAGACTATTCCGACTGTCAGCCTTTTTGAAGCGGCAACCATCCAGCGCCCGGTTCCACCGACTGTTGCGATTGACGGCGTCTGGCCAGCAGCGACACAATCGATCGAGTTCAAGACAATCGAAGAGAACTTCACCGAGGCCTATCCTTCAAGACCCGCCTTTGTGGTGAATGATCAGTATTTTGATGCGGTCGTTGGCGATCCGGCACAAATTCAGCTGCTCAAAGGCGATACGGATGTCTGGAATCTTTACAGCAGCAACGATGCCCATATTTTCCACATCCATATCAACTCGTTCCAAGCCCTCGGTCGGTCGACATATGACGCGGGAAATCGCGTTTACAATGCCCCAGTGACCTACCAGATGCCGATCTGGCGGGATACGATCTATATCGATAGCATTGGGGGCACAGACATTCAGTTAACCCAGGCTGCACAGAAATATGAGACATACACGCCGGGGACGATGGTCACGATGGCCAGTAAACAGGTTGATTTTACAGGTGAATTCGTCCTGCATTGCCACAATCTGTTCCACGAGGACAATGGTATGATGTTGACCGTCTCGATCCTCGATCCTGAGACCGGCGGCACGGATAGCGAGTAACGCTTCAGAGGTCGCGCACATCCGGCATGGTGTTGAACGACGCCTTTACGGCGTGCGCGGCCTTATTGTGTATTTCTGGTGGGCCCTAACTGGAATGGGTTTCTGTTCGTTTAATTTGGTCGGTGAGGGAGGAAGTGCACCGCTAATCTGAGATTGTGTTCCAGTAATGAGCAATGGCATGCAGGCGCTCGTGAAAACGCCCGGGCCAAAGGAATTCGGACCCGACCATCAACGGATCTTACATCCACTTCGCCACCGAGGCGCGGGTGCCTTCGGAAATCTCGAACCGGACGGGTTTTTGGGTTTTGCTTTGCAGAACGGATGCGCGGGCTTTGATCTGCCCTGAAGCCATTACATCCACGACTTTCATCCTCCGATCCACCATTCCCTCCCATAGCGACAACCAGACGTTGACGGCGCTGTATATCACAAGATGTGCAAAAGCAGCTGACGGCAGGAAAGAGCCCTTAGTGCAGGTTTTCTGCAATGCAGCTAATGTCTGTTCCCGCGTGTGGGCCAAAAACCTTCAACAATTGCTTGAGTTTTGAATGGGATTTTTGGCACGGTGCTGAATGACTGCTGTGCGGGACTTTGCTGCCGCTCGAGGTAGGAATGAAAGGCCGCGTTCTTGCAGAGTGGAGGACACTATCCGTCGAAACCATCACCGGTCTCAACGAAGCATGAACACTATTCGACCGCCAACACGCCCTTTCGGTGTTTTGCGGTGATTAACACTGGTTATCCACATGTTAATTGTCTCAAAGCCGACTTATCCCCAAGAAATTGCTTTACAGGAGGGGGGGTAAGCCGTCACCATATGCAGTAGGAACAAGACGAGAACTATACCGTTCCTAGAGCAGCCAACTAGTCATAGCGCCAATCTGCCCGACGCTTTGATCATAAAAAAGAGGCCGAGCATATGTCGCTGTCAGAGCATTTTGAAAACGCAGAAGACCTGCATCCCATTGATTTGGTTGAGCATATTGCCGAGCATCACGCTTGGGAATTTGACCGCATTCATGACGATCAGATCGCGATGGCGGTTGTGGGCCAGTGGCGCACCTATTCCATTACGTTGGCGTGGTCTGCATATGACCAAACCCTGCGCCTGATTTGCACATTCGAGATGGAACCGCCTCCGCACCGTATGGCCGCGCTATATGAGACATTAAACACTATTAACGATCGCCTTTGGGCTGGATCGTTCACGTGGTGGGAAGAGCAAAAGATGATGGTTTACCGTTACGGGTTGGTTTTGGCGGGCGATCAGGTCGCTGGTCCCGATCAGGTAGACACGATGATTAACGCGGCTGTGGCGGCATGTGAGCAATATTACCCTGCAATTCAACTGGTCACATGGGCCGAGCGCACCCCTGCGGACGCGGTGCAAGTGGCCATTGGTGGCGCTTACGGTCGCGCCTGATTTGCGCTGAGGGCTGCGCCCTCATCGCCACACTGGGGGGCTAGCCCCCCAGACCCCCCAGCATATTTCACCTCGGAAAAAGGCAAAAGCGATGAACATGGAAGATGTGGCAAAGCATGGTTTGGTGCTTTTGGGCTGTGGCAAGATGGGTGGTGCAATGCTTAAGGGCTGGCTTGAAGGCGGTTTGCCTGCAAGTTCCGTCTATGTGCTGGACCCGTTTCCGTCTGATTGGCTAAAGTCGACGGGTGTGCATGTGAATGCGGGTGTGCCTGAGGCCCCTGCGATTGCCTTGATTGCCGTGAAGCCGCAGATGATGGGTGAGGCGTTGCCTGCGATGCAGGCGCTGGGCAATGGGACGACGTTGTTTGTCTCTGTCGCGGCTGGCACCCCGATTGCGAAGTTTGAGGATGTGCTGGGAGCGCAGGCCCCGATTGTGCGCGCGATGCCAAATACCCCCGCCGCTATTGGCCGTGGCATATCCGCGATTGTTGGGAATGGCAATACGACGCCCGCGCATATGGTGCTGGCGGAGGCGTTGCTCTCTGCGGTGGGTCAAGTCGTGCATTTGGAAAATGAAGGCCAGATTGACGCCGTCACTGGCGTGTCTGGCTCCGGCCCTGCCTATGTTTTCCATCTGATCGAGACATTGGCGGCTGCGGGTGAGGCGCAAGGCCTGCCTGCCGCCATGGCGATGCAACTGGCGAAAGCAACGGTTGCCGGCGCAGGCGCTTTGGCCGAGGCGGCAGAGGAAGATCCGAGCCAGTTGCGCGTGAATGTCACCTCGCCCAATGGCACGACGCAGGCCGCGTTAGAAGTACTTATGGATGAGGCAAACGGTTTCCCTGCCTTGCTAGGCCGCGCCGTCAAGGCCGCGACAGACCGTTCAAAGGAGTTGGCTCGTGGGTGAAATTAGTTTTGATGACTTTGTGAAGGTTGATGTGCGTGTCGGCACGGTCATTCGCGCAGAACCTTTTCCAGAGGCGCGCAACCCTGCGATCAAGATGTGGGTCGATTTTGGCGATGAGATCGGCGAGAAAAAGACCTCTGCCCAAGTCACTGTGCGCTATACACCAGAGCAATTGGTCGGGCGGCAGGTGATGGCGGTGGTCAACTTCCCACCACGCCAGATTGGCAAGTTCATGTCAGAAGTCCTCGTCTTGGGGTTTCCTGACGAGGAAGGCGCGATTGTTTTGGCGCAACCCGAATTTGAAGTACCCAAAGGGGGGCGGATGCATTGAAAAAACTATTGATCACCCGCGCCATGCCCGATGCGACAATCGCGGCAGCACAGGCGCGTTTTGAGGTCGATCTGCGCGAAAGCATGGACGGCATGATGGTTGATGAGGCGGCTGCCGCTTTGGCCGACTACGACGTGATCCTGCCGACTTTGGGTGATCAATTCACTGCTGAGGCCTTTGCTGGCGATATCCGCTGTAAGGTGCTGGCGAATTTTGGTGTGGGCTACAACCATATCGATGTGGATGCGGCGCGAAAGGCGGGGGTTGCGGTGACCAACACGCCTGATGCTGTGACGGACGCGACTGCCGATCTTGCGATGACGCTGATCCTTTCTGCTTGCCGCAGGGCGGGCGAGGGCGAGCGGCTGTTGCGCTCTGGGCTCTGGCTTGGCTGGCAACCGACGCAGATGCTGGGCACCCATGTGACGGGCAAACGGCTTGGTATCGTCGGCATGGGGCGGATCGGGCAGGCGGTCGCAAAGCGCTGCCACTACGGGTTTGACATGCCCGTGATCTACTACAATCGGTCCGAAAAAGAGGTGGATGTGCCAGCAAGGCAGGTCGAAAGCCTCAGCGCGTTGATGAGCCAAGCCGATATCATCGTTGTCACCGTTCCGGGTGGTGGATCAAATACCAATATGATTGACGCTGCAATGCTGGCCGAAATGCAAGAAACCGCAGTTTTCATCAATGTGGCGCGTGGCGATGTGGTGGATGAGGCGGCCTTGATTACCGTCTTGCAAGAAGGGCGGATCGCAGGCGCGGGCCTCGATGTCTACGCGCGAGAGCCATTGGTGCCGCAGGCCTTGCGTGACCTCGAAAACGTGGTGCTCTTGCCGCATCTGGGCACGGCAGCACTCGAAGTTCGCGAAGCAATGGGGCAAATGGCCATCGATAATCTCATCGCTTGGGACGAGGGCGCGGCACTGCCCAATCTGGTCAACTAGGCCGTATCGCCCACGGCCTCGCGCCAATGACGGCGGCATAGGGACACATAACGCTCGTTGCCACCCACCGCGACTTGATCACCTGTAGTCAGCACAGTGCCATCCGCATCCTTGCGCACCACCATCGTCGCCTTTTTCCCGCAATGGCAGATTGTGCGGATTTCGCGCATCTCGTCGGACAGGGCGAGAAGGGCGGCAGAGCCTGGAAACAACTTGCCCTGAAAATCGACCCTTAGGCCGAAACACATGATCGGTACGCCAAGATCATCAACCGCGCGGGCAAGCTGCCAGACTTGGGTCTCGGATAGAAACTGGGCCTCATCAATGAAAATGCAGGCGCAAGGGCCAGCATCCAGACGGGCTTTAATCTTGGCATAAAGATCTTCGGTCATCCCAAAGGTATCAGCATCCGCGCCAATGCCAATGCGGCTGCCGATACGACCCTCGCCCGCACGTTTATCGAACTGGGCGATGATCAAATAGGTCTGCATCCCGCGCTCAATATAATTGTGCGAGGCCTGTAACAGCACGGTCGATTTGCCGGCGTTCATTGTGGAGTAGTTGAAATAGAGCTTTGCCATGGCGCTTGAATATCGCTGCGAGGTGCTCTTTTGCAAGACCACCTCGCAGGATTAATCGCCAACACCGAAGTGAACGGTTCGTCCCGCAAGAAACTTGTTACATACACGAATAAGGTGGCAGCAGCTGTCTGGCACGAGGGGCACCAGAACGGCCAAAATACGCACCCTAACTAGGATTTGCGATGCAAGTTGGCACCTACTGGTTACTGTCCCGATACAAAGGACTGTTTTATCAATGACAAACTTTGCACGACCCATTAATGGGAACAGCGTAAGAGTTTTCCCCGTA
>Ga0115545_1000644_pt1 | contig 18789 bp, 21 predicted proteins | sample COGITO_mtgs_1003_FD_87188 | JGI IMG/M metagenome (GOLD analysis project Ga0115545, IMG submission 87188) | Pelagic marine microbial communities from North Sea - COGITO_mtgs_100330 | ecosystem: Environmental > Aquatic > Marine > Epipelagic | place: Germany:Helgoland, sampling site Kabeltonne...
TTCTTCTTTTGACCTATACGGTGGCAACGATCTTCTGACTGCATGCGAAGAGCTAAGTCAAAACTATTCGCAAAATAAACAACGTTGTTAGCCGCCGTTAATGTTATCCCATGTCCACCTGTTTGAGGGTTTCCAATAAAAAACCTAGCATCTCCATTTTGAAAATGTTCTATTGCTTGTTTTCTATCCTCATCAGAAGTGTCACCATAGTAAGTAACCGTGGACCTGGAACCGTAAGTCTTAATAAGTGTGTCGTAAATTCTTTTTATATCATAACGAAATCTTGACCATATAATTACTTTGCCTGACATATCTTCTATACAATTAATAAGTTCTGGCAAACGGTTATCTTTAATCTCTATAGTATTTCCTTCATCTGTTTTTGTATGACCCGATAACACTTGTTGCAAGCGAACTAACTGCGTCATAATATTTGGAGCAGTCATAAACTCTTCATCATTAATTTGAGCTAAAGCAAAGTTTTTTATTTCTGAATATATTCTTTCCTGGTCCTCAGTTAACTGAACAGATCTTGTAATATAAACTTTATCAGGCAAGTCCAGGCACTCTTCTTTCATAATACGAGAAGAAAAGTTTTTAAGTAATTCATTTAATTTATCTAAGTTTTTATAACCTACTACCATATTAAATGAGTTAGCACCAACCGTTGTTTTTTTCATAATAGCAAAACGATATTGGTATTGAAAAAAGTTATCTCCCGTTTCTCCTAATAAGGTAGGACTTAAAAAATTACACTGCGCCCATAAATCTAATGGTGATTGTGTAACAGGAGAACCCGTTAAGATTCGCTTATATTTTGCTCCACGACTTATCTTTATAATCGTCTTTGTTCTTTTTGCTTTAGGGTTTTTTATAGCAGTCGATTCGTCAATAGCTAATAATGTTACCGATTTTTTTAATAAAGCGGCTAAGTACGATGTTCCCTTGGCAGTGGACAAAGCTTCTACATTCATTACAAAAATTCTTAGAACGCCTGGAACTTTTTCTTTTAATAAAGATAATAATAATTCTTTTTCTTTTTTATTTGGCGAGGGCCGCCATACACAAATTTCTTTTTCTATATGATCTGGTAAATGCACAGGTATCTCTATATTAGACCAGTTTCTGTAAACTCCTTTTGGAGCAATAACTACAAAAGTATCTATCTCATTTTTCTCAAATAAAATACCTACATTATCAATACACACTTTAGATTTACCTGTACCCATCTCCATAAAGTATGCCCATACAGATTGGTTCCAAGATATTTTTAATACATCTTCTTGATGCTTAAAAGGTTGTGTCTTAAATTTGTACATAATATACCATCATAGTACATTATGGAATATCACAGTCAAGTGTTGACATTATTTATTTTATAGAATAGTTTTATGTATACGTAATTTTACGTGTGACTCCAATGATTGTGGTCTACTTAATTGTAGACCATAGTTTAAGAGCAGAAAGGATACATTATGTCAATAGTATACGTGGTACAAGAAAATCCAAGAGTAGATATTTTATCTGCTACTAAGTACGGTGAACTTTTACCATTAGCAAATCCATCAGAACAACTACATCTAAGTCCAGGGCGAATAATAAGTTTATTTAAGAGAAAACTTAAAAACTTTTCTGATAAAGACTTCTTATTATTAATTGGAGATCCTGCACTGATTGGAGTTGCCGTTACTGTTGCCAGTGATATCAATGACGGAAAGGTTACTGTTTTGAAGTGGGATAGAATAGAAAAAATGTACTATCCCGTCAAACTTTCCTTTCGTGGAGGCATTGGAGATTATCAACAATAAACCTGACAAGGAGGTATGTTATTATGAATAACGAAATATGGAAAGAGGTAGAAGCAGATGCAGACAAATTTAAAGACTTATCTACCGAAGGTGGTAAAGATCTAAGTGATTTGATTCGCCAAGCCACAAACCTAAACAAGCAGATAGATGTTTTAGAAGAAGAGTTAAAAACTCTTAAACAGAAAAAGCAATCTTATATGTTTGATTTAATTCCTGCAAAAATGGGAGAAATGGGTATGGATAAAGTTGAAGTAAATGGTAATGCCGTTTCACTTTCTACTTTTGTAAGTGCAACGATGCCTAAAGATCCTATTCAAAGGGAACAAGCTATGTCACATCTTCGTGATATAGGTGCTTCTGATTTCATTAAGAACCAAGTAATGGTTAATTTTGGAATTAATGAAGACAATATGGCACGATCAGTACAATCTGAACTTGATGATAAAGGTATGGATACTACTGCACGTGTGTGGGTAGAACCATCTACATTAAAGAAATTGGTTCGTGAACGTGTTGAGAATAATCAAAAAATAGATTTAGAATTATTTAAAGCACATGTTGGTCAAGTCGCTAAAATTAAAGGAGGTAAAGATGAGTAAAGCTAACAATAAAGAAGTGAGTATCCTAGAGGAAATGGCAAAAGACTCTGGGGGTGGTTTTGAAGAAGTATCGTCTTCTGATGTTCAAATACCATTTATAAGAGTAATACAAGCTATGAGTCCACAAATTAAAAAAACGGATTCTGCTTTTATAAAAGGTGCAGGACAAGGAGATATTTTTAACACTGTAACAAAAAAGTTTTGGAGTGCAGATGAAGGTATACTTGTTATACCAACATACTTTCAACAAAAACTTTTAGAGTTTGTACCTCGTACACAAGGTGGTGGTTTTGTAGGAGAATTATCTGGATCATCAGACGAAGTAAAAAAAGCTCAAAGAGATAAAGAGACGGGTATGGAACTATTAGAAAATGGTAATGAGTTAGTAAGAACTGCTCAACACTATGTAAAAATAGTACATGAAGATGGAACTCTTGAGAATGCAATTGTGGACATGAAAAAAACACAGTTAAAAAAATCAAGACAATGGATGAGTATTATGATGATGCAAAAACATAATGGTAAAACTCTTCCATCTTTTTCACAGATCTATAAATTAAAAACTATAGAAGAGGGAAATGATAAAGGGTCTTGGTATTCTTGGATTATCGAACATGAAAAAATGGTGGATAAGATAGAGTATTATAATGATGCTAAGTCGTTACATACAAGTATCAAGGATGGTGAGTTAACGGCTTTACCACCGACAGATGCCAATAAAGACGACGTACCATTTTAACTGTGAGCAATGCCCCCTTCGGGGGGCATACTTATTATGGAGTCACTTACAAAAAGATTTTACGAATTATTTAAAGGTTTTTCTAAAGCACACGGTCAGACTGAATTAATAGATTCTACTAAGCACGGCAAACAAATGTCTAAAAGTTACATTGTCCGAGAGCCGTTGTCTTTGGATTTACTACAACAACATTTAGAAGGTAAAAGAGGTATCGGCAGTATACCTATAGATGAAAACAATAAATGTGGTTTTGGTGTTTTAGATATTGATGAATACAATTTAGATTTAAAAAATTTAGCAAAGAAAATTAAAAGTTTAAAATTACCTCTTACATTATGTAGATCTAAATCTGGAGGTGCACATTTATATATTTTTTTAAAAGAAAAAATAACTGCAACAGAAATAAGAGACAGACTTTCAGAATTTGCTTCTGCATTAGGATATGGTAACTGTGAAATATTTCCTAAACAAGAAGAAGTAATTGTAGAGAGAGGAGATGTAGGAAACTTTATTAATCTTCCTTACTTTAATTATAAATACACAATGCGTTATGCAATAAATAATAAAGGAGATGACGTATCTTTAAAAGATTTTATTACTAAAGCAGAGAAAAATAAAATTACTATTAAAGATTTAAGAGACATAGTTATAGGAACAAATAAAAATATTTTACCATCGGGACCTCCTTGTTTAAGACAATTAACAGAGTTTGGTATACCAGAAGGTGGACGTAATAATACAATGTTAAATATAGGTTTGTATTATAAAATGGCTTCTCCAGAAAATTGGAAAGACTTACTTGAAAAACATAACAACGATCATTGTACTCCACCGTTACCTGCAAAAGAAATAGTAACAATACAAAATCAATTAGAGAAAAAAGAATATTTTTATGCTTGCAAACAAGAGCCTTTAAAAAGTCATTGTAATAAATCATTATGTAAAACAATGAAGTTTGGTGTAGGTACAAATTTATCCATGCCTACTATCGGAGGATTAACTGTAGTTGAATCAGAGCCACCTGTTTGGTTTGTTGATGTAGATGGACATAGGTTAGAGTTATCTACAAAACAATTACAAATGCAGGTAGACTTTCAAAGAGCATGTATGGAACAAATGTATAAAATGCCTGCAAGATTAAAAGAGTCAGATTGGAGAGAAATGGTAGATGCTTTATTAGCAAATGCTACAAGAATATCTGTTCCAGAAGAGTTAACACAAAAAGGACAGTTTCAAGAATTATTAGAAATGTTTTGTACTGCAAGATTACAAGCAAGAAGTCCAGAAGAATTAATGACAGGTAAACCCTGGACAGATGAAGACTGTACATATTTTAAATTAAGTTCTCTACAAGATTTTTTAAAGAGACATAATTTTAATATTTATACTAGAGGTCAAATAACAGAAAGATTAAAAGAATTAAATGGTGGATCTGAAGCAGATAAACAATATAGATTTAAAGATAATAAAAACAAATGGCAAACTGTAAGGGTTTGGTCTATACCAGAAATTAAAAGAGGAGAAGTTGATCTACCAAAAGTAGAAGTTGATAAAGATGAGGAGCCACCGTTTTGATTGAACAAACAATATTAGGACCGCCCGGATGTGGTAAAACTCAAACAAACTCTAAATTAGTAAAGGAGTTTATTGATAAAGGAATAAATCCTTCTAAGATTGCCAATGTTTCTTTTACAAAGAAAGCCGCAACTGAAAGCAAAGAAAGAGTTTGTAAAGACTATGATATGCAAGAAGATGATTTACCTTTTTTTCAAACATTACACTCAATGGCTTTTCATACTTTAGGTTGTAAAATAGATGATGTTATAAGAGGAACTGATTTAAAAAAAATATCAGAGGCAATAGGATTAGATTTTACTACTAAGTCTAAAGATGCAGAAAATGATTTTGATATGGTAGGATTTAAAAAAGGTGATGCGTATTTAAATATGTATCAATTATCAAGAAGTAAAAGAATATCTTTAGAAGATGTTTTTCAAGAGCAAGGCAATTATGATTTACACTATAACGAATTATTTAGGTTTGTAGAAACATACGAAGATTATAAAACTAGAAAAGATAAAATTGATTTTACAGATATGATTTCTAATTTTATAAATAAAGGAGAGTGTCCAGATATAGAAGCTTTATTTGTTGATGAGGCTCAAGATCTTTCTACATTACAGTGGAAGATGGTAGATGTATTAAGACAAAATCCAAACATACAAATTTTTACAGGAGATGATGATCAAGCGATTATGAGTTTTCAGGGGGCCGATGTTAATTGTTTTTTAAAAGCAACTAAAGAAAAAAGAGTTTTAACTCAAAGTTATAGAGTTCCTAAAGCAGTGTGGCAAGTAGCTCAACAAATAGTAACAAGAATAGATGGTCGAGCGATAAAAAAATGGGAACCAAAAAATGAAGAGGGTTCTGTTACGTATCATTATAATTTATCTGATGCTCCTATACATGAAGGAGAATGGGTTATATTAGCTAGAACAAATAGAATATTAGATCGTTATGCCGCTCAACTAAAAGATGAAGGATGGATTTATAGTAGACATGATCACCCTAGTATTCCTAAAAAAATGTATGAAGCAATACTTACTTGGGAAGATTTATGTAAAGGTAAAGAAGCAAACTTAACAAGTTTAAGAAATTTATATTCTTATATGAATGTTGGAGAAGGTTTTAAAAGAGGTTGTGGACCTACATCAAAAGCTTTTAGACAATTTGATATTGATCAAACTATTGGATTAAAAACACTTGAAGAAAGTGTTGGATTGCAAATGGGTAAAGAATATAGATGGCACCAAGTATTAGGTAAGATAGGATTGCAAACTCAAAACTATGTTTTAAATGCATTAAAGAGAGGAGACAATGTTAAGAAACCAAGAATAAAATTAAGTACTATACATTCTATGAAAGGTGGTGAGTGTGAAAATGTCTTATTAATTCCAGATATATCTTATGCGGCAAGCAAGGAATATCAAAGAGATCCATCAACAGAGCACAGAGTGTTTTATGTTGGAGTAACAAGAGCGAAAAAGAATTTACATATTATGCAACCACAAACAGAAAGGTATTACCAATTATGATAAAAATAATGGATATAAAACATAATCTATATGGTATATTTCCTACTCCTATTTATATTTCAAAATTAAATAAATTTACTAAAAAAGAATTAAATTATGTAGATAAGTTAAGTTTAAACATTAATAAAAATATGGGAAACGTAAGTTCTAAAAATTCTTATGTTCTAAATGATAAACCTTTTAATAATATTAAAAAACAATTATTAAATCATATTACAAAATATTTTGATGAAGTTATATCTACATCTGATAAAATAGTTCCATACATAACACAATCATGGCTTAACTATACTAAAGAAAATGAGTACCATCATTCTCATGCTCATCCAAATTCATTTGTATCTGGTGTTTTATACATAAATGCAAACAAAGAAAACGATAAAATCGTATTTGAAAAAAATAAGTATCAAGGAATAGATTTAACAAAAAAAGATTTTAATTTATATAATAGTGATTCTTGGTTTTTTCCTGTTCATACTGGCGACTTAATTATGTTTCCTTCAGATACACAGCATAAGGTTGAATATAAAAGAGGGAATAATATTAGAACAAGTATAGCTTTTAATATTTATATTAAAGGAATAGTAGGCAATTTAATAAAACTAACAGAGTTAAAATTATGATAAAAAGGAGGTCAACATGGAATTTTTAATTATGTATACAATAATCTATACTTTTATAGGTTTACAGAATGCAGGAGTGATATGACATATAAAATTAACTTAACATTAGAGTTTAAAACTAGACCAACAAAAGCTGAAGTAGAAGACAAATTATTTTGTTTAATAAGAGATGGCTTTACATTAAAAACAAAGGAAGAACATGAAAAAGAAAAACAACTTGTGGGCAAAGGGCAGTCCGCATTACCAAAACCTTAAAATACAACCTTCTCAATTTATAAACAAAAATAAATTATTGTTTGCAGAAGGTAATGTAATTAAATATATTTGTCGTCATCAAGCTAAAGGTAAGGCTGAAGATATCAGAAAGGCAATACATTATTGTGAAATGATATTAGCGAGAGATTATGAGTAAAAAACAAGGTATAATTATAAGCAAAGTATTTTTACAAGCACTCAGCGGTCATTTAAACGGGTTTTTATTTCAAACACAAGCTCACAGGGGGTTTTGTGGACAAAATTAGTTTGCCCGGAGGTAAATACGATATTATTTATGCAGATCCACCTTGGCAGTATAAAACATACTCAGGAGATTTAGTTACACCATATCCTATTATGAATGACGAAGATATTTATAGTATGCCTGTAAAAAAAATAGCTAGTGATAATTGTGTTTTATTAATATGGGTTACATTTCCTAAATTGATAGAAGGAATAGAAACAATTAAACGATGGGGATTTACATATAAGACTTGTGCTTTTGTTTGGATTAAAACAAATAAAAATTATAATACAAAACAAGTTACATTTATTCCTGAAGATAGTTTTTCTACTTTTTGGGGTATGGGTTATTGGACTAGAGCAAATGCAGAACTTTGTTTATTAGCTACTATAGGAAAACCAAAAAGAATATCTAAAGCAGTTCATCAAGTTGTTTATGAGCCAATACAAAGACACTCTAAAAAACCAGATTGTGTTAGAGATAAAATAGTTGAGTTATGTGGAGATTTGCCTAGAATAGAACTATTCGCAAGACAAAAAACTCCAGAATGGAATGTTTGGGGTAACGAGGTATAAATGTACGAACAAGATTTATTTGACGAAAAGACTTGGGTACCACCAAGCAACTTACCAGATCTTTCAAAAGAAAAAATCATATCCATTGATACAGAAACATACGATCCTAATTTAATTACTTTAGGTCCAGGGTGGGCCAGGAACGATGGTAGGTTAATAGGTATTGCAGTAGCTACTTCTAATTGGAAAGCTTACTTGCCTATAGCACATGAAGGTGGAGGTAATTTATCTAAGAGTATAGTTTTACGTTGGTTAAAAGATCAACTTAAACATGGTATGTCTGTAGTGTTTCATAATGCTCAATATGATTTAGGTTGGTTATCTACAGAAGGTATAACAGTTCCGGGCAAAGTGTTAGATACAATGATAGCGGCACCTTTAGTAGATGAAAATAGATTTTCATATAGTTTAAATGCTTTAGGTTACACGTATTTAGGAGAAAGAAAAAAAGAAGACGAACTAAAGAGAGCGGCTAGTCAACATGGTTTAGATGCTAAAAAAGATATGTGGAAACTTCCTGCATCTAGAGTAGCAAGTTATGCAGAAATGGATGCTAGATTAACTTATGATTTATGGACTGTGTTACGAAGAAAATTATCATTTGAAAATTGCGATAAGATATTAGATTTAGAATTATCTTTATTACCTATTATATTTAATATGAGAAAAAAAGGTGTAAGAGTTGATTTAGATAAAGCAGAAAAAACAAAAAAACTTTTACAAGGAAAAGAAGATGTATTGTTAAAGCAAGTAAAAGATGAAACGGGAGTGGACATTGAACCGTGGACAGCGACTAGTTTAGCAAAAGCATTTGACGCACTAAGTTTAACTTATGAACGAACAGAAAAATCTAACGCACCTAGTTTTACAAAACACTTTTTAAAAAACCATAAACATCCTGTAGCAAAAAAAATATTAGAAATACGAGAGTACAATAAAGCAAATACTACTTTTATAGAAACTATTCTTAATCATCAACATAAAGGTCGAATACATTGTGAGTTTAATCAATTAAGATCTGGTGATGGAGGAACAGTTACTGGCAGGTTTTCATCTAGTCATCCTAATTTACAACAGGTGCCTGCACGACATCCTGAGATAAAGAAAATGATACGAGGACTGTTTTTACCTGAAAAGGGTTGTAAGTGGGCAAGTTTAGATTATAGTGCCCAAGAGCCAAGGTGGTTGATGCATTATGCTTCTTTAACTCCAGAAACAAAAGAGCACCCTAAAGTAAAAGAGATTGTTACAAGTTATAGTAAAGACGATATAGACTTTCATCAAATGGTTGCAGATATAGCAGACATAGATAGGAGTTTAGCTAAGACAATTAATCTTGGAATTATGTATGGTATGGGTATAGGTAAGTTAGCACATATTTTAGGAGATATATCTTTTGATGAGGCTAAACAACTTAGAAATGAGTACGATGAAAAAGTACCTTTTATAAAAAACATGGCTTCTGCTGTTATGAGAGTGGCTACAAACAAAGGAGAGATAAGAACTCTTTTTGGTAGAAAGTGTAGATTTCCTATGCGTGAGCCTAAAGGATTTGGTGGATATAAAAAAGCTATACATATGGATAAGTTAGAAGAAGAATGGCAAAATATATTAGACACACCTTTAGAAGATAGAGATAAAGATTGGAAGAAAAAACATCCAGATAATTATCAAGTAGCTTTTACCTATAAAGCTTTAAACCGTCTTATACAGGCAAGTAGTGCTGATCAAACAAAAAGAGCAATGAAGATATGTTATGATAACGGATATTTACCTATGTTAACCGTACATGATGAACTTTGTTTTTCTATTAGCGAATCTAGTGAAGCAATTAAGATAAAAAATTATATGGAAAATTGTTTTCCAGAAATGAAAATACCCTCTAAAATTGATGTAGAAGTGGGCGATAGTTGGGGCGAATAAAAGTTCTTGATCTTTAATTGTAAACTATTATTTTAGTTGTTGGAGTCAAAGTATTTTAAATAACAAATACAACTGTTAATAAGAAATTTGGGGATAAATTACTATATTACTTTGACTCTTTAATTTAAGATGCAGGCCACTTATCTTTTTTCATCATACCACTTAATCTTTCAGCTCTTGTTCTTACTTGTTTACTCCAAGAACTGTCCAACATTTCTTTTGAGGCATTATCCCAATCGTGATTACCTATAGCTTCAAAGAACTTAGGCCATTTACTAGGGTTAAATCTTGTTCTACCCATGTTAAATAACATATCTATAATTACGGCTTGTCTGACTTTACTAAGACCGTTAAAAAAGATCCAATCTTTTGCTTCACCTTTTACTCTATTAATATCGTTTATTAACATAAAATTTATTTCTTCTCTAGTAATACCGATACCATCTGCCGCTACATTTCTACCAACGCCAATAGTAGGATGACCCACTAAAGTATCACCTGCTTTTACTTCTTTACCGTTTGCATCATCATATACACGATACCTTACGCCCTCGTGTAATGATATTAAATCTGTTATATTATCCAGTTTTTCTGGCATTTTTCCTCCTTGTTTTTCTCTTAACAAATGTTTTTACATTTGTAGGTTTTTTACCTACATTACCTGCGGATCTTTTTCTTTTTACAGCACTTGTTATTTGAGATTTAGTCATACGTTGAGCAGTAGCTCTTGGTACGCATTTAGGATATTTGCGTTTACTTGTTTTTGTTGACTTTCTACCACAAGCCTGAAACTTGCCTTTTTTCTTTGGAGATCCGATATCTACCCAATCTCCTTTAGGACCTTTTCCAAACCAAGCTTTAAGACCGCCCTTAGGTTTAGTAGCCATTATGCGCTCCTGTATCCACCACCACGTTTTTTGTAGGTACGTACTAACCAAGCATTAGCATAAGCGGAAGGATAAACATCAAATTTTCTTTTAGCTTCTGCTTTAACCTTTGCATATAATGCAGCGTTAGTTGGTTTAGATCCACTTTTTTTTGTAGATTTTCTTTTTTTTGTAGGTGTTTTTCTTTTAACAGCCATTAGGATTTAACCAATTTATAACCTTTTTTCTTAGCTGCAGCTCTTATTTGTGCAACTGTCATAACCTTAGTAGTTTTTTTAGCACCACCTTTAGCCATGTACTTGCCACCTTTAGCCATTTTAGACATGTACTTACCACCTTTAGCCATGTATTTACTCATTTTATTTCCAGGCATTTATTTCTCCTCATTATATAAGTTATCAAATGTAATATCAGGGTCAGTATAACTATCGTGTATTTCTGCCGTATGAATATATTGGCTTGGTCTAAAATCTGGAGCACCTTCGCCAGTAACCCATAAAGCAGGATTAGTTACCCTAACTCTATTATTAGGTAATGCTACTATATTACCAGTCCATGAACCAGAGTCAATTAATTGCAGTACATGACTCTGCTTATGTTGGGCAGGATCATCTGAGATATGACTATCTGTGTAATCCACGGTAAACAAATAACGACCTTTAAAAAACTTACCACCTATTTTACACATCCAAGGACTAGAACCTACTCTGCCCATAACAATAATAGAGTGATTACGTGAAGAGCAATCCCAAGGTTGTGCAAGATGTGTGTCCATTCTACTAGGCCATTCTTCAAGAGTTTCATCGGCAATTAAACTAGTAATTGGCATTCTTGCCCACATAGCTCCACCATAAACATTCTTTTTTTCATCTATACCTGTAAATACAACTTGAAAAGATAAACAACGATCAGGAATAGTATTAACTGCTATGACTAAAGCATGTAAATAATCGCCACGATATTTTATATGGTTGTGTGTAAATTCTTTTCGTACCCACGCTTTAAAGTGCGGGATATTCGATATTAAATAAGACATGTCCTATTAATACCATATATTATTCTTTTTTACCAGTGTTACAATATAAACCAAACCAAGCCGCTCCTGCTCCTACAATAACACTTACAAATGCAGATTGAGCGTTTGTTGGATCTGGTAAATTCATAAACCATTCTGTAACTCTAAAGAAAGCAAATCCATATAGCGTTATTAGTAGTCTTGGCCATATACGCCATTTATCTAAATTTTCTGGTGTCATATTAATCTCCTTTTTCTATAACCCAATTATCTTTTAATAATTGATAATCTAAATATAATTCTGTATCTGCGTACCCTCTACCTTCGTTCATACAAATTAAATAATATTTTGGCTCATATAGTTTACAAGATTTATCATCTCCTTCAACAGGATGCGCTAATACAAATTTTATGGTTATCCCAATGGCTACTACAACAAGTAACAATATAGCTATTCCTATTGAAACCATTCTTACCATTTCATACATTTCTTTTTGTTTTTTTATTTTTGCAGCTCGTGCTTCTTTGATTGCTTGTTTTTTCTTATCTAATCTTTTTTTACGTTCTTCTAAAATAAACTCCCAAGTCCCATGACCAAAACGATGATTGATTAATTGTTTCATTTCATATAAAGCTTCTTGAGCAAGTTTTGCGTCAATCACTTCCTTGGCCACGTTCTCAACAGCGAACGGATCGGCTCCTTTTTTTTCACGTTCTTTTATAACTTGTTGTTGACCATTTAAAGCATTATCAACATGGCTTATAACATCACCAATATCCTGTACGGCTGTGATGTTTGTCTTAATAAAATCTACACTTTTTTTAACTAATGCAATTCCAGCGAGCGCTGCAGATATAGGTTCAACCATTATGCTTTTCAATGAATCTATCAAGCTTTACTTCTAATCGAAGAACTAACTCTTTTATTTCTTTTGTTTCATTGTTAAGCTCAGATTTTGTTGCGTAGTCTTCTCTTGTTCTATTTAGTAAAATTTGTAGTCTTTTTACTTCTGAAAACATTTTACTAAATGCCCAGGCAAATGGCCCAAGAACCACGGTTATAATTATATTCCACATCATCATTGGATCCATTTCCATTAGTTGATACCTAGTAATTTATTTTGCTCTACCTGATTAAGTGCGTTTTTTGCCTGACTAACTACTTGGTTTTTAGTTGGTATTTGTATATCATTTTCTTCTAATTCACTTTGTATAGCTTCTGTTGCAGGTGTTACAAGTTCTCTGCCCACGGCTTCACCTCCTGCTCCAACGCTTTCAACCGTTCCCATTGTTGTATACTTTCTAACATTTTGTCTCATAAACTCATCTATTTCTTTACTTCTAATAGATTGTAAATCGTCTATTTTAACACCTAATTCTTTAGCTCTTCTCATTTGCCTAGATGTTAAATTAGCAGTAGTCATAGATTTTAAAACTGTCTCTGAACGTAAAGCTTTACCCATAAGAAATATTTTACCTATTTCTGTAATAAAACTTAAAGGAGCACTAACTGCTCTGTATCCTGCTGCAGCCACAAAAGCAGCAGGTGCTAATCCAGCGGTACCTTTTAAATTAGCATCAGACATTTTAACTGTTGTCTCTAAAACTTCTTTTAATAATTTTACTTGTTCCTTACCTATAATCGTATCTAACCCACCATTTTTATTTTGATTTTGTATTGCCTTTAACATAGGACCTGCGAAATCACCAGATTTTACAAGTTCGTCTGTAATTCCTTCTGGAAAACCTGTTTTTATTATTTTTTCCATAGCATAATCTTTTACGCCCGGATTATATTGTTGAGTAGCTTCATCAAAATAACCATCTAATTTTCTAACAGCATCCTCTGCTACATCTACTGTTTTACCTGTAACAGGATCTGTTTTTGGTTTAAGAGTTCTAAGTCTATTAACAAAAGGTTGATAGTATTCAGGATTTTTCATTAAACCTGTTGTTATATCTTCTAAGTTATTTATTCTACCATTTTTAATTGCCATAAACATAGCATCATTAGCATCATCTGTAGCTCTTTGAACAGCGTCTGTTACTTCATCCACCATAGAATTAGTGCTTTTTAGTTTTAATTTGTTTAAATCTTTTAAACCTTCAATATCTAACTTTTTTAAAACATCTGCATCATTTGCTATAGCATTTAATTTTTTAACAGTATTATCATCAAAAAATATTTTATTGGTACCTGCATTTTTTAGTTTTAAATATTGATTAACAAATTTATTAACATCTAATGTTTCTGTTCCATCTTTTGATAATTGAACAATGTCTACTAATTTTCTTCTACCAATTACATTTTTTACATTGTTAAGAAAACCATCACGATTAGCTTTAGAGTTTTTTAATTGATAATAAGAGTTCATTAACTCTTCTTGTTCATCTAATAAGTTTTTTTTGTATTGATTGCTTTTAGGTAAATTGTGATCTATGTCACTAAAAATTTGTACTGATTGTTTTCCTTTAAATTTAGGATCAGGATTAAAAAGTTTTTTTTCTATAGCTAATTTATTAAAACCTTTAGTGTCACCTGCCTTTGCTAAAGAACCTAGTCTAGCAAAAACATCAGCATTTGTAGTAGATAAAAAACTAACTTCAACTTCATCAGGTGTAATGTCTTTTAAAAATTTTTTAAATAATTCAGGTTGAGTTTCAAAATTTTCTGTAGCTTTTTTTAAATCAACTACAAAACCTTCTCTTATCTGGTTTCTTGTATTAGTTACATTAGCTTTTAAAAACTTGTCTGCTCCATCTTTATAATATTTATTTGCGTTTCTTAACAAATTAAAACCATTTAATTGAGCCTCTTCTCCTATTTTATCTCCTGCATTTTTTGCTTTTTGTACAGCAAAATTTACTTCCATTTCTTTGCCTTTCATCATCTCATCTAACTGACTTACTACTTTAGCTATGTCTTTATCTAAAACTCCAGGTGCTACGTTAGGGTCTTTAGATAAAGATCTAAGAGCCGTTCTTAAAGAATTAATTTCTTGTAATTTAAAAGGTTGAGCTTTTTCAGAATTTAAAACAAATTTAGATGTTCCATCTTGATTTTTAACTAAATCTATTCCTACTTTTTTTCTTAAAATAGTCATTAATGGTTTTGTAGATAAACTCATATCAGTTGCATTAATAAATTTATCTTTTGTTAAATTTATTAATAATTCTTGTAAAGCAGGAGATGAGTTAATAAGAGCCTTATCTCCTATTTCTTCTTGAGCTAATTTATATAAAGCATTTGAATCTGCTTTCCATAGTTTTGCAGCTGATTCATATAATCCTTCTATAAAACTAGCTTGCGTTTCGTCTGGAGCTCCTTTTTTAACTATTTCAATAGCTTCATCTAATTCTTTTCCTACCACTTCATCTAATCTATATTTAGCTGCTATAAAAGCTTCTTTAGGTTCTTTCATTTGAGATTTTATTATTTTATTTATATCTTGAGCTTGAGCCTCTAAAGTTTCTTTTAATTGTCTTTCACTCATTTTACCTGCTCTAAATTGATCAAAAACTTTTTTAACATAATTTCTATTAGATGCTCTTGCTTTTGCGTTAGGTAAAATTGCTTCTTGAATAGCTTGTAATCTTCCTAAAAAAGCTTTACCCGTTGCTTGTGAAATATTTGGTCTTGCACCTTGTTTAATTGCCTCTCTAAATTCAAATTTAGCTTCTTCTGTTGCAAGTTTTCTTGCCTCTCCTAAACTAGCACCTTGCTCTAATAATTCATCAACTCTTGCTTCATTAGGTTTTGGACCTGTTCCTTTAAATACTCTTCTACCTGCTGCAAATAATCCTCTAAAAACACCTTCTCCTAAAGCCATCATAGCTCCTTCCATAGCTATATCTTGATAGATTTCATTTTTAGGTTGATCTTGTAAATCTTCTATATATTGTTCGGACACTAGTTCATCGTAAGCTTTTCCTGCCATTCCTGCTGCACCCATTAACAACATACCTGCACCAATATTTACTCCAGGTACTGCTAACCCAACAGCAGTAGTGGCGAGTAAAGGACCACGGTATTCACCACCAAATCTACTTAAATCGTATCTAGAAAAACCTTTTTTATTAACACGTATAGTGCCATCTTCTGGAAGATTATATTCTCTTTTTTTATCTGTGGATATATTATCTAAATTTAAAACGTAATCGTTTTGACCTAATCTTTGAAAACTGTTTTCTCCAAACTCTCTAGTAAGTCTTTTTTCTCTTCCTTTGTCATTATCTGCTTTACCATAGTAAAACTGAAAAGCATGGCTTTCTATCTCACCTTCATTAGTTATTAGTTTTTCTTTTTCGGCTTCTTCTTTACTAGTATCAACTCCAACTCCAACTCCTCTTGATTTTTGTAAATCTTCAAAGCTAACGTTTCCATAATCTAATTCTTTTTTTTCTTCTTTTTTTTCAAAAAGTTCTGGTTGAGCGGCTTTTAAATTTTTTAAAGACTTACCAATAGTTTCTTGGTTCATATCTTTAAAATCTATAATTTGTCCTGAGGGTAATTGAAATTTTGTCATTTTATTTTTTTCTTTATTTCGCCAGTATTTAAATCAAAATAATCTCCAGCTTGTAAAACGTTTTCAGGTATTGCAGAACCAAATTGTTCTTTAAAAGCTTTATCTGATATTTTTTGTTCTCTTGGATCATCAAATTTAAATTTTTGAGATCTGCTTTGTCTTAAACTTTCAACAGACCTCAACCCTTTACCACCTTCAATGGCTAATAATTGACCTTCCACATCCATCATAGATGCGATATTATCTTCTAAATTAGAAGCTATCCTACCTCTTATTCTTTGAAGTCTTTGATGTAGTAATTCATCACTTTCAAAAATAGTATCCGCACCTTTTAATAATCCGACTATTTCACCTGCTAATTGTCTATCAATATTAGATACATTTTTAGATCCTTCTCCTAATATTTCTTTAATCATCATATTAGCAATAACTTGTTGTTGTTGTTCAAATTGAGATTTTTTAGTTCCGTCTTTTGCAAGTTTATCTAAATATTTTATTTCTTTTATAATAGGAGCTGCAGCAGCTAATTTTTGTACTTTTTGTTTAAAATAATTATTTACACCTGTTAATTTTTTTTCTGCATTGTATTCCATACCCACATCAAGCATACCTAACATTTTCACATTAGTTTCTGCGTCTCTTGTAAAAGCTCTTCCTTTTTCAGTTATATCAAGTAAAGTTTTACTATCTTTTGGTGTAACTTTTGTATCTCCTAAATTTTCTATTTCTGCTTTTCGTGTAGCTATAAGAAAATCATTTGCATCAGATATTATTTGTTTCATTATTCCTTCACTAGTTACTTTTCCTTTTAATTTTTCAAAAGCACCTTCGTTAACTTGTTCGTTAGTTAAAGTAATTGGAGAACCTTGTTTATAAAAAACTCCATCTATAGTTTCTCCTTTTGGATTTGAAATAAAAAATGTTTTTTCTTGTCTCATATACTTTCTCATTTCATCTTCTAAACTAAAATTTCTTTGTCTATCGTTGTTTAATCTTTCTATACCATACTTAGCAGCAGATATATTTATTTGAGTATTAAAAGCTTTTTCCTCTTTTTTATTTTTTGCAAGTTTTGCGACAACAGGTTTTAAACCATTTGCTATATTCATAATTGCATTAGTGCTTTGTCCTGCTGCAATATTTAATCCTGCTTCTATAATTGCAAAACCTTTTTCTTCTTCAGTCATTCCTTCATACTTAGGCATAGCCGCTTTAAACTCTTCTATATATCCTTCTAAATTATCTGTAACTTTTTTTTCATTGTTTGTGTTAGCCGCTTCTTTTATAGCCTCTATATTTTTTTGCACTGCTTGAGTTGTATTATCAATAGCAGTTCCAATTTCAGTATTTTGTTGGGTTGGATCTTGACCTTGACCATCTTGATCTTGACCATCTTGATCTTGACCTTGACCTTGACCATCTTGACCTTGACCATCTTGATCTTGACCATCTTGATCTTGACCATCTTGATCTTGACCTTGAACTTTTTGATCTGCAATGTTTTCAAGATTTTTGGCTTTTTCTGCTTCACTTGTTAATTTAGAAATTAATTCGTTACTTTGTTTTTTATCTTCTTTTGATATAGGATCTATTTCAGGAAAAGTAGGAGGCATAACTTTTTGATTAGCCTCTTCTGCTTCTTTGTCAAACTTTTCGTCTAAAAGTTTTTCTGATTCTAAAGATTTAGGTAATATAGGAATTAAAGCTTTTCTAAGATTATCACCTGACCCCTCAAATCCTTGTTCTGTTATAAGTTTTTTTGCTCCCTCATATATCTCATTTTCTCTTTCTGGATTCATTCTAACAATTGCGTTAATGTCTTGTAATTGCTCAGGTGTTGCAGTAGGAAAATCTTGTCTCATTTTTTTAGAAAAGAAAAATTGACCAATTCCCTTTAAAGGCGATTGTATAGGTAAATTAAATCTTGTTTTAAAAAATTGACCAATTCTAGATTCACCTTCGGGAATATCCATTGTTGGTTGAGTTAATTCGTTAAACTGATTTGCGTTTAAATTTATTAATGTAGGTACTTTAATATTTCTTCTAGGATCACTTCCTCCCATTAAACCTCCATCAATAGATCTTTCTCTTTCTCCTCGCATTTTTGCGTCTTCAAAAACACCACCTGGTTCAAACTTAGCTAAACCACCATCTGCATAGTTCAAAGGAGACATACCACCTTGTGGGTTATTTGCACTATTTGCTACCATATCCACTAGTGGTTGTGAAGAAGCCATAATACCTGATGGTTGACTTACAGCCATAGGGTTAGTGTTTTTAGTAAGACCTCCACCTTGGAAATACTTTCTATCTGCTACTACTGAACGTACTGGTTTTCTCATTCTGCGCTCGATTTAAATATAGACTCAAACGGATTACCAAAAGCTTTTAAACCACCAAGGGCCACGGTTCCTGCACCAATAGCCTGTGATAATGGACTAGGTGACGGAGCAACAGTTGATCCTAAAGTAGAAGAAGCAGAACCTATTTGAGGTTTAAA
>Ga0115545_1000658_pt1 | contig 18497 bp, 41 predicted proteins | sample COGITO_mtgs_1003_FD_87188 | JGI IMG/M metagenome (GOLD analysis project Ga0115545, IMG submission 87188) | Pelagic marine microbial communities from North Sea - COGITO_mtgs_100330 | ecosystem: Environmental > Aquatic > Marine > Epipelagic | place: Germany:Helgoland, sampling site Kabeltonne...
CCCTTATTGTATAATTCTTTAAATTTTTCTTGATTTTGGAGGGTATGAGTATGTTCATGTAATAAAGATTTGATAATATCCTCTTCTGTATTTGTTTTTTCTGAATATAGATAAATTATATTGTCATAAGGGTCATATTGGGCGTCAGGGTTGCCTTGTTCTCTTTTTAAATCTTCAACTCCAACTGCTCCTAATCTGTCCCAAATATTGGTATGAATTTCAACAGGTTTTATTTTACCTCCTAAATCATTAACTATTTGAGGATATACTTTATCAACAACATTTTGTATTGAATTATTTTCTAAAACTTCATTTAATAGATGTTTTAGTTTAATCATAGTAAATAATTATTTGACCATTATCTACAGTAAAAACATAATCAAGATTAGTTGATTTTAAATAATCCACTACTTCTTTTTCAAATTTTTCCAAATACATCAACATTCTCCCTCTATAAAGTATCTCATAAGCTTTTCTTTTCAAATAAATGATATTTTGGACTTCAATTTCATCTTCATCATTTTTATCTCCCCCATACTTTTCATACAAATCAAATATTTTATTTATAACCTCCCTATAATCTACTGTACTTTCATTAATTGGATTATCAAACTCACCCCTAAAGATATTATGTATTTCCTCCTTAATAATTTGTATTAATGCTAATTTTTTCATTTATTGGTTTTAAGAATAATCTGGGTCTTTTTCAATAGATTTTAATAAGTTTTCTATGTCTGTATCTCCTGAATTATAAGATATTATCATATCAGGCTCTGACATTCTGGTTCCTACTTTATTGCTTATTTTCCCACTTTTTTGAGCTGCAACTAAAATATTTAAATCTTCAGGGCTTAATTTATTTACTCCATATTGCCAAATACCAATTTTTGAGTTATAATATTCTTGTTGAGATTCTAATTTTTCTATTCTACTATTAATATAAGCGTGTACTTCATTTTCTATTTCAAATGGGTTACCTTTTTTTTCAATTCTATTTTTGATATCATATAATTTTTTTAAACTAAGCCCATCTAGGTATGGTTTTTCATCTTCTAATGATGGTTGATATCCTTTATTTACTGTTTCTTTTAATAGCTTATTTTCAGCTAAATATTTTCTTAAATCAAAATTTTTCATTTTATTTTATTTTATTTTTCAAAAATCTTTTTCATAAATTTTCAACCCTTCAAGTCTTTTTATCATCTTATCCAGATATTCATTTCCATCCTCAACACCTAATTCTAGGGCATCAATTTCTAACTGTACCATAAGAATAATATCTTCAAAACCTATTTTTTTTCCATTAAAAACAGATTTACGAGATTCGGCTAAATATTTTCTTAAATCAAAATTATCCATTGTTTTTATTTATATGGTATAAATACTAAACTATTTATTTAGGTAAATGGGAGTGTTTCATCCAAACAGATTTTTCAGTTCTATTTAATCTTCCTATAGCATCTTGTAACTTAAATCGTTTTTTATCATTTGTATGATCAGTTTTTAATTCTTTTTTAGCTTTATCATAAGCTAATTTAGCTATTGCCGCCGCAGCTTGAGCTGTTTTGAATTGGTAAAATTGTTTTTGATGTGTATTCATTTTAACTGTTTTTCTTAACTTTCTTATACCTAAATATAACATCTATTTAGCCGGAAGCCAAATATTTCGTTAGAAAGGTAAATCATCTTCTTCAGTCCAAACTGTATCACCATTTACTTTTGGTTCACTTAAATCTAATAATTCTCTAGGTTCAAGAGCCCCATATGGACATTCATGTATTTCAACTATTTTAGTATGGTCACCATTTATTTTTCTTTTAATATCGTGAGCCATTTTTTTAGCCTCTTCATCTCCTTGAGCATAAACATATGTGTCTATTACTACTGCGTATCTATTTAATTTTTCCCTCACGTTTTTTTTATTTTACTATTTCATTTTCTAAATCGTTAATAATGTAATTTAAATTATCTAATCTTACTTTATTATAAACATCTGTTCTATCTTCAAATGTATGGTTTCCATCTTGATTCCATTTCATTTGCTCATATGTTAACTCAATTGTAAGTGATTTTTTATTATCATTAGTCCAACTTAGAAATTTAATATTTTTAACCTCACTAATTCTATAATCATGTCTAACATGAATTGATTGTTTTTTAATATTAACACCTTTAAATAGTTTATTTAAACTTTCTAATTTTTTATTTTCTCTATCTTCTTTTTCAAGTTGAGAAATCTCTTTTTCTAATTCCCAAGATTGTTTACGTAATTTTTTTAGAGAATTTTTATTTTTCATTGATAACGATCTAGTATATTCAATTATTTCTTTATAATCATTTTTAATTATTTTACTAACCATTCCTAACATGTTTAATCTATCTAATTCAATAAGATTATCTGATTTTGTTTGAGTGCAATAATAACCTAAAACAATATGAGTTGGTTTTGGATCTGAATAAGTATTACCTCTTAATGATAGTGTACAAATTTCATTTCTTTCTTTATCGTATAAACGAAAATAATCATCACCATTAAACTCAATTCTATCTACAAATGGAAAATAATGTTTTTTAGTAAAACTTGAAACTTCTGTTCTTGTTTCTTGTCTTAATTTAGAAATTTTATCTTCTAATTTTCCATTTTTCTCATCTAATTCTTTAATTCTTAATTCTATATTCATAACCTTTATTTTACTTATTTATTTATACCTAAATATAACATCAATTTAACCGGAAGCCAAACATTTTCATGGAAGTCTTTATCAAATTTTCTCATTCGTTATTATTTAAATCACTTAAATTTTGTCCACTTATTAATGTTAACACTCCAAAAAATATCATTTCATGAGTATCATCAATACAATAATAATACCCAAACATTCCCATACAAAATAGAAATACTAATGTTACACGTGTTTTTTTATTTTTCATAACTTTTATTTTTAATTTTAATATAATAATTTTTAATTCGTTTCCACTTTATAAATCCTAATAAAGTATACTTTACACCATGTTCAACAACAAATTTATCTTTAATTTTACCTTGATCCGTAATACCCTTAGTGGAACAATATTTTTCTTTTTTAATTATAAATCCCATGTTGGTGTTTTTTCTATTTTCTCATTCAACATTACTTCAGTTTTTAAAAACGGATAACCACTACTATTTTCAACAACACATTTATCATAAGGTATGTTATAAAACCTTAATAACGTTAAACCATTTGTTCTGCTCCATTCCTTTTTACCAAACGTATAAATCGTTGATTGTCTATCACCCTTAAGTGTAACTACTTTTGAAAACAAATAATAACGATTACCGTTTGAACTCAAATAATATTCATCACCGTCCTCATCATACTGCCAACTTATAGCTTTATCGTACATTTCATCTTCATCACCACCCCAACCAAAGTTATGACCAACTAAATCTTTAGCTTGGCTTAATGTTAACTCAGGGTATAATTCATCATCACCACGATTAACTAACAAATCTTCACTATCTCCGTTCCATATTGGATCTGGATTATTATCATCTCCCCCATCGTTATCTTCCTCATCAAATCCCTCATTTACCCATACTTTAAATAACTTGCTAGCAATTAATTTATGATCACCTTTGCTTAGAATAACCACATCATGATATTGATTAATCAGTTGTTTTCTATACGAATCAGCGCTTGCTTTATCCTTACATAACTTGACGTTCAATTCACCTTCTACCTGTTTTTTACTTAATACTATATAACCCATTTTATTTTGTTTTTCAACCCCAAAAGCCCTCACTTGGAGGGCTTATATTATTTGAAATATAATTCTATTATGAAACGTATTCTAACGCTAAATCAAATAATTCTTTATTTACTTTTAAATCTTGTCTAAAGTTTTTAATTTGACGAGCTTTTCTAATTTTCCCCGCAGCTGAATATTCAAAATCACCTTCTACAATTTTTTCTTGAACAACATTAAATACTGACCATAAATCATTTCCTTTATCTTCATCCCTAACTGGGGTTAAAAGTGATTTGTAATCAACTTTAATTCTTTTCATTTCTTTATCTGTGAAACGAGTTTGTAAAGCTTTTTTAGCAAAATCTAAAGCTTTTTTCTCTTCCAATTCAGTCGCTTGCATTTTATTCATTGACTCAACAGTTAGTGGTAATTTTTCAACCATATCTTTAATTTTAACTTGTAACTCTTCAAATGAATAACCCATATGTCTCATTTTAACATCTTCAAATTTACTAGTTGAAACAACTAATCCATTTTCACAAACCATTCTAAACAATCCAGCGGTAAATGTAAATGCATTTTTTCCATCATGACTATTAGTTAATAACACTTGAGGAAAAACTGTGTCTCCATCTTTACCATTAATAACAACATCTGGATTTCTAAATACAACTAAATGTTTTTGATAACCTTTAGTACTGTTTTTTCTAGCTTTAACTGATTTGGCATCAATAACTTTCCAACCTAACAATTCCATATCATCTATAACTTTTGATGTTGGAATGTGAGTGTAATGTTTTGAAACTTCTTTAGATGCCTTATCTGCAAAAATTACAGGGCAAACTTCTCTTAATTCACTTTTACTTAAAAATTCACTTTTTTCTAAATCTAACATAACTTTTTATTAATTAATTTTACTTATTTATTTATACCTAAATATAACGTCCTTTTCCTGGTGAGCCAAACTTACTGTACAGGAGGTGTTAAAAAGGTAAATTATCTTTTTTTAATTGTTCGTTTGCTTCAATACTATTTAATTGGTATCGAATAAATTCATCATTACCATTTAAAATCTCTTCTAAATAGTCTCCAATCTCTTGTTTTACTTCTTGTTTAGCAACTTTAATTGCTTGTTCCAATGTGCCATCAGCATATGAATCAATTCCAGTGTTTGAATCTTGTAACCAATTAGCTAATATTTTTAATTTTTGGTCTGTTGTATATTTCATTTTTATTTAATTCATCATTTTACAATATGTTTCAAAGTCAATGTCTAATAATCTATGTTTACTATACCATTCACTTTTCCATTTTCTTCTAAGATTACTTATCCTATTAGATTCTTTTCTATAATATTTAGCATATGCTAACATAATGTCACCAACATAGGTTCCATTTGGGTATTTTTCTCTATTTTGTCTGCTCCACTCTATTGGGTCTAATGGTTTCATAACTTATTCATTTTTAATTTCTGTATAATATTTACTATTTTTTATCTCTATATCCACCTTTATGAACCCCACTAGGTGTATATTTACCAATATCATCTTTGTAAATAACTCTAATTGTAAAGTAATAATCTAAGTTATTAAATCTATAATCATACTCCTCAGCAGTACCTCTTGGTGGACCTGAAGGTGAATCATCATAGTAATAAAAACTTCTATCTTTATGTCCCTCAATCCATCTTCTTCTATTTTCTCTCATATTATCAAGACCCATACTTATTGCTTTATTAACAGGGTTAAATTCAACTTTAAAATCATTTCCAAAATCCATTGCCTCAATTTCTTCTTTCCATTTTAAAGAATCTTTTTTATGATGCCAATCTTTATCTGGGTTTGTTTTATAATCTGTTTCCCAATCATGGATACATCCTTTAATTCTTCTGACTTCATAACCATCTTTTCTCCCATATAGATCATTATACTCTTCACCAAATGAAAATCCTGTAATTTCGTTTAATTTTTCTTTAACTTTATTTCTTACTTCTAAACTTTGTTTTCTTAAACTCATATACTTTTATTTTCAAATTCTACTTTTGCTAATTCTTCAGCTGTTTTTTTATCATAACCTTTATCAAGATATTTCTCAAATAATTGTTCTAATAATACTTCATTTTGATGACAACTCATAATATTTAATTTAGTAATGTTCTTTTTTTAATGTTTTCTGAAATTAATTCCATTTGGTTTTCAGCTTCAACTTGTAATATAAAATCAAAACTTGATTGAGCTAATCCTAATTCAACTTGTTTTTTATGTTCCTCTTCAATTAATTCATTGGTATTTAACCTATTTAGGTAACATTTATATTTTTCATTTTGCAATGATGAACTGTAAGATTCCATATTTATATTTTTGGGATTGAAACTAATAAATTAGGTGATACTTTAAATTTTTGAATTGAATATGAAGATTCTTTTGAAATTGAAATGGTTTTTTTATTAACTCTTTCAACTATAAAAACCTCATTTGGATCCTTACTTCTATGATTAATAGTAACTCTATCTCCTTTTGTAAATTGACTAACTTCATCCTTAGTAATCAAAGTAACAGCACGATTGAATATTTTTCTAATATCATTCAATTCATCTCTATTTGCTGTTCTAATAAAATCTTTTACTTCTTCTATATTCATAACCTTTATTTTACTTATTTATTTATACCTAAATATAACATCTATTTAGCCGGAAGCCAAACATTTTTAACGGAAAATAAACATTTCCTATAAGGGAATAGTGAATATATTAATAAAATAAGAACAGGGTAGAGTAGTTAAGAGCTTTAATCTTCAGTGGCTTTTCAAGGTTCTACAATAAGTTAACGACCTATTTTACCCTGTTCTGCTCTGCGCAAAGTCTTTATATGATAAGAATTTTTTTATCTTAAGTATTTTGATTTTAAAGCTTCTTTAACCATCTTTTTAAAGTCGAATTCTTTGGATTCATATGCTCCTGATGCTGATGTGTCTTGTTTAGATTCATCTCCAATTTCATTAGGAGTTAATGAAGTTAATTCTTCATCCATGAAATTTCTTTTCAATAGATTTTTTACATGTTCGTGTTCTTCTTCATCAGACATTTCTAAATCTTTAGGTTCATTAATTAATTCTCTTTTTTTATCTCTCAGTACCATTTTAGCTATAGATAAACTTCTTCCCCAAAGTGTGGATGGGTTAGCATCTATGTAATCTTGAATTTCTTCAGCACTTAAATCTCTCCAATTAGGATGTTCAGGTTTAGCATCTTTATCGCTTGGGGTAAATCCAACTGATCCATAAACTGATTCATTAACTGATTCATCTTTTAGCATATCCATTACAGCTAATGCTAACTCCATACCTCTAATATCCCCTTCACTTTCTGCTTTATCATATGCTTTTATTGCTGCTTGCAATTGGTCTTGTTTTGGTTTGGGGTTAGCTTTCCAACCTTTTCTATGACCCTGTGTTTTCCAACCTCCTTCATTAACTGATTCATCTTTTAAAGATTTTAATAGCTTCATAGCTTTTTTATACGCTATATCTATATTACCAGAGTTTTCAATATCATCAATTTCTTTTTTGGTTACTTCATCTAAATGTTCACCATGTTCTTCTCTATACTCACCCCAATCTATTTGGTCTTTAGGATGTTTTTTATTCCATTCCCTCCATGCATCTTTTAATTCTGATTCTGTTTTTGCTTCATTAATACTAACTTGATTTCTTTTAGCATAATTTTCAACATTTCTTAAAAGAACTAGTAATTTATTTTTATCTAATTCTTCTTCATCTTTATTCATTTCATTTTCAAGCTCATTCATTAACCTCTTCATATATCTCTTTACACCGGGGTTTAAATCACTTGTGTCTATGTTGGTTTGTATAAGATTAACAAGTTCTTGAACGTCTTCCTTTCTTAAATTTTTAGCAGCTTGTTTATCTTTGAACTTCTTTTTATAGTGTCGAAATACATCTCCCCAACTATCTCCTCCAAATGGTGCACCACCAACAAGTGTGCTAGGACCAATAATCGCAAATAATGCAGTTGCCATTAATCCAACTCCTCCAGCTAAAGCTAATAAAGGTTGATACCATTCAAAACCTTCATTAACTGATTCTTCTTCCATTACTCCTCTATCCATATCTATTTTATCACGAACCCATTCTTTTTCTCTTTCAGATAATTCATCATAAGGTGCACCATATTCTCTCATTGCTACTTCATCATATGATGCTTCTTGAACTAACCCTCTTTCTCTACTTAATTGTTCTTTATCCTGAGCTAATTGATCCCTCATTGCGTGTCTTAAATATTCCATTCTAGGATTATCTGGAAGGGTGTCTATTTCTCCCCTTTTTAATTTTTGGAGCCAATATATTTTAGCTTTATCATCTACAATATCTTCATTAACTGATTCTCCAATTTCATAACTATCATCAATATCTAAAGAAAGATCTAAATTTCTTCTCCTTACTTCAGCTTCAACTGATTTTGCTAAATCATACTGTGCACGAGTCATTTTTCTACCACTCATGTCATAAGTTCCACCTTTTTTATCTCTACTCATATCATCAATGTTGTTTAACATATCTAATAGAGCTTCATCTGTTAGTTCTTCAACTGCTAAAGGTTGAATGTCTTCATTAACTGATTCTCTGAATTCATACCTTTCATTATCTACATAATGAATTTTATTAGTGAGATCTCTATCCTCTATTTCTTGTGTAATAATCCTTGCTGAATCTTTTAATTCGGGAGTATATTCATAACTAACCTTATTTAGCAAATCTAATAACTCTGAATCATCTAATCCTGAAATTTGAGATTGGTCTGTAATGGTTAAGCTACTATGTGTGAAATCTTCATTAACTGATTCTGATAAAGGTATACCTTTAAAGTCACGACCCTTATCTAAATAAATTTCAAAATCATTTCCATCTCTTTGACTTTCTAATCCCTTAGATTTAATGTAATTTTTAACTCTTAATTTAAATTTAGGATCTTTTCTTTCAAAATCTCTTACTCTAACTGTTTTATCAGTACTTGTTAAATTAACACTTGTATAAACATCCTTATAGATTTTGCCTCCTATATCATATATGTCATCTTTTACACTTTCTGATTTTGATTCATTAACTGATTCTCTTAAGTGGTGAGGTGTTAAGGCTTCTTTAATTAGTTTTTTGAAATTATCCATTTTCTTTTATTTCTTTTATATTAGTTAAAATTAAGGAAGTTAATTCAGCAATTATTCCCTTCATTTGACCATTTTTTTCTAATTCTCTAGCTAAAACTTTAAATGGTTTTTCCACTTTTTCATTTACAACATTCATAATTAATTTATTTTTATTTATTATAAATATTAAACAATTTCCGCTTCTTGCACTGTTTCACAAAATAAATAATGAGTTTGGTCTTTTAAAACATGATCGCAAAAATATAAAGAGTCACGAAGAAGTTTTACATCATCTATATCGGGAAAATTATGATGGTAAACCTTTCTTAATATTTTATAAATGCTACCTTGATGATGATAAAGTGAATAATTCATTTTTTTAGTTTTAATATTTCAATAATTAAAAAATAAGCAAAAGCTAATAAAGCTAAAGGCCATATAAGTGATAAAAATATTTTTTCTCTCCCTTTAAAAGGAGGTAAATGGGGGGAAACCCATTGTCCTATTTTATCAAATATGAAGACAAATAATAATCCAAATCCTAAATAAATTGTTATGGGTTCCATTCTTGGTTTTTATGTTTTGGTTTTCGTTTATAGGCTTTTTTTAATTTCTCTGTTTTTTCAACAAAACGTCCATCAAAATAACCTTCTTCTTTTTGTTTTTCTCTAGTAACCCCAATCCTTTCTTTCTGAGGATTTCTATCTTTATTTTTCATAGCTTATTATAAAATAATTTTATTATAAATATTATTATCTTTCAGCAGCTAAAGTAAATAATCCTGTTATTGTTATCCCAACACCTACTACTATAGGAGGAGTTTTATGATGTTGTTTGTACCAAGGTTTTTTTATCCAATTGTTTATTGACGGGTTAACATTATTTGGTCCTCCATAATATAGGGGTCTTATAGTTAAACCCATTGTTATAAAACTAGCACCTCCTATTGTTAATAATAAACCATTTGAGATCTCACCTTTTTCTCTGTATTTTTTTCTATTATACTGACTATATGATAGTATAGGTAGTAATAGTATAAGAAGTATAATTAATTTATTTTTCATCTTTTCTCCAAATAATTTTCATAAAACGTTCAGCCATTTCTATTTGAAAACAATGTTGAAGCATTAGAGTATTTTCATCATGTGGTTCTGATAATAATTCACTATGGACATTATCATACTCTTTTATAATCTCATTGTCATCTAAATCTTTTAATACTTTGTAAATTTCTTCTATTTTCATTTTTTATTTTTTAATTTTTCCATAACACTTGGATGCATATTAAAACAATAGCTAATAGTAAAGATACTGTTGTTTTAGGGCTAAATCCTTCATTAAAGTAATAACTAACTAGTATGGTGTAAACTACCATTCCAATTCCAAATCCTATAAATCTAGTAGGCCACAGCAGTCCATCTAGTCCTTGAACTGTATATTTGGTTCCCCAAATGTAAAGAAATGAAATAGGTATTCCTATAAGGGCCATAACCCACTCATGTTCTCTAAACCATTCCCATTTAAATTGTCCATTTAATTGAAACCATGTTACAATATGAGCAATGAGAAAAAATGAGACTCCATATATTATAGAAGTTATATTCATCTTTTTTTATATTTTTCTCTTAAATATTCTTCCCATTCATCTCTTTTAAAACCATTAACAAAAAACCAACCAATATTAGTTTCAAACCATTTTATTATTTTTTTCATAACTTTTTAACTATTTTCTTCAACTTGATAATATACTGAGGGTCAGTTGCATATCCAATCTCACTTAAAAAATGGTAATAATCCTTGTATGTTTTTTTAAAGTATTTATATTGGATTCCTCTTTTATAACCTCCAATTGATTCTTTCCAATTTGAATAATAATAATATTCTTTTTTCTTGTAATTATATAACCCAAATAGATTGTTAACATCCTTAGAACAATTTTTACAATTATACCACCCAGTTTCTAATATTGATTGAGCCAATACTATTTTTGGAAATTTTACATCTTGTTTTTTCAATTCTTTTAGAACTTCATCAGTTGTTTGTCCTATAGAACATAAAGGTAATAAACATAACCCTATTAATAATTTTTTCATATATTGTGGATTTACCAATCGAATCTATTTACTTTAAAACCAAAACCTGTTTCTTTCATTGCTTTATTTACTTGTTCAGCAATGTGTGCCTCAGGTTCTGTATCACAAATTTCTCTAAAGGCTTTACTTTTATCTGAATAAGCTTCATTGATTTTATGGCTTATAAAATTAATTAACTTTTTTCTATTTATTTTTTCATCATAAAACATCTTATTTAATGTTTCAAAGATAATCTCCTTTACCTTTTCATTTCCCTGTTTGGAAAACATTTCAAAATCAAATTCTTTATTTTGAAATTCTTTTAAATATTCTTCTCTACTCATATTTTTTTGGTTTAGTAATGAGGTGCTATACCTAACAGCTGGACTTTCACCGTGTTTTTCGGGGTTACTGGTTTGAATAGCTTACTGTTAACCCTTTTTCATTACCTCATCTTTGTTTTGTTTTATAATAAAAGATTATTATTCTCAAGCCCCACTTTCCAAAATCTCATTAACCATAACTGTCTTTTTTTACCTTCAATAATAAAATCATCACCATATGAATTATTTTCCATAGATAATTTAGCTACCATAGCTATTCCCATATCAAAAAAATCTCGAGCATCATCTCTTCTATTTTCTTTAAGGGCCTGTTTTCCTTTTTTCCATACTTTTGTAACTGGGAAATCTGTTACTGTTGGGTCAATGTTTAATTTTACCTTCATTTATTATAACTTTAATTTATTAATACCTAAATATAACATCTATTTAGCCGGAAGCCAAACAGATAACGTGGGGGGTTATTTTTTCTTTAAACCCTCTACACATTCAGATAATTTATCTTTCATTTTAAGATAATCTATAGCATTCACTATTTTACCACATTCTTCATATAATTCTTCATTTTCATATGCAGGAAGAGCTGATGTAAGAGATGGCAGGAAATCTTTTTTATCTATAGTCACATCAAATATAGTTCCATCTTCATTACAAATGATACTTAAGGCATGGTGATGGCGTTTTTTACTTTTTAAATTTTTTAAAATAGTATTAGTTAAAGCCTTTGTTATTCTAATGTCTTTATCATGAATTAATTTTTCAAAATCTTCGGGTCTTTCTACTTCAAATTCTATAGCCATAATTAAAATAAATTTAAAAAGTTATTATTGATATTCTTTTCTTTGAGTTTACTATTTACTTCATCCTTTTTAAGCATTTTAGTAGCTAAATTTTCAAGATGTTTTTCTTTAGTATTTTTATAATCGCTAACTATTTTATTATGTTTACGATTTTTTAAATTGTTTATTTTTCTACTCTTACTCATCGAGTATAAATATAAGAAAAAAAAAGTGGGAGGCCAAGTTTTTAACTACTTATAATTTACAAGATTGTAAGGATCATCATCATCCTCTTTATTCCCATCAAGGCCTAATTCTTTCAGACGTTGTAAATGGTAATCATCTAATTGAAAATCAATTGCTTTTGATGTGTTATTTAACGGGACATGATCCTCTAATTGTTCAATATCCTTTTCAGTGAATACATTATCCACAAATAAAAAATAACAATTGTAACATAAAAACTGAATATTGTCTTTTTTATAGTTTTGTTTATTATTGTCTTTAAAATGTAGAATTAATGGGACTTTATAATCGGTAACTCGATGTTCACTAAAATTGCAATGTTTACATTCTTCATCTAAATGACCTTCAGTTATAAGTCTATATTTAATTTTTTCAGGTGAGAATGATGAGGGGTCTATTCTACCTTCAATTATATCTATTAAAGCAGGTTCTTTACCTGATCCTTTTAAAAATTTAGGAATACCTTTACCACATTGATTTTTATGAATTTCAAATAAACTTTTCCCTGTTTCCACATCCGTATAAAGTTTCATATACCTTTTTAAATGATGGTAAGAACAGTTTAAATACCTAGCAGCAGCTTTAACAGATTTAGTCTTAGCCATTGCTCCTAAAACTTGTTGTTTAGTAAAAGGTTTAGCTTTAGGCATTAATCAGGTGTTTTATCTAATTTTGAAGATTTTCCTTTTAGTTTTTCAAGTTGTTCAAATTGATCTTGTTCCATTATATCTAACTCAACCCAGGTATGGTCACCTTTTCCCTTCATTACAGGAACACCTCTTTTAGGAGTTGTTGTTGAACAGTTAACACACGTTTTAGTTCCTGGAAGGATTTCTAATCTTTTTGGTGGGATTTGGTTTTTACATTTTATACAATCCATTATTTCTATTTTTGATTGATACATATTATTAATCTTGAAATTTTTTAAGTTTTACTAATAACTTATAAAGCTGGGTAGTAGTTCTTACAGGGTGTTTTTTATTAGTTTCTTTTTCTAGTAAGTAATGTTCTTCTTTGGGGCCATGATTTATTTCATAAACCCACCAAAATACAACTTCAGAAACTACTAACCCCCAAGCTTCAATCATTAAACTTTCTATAATTTGAAAGTACTTATCTTCATACATTGACAAATTAATTCCTCTTTTAGAAAGTAACTCATCACTTCTATTAATGGTATTCTTCAACTCATCAACAATTTCAATAAATAATCTTTTTTGTTTTTTCTCTAAAGATTTCTTATTTTCTGTTACTGTTAAGTTAGTCCCATTTAGGATTATTTGTTTTTTATTTTCTTTTTCCATCAATTTCCTCCACTTCAAATAACATTAAAAACTTTTCATAATTTAATTGTTTTTTAGATGCAGCCTTAATTATAGCTTCATTAATTGATTCAGCTTTAATTTTTCCAACTGCTTCTTTATTCACATCTAAACGATAATAATATTTGTATTTATTCATAACTTTTATTTTAATTAAATATAATGAAAATATCTTGGGAAATCAAACGTACTTTAAATTATTTTCTGGTTTATGTTTAATAATACTACCCCATTTATATTTTGCATAATTATGACCATTTAATTCTGCTTGTTGTCTTTTTTCTCCATTTGTAGATACAGATACAAAATGGTAAAAATGACAATTATAACTCCTAATCATATCAAGTCCAGATAGTTGACATTTTAAAAAGAAATCCCAATCAGCAACCATTCCTAATTCATAATTTTCATCCCACCCTCCTACTTTAAGATAATCTAATTTTGACATAAAAATAGGAAGTGTTGAACCTGTTTTATCAATAGGAAGTCCTCTCTGTGATTCTTCATAACCCCAATAATTCTCTAAATTAAATGTTTTAGGATCACGCCCACAATCTTTAATATGGAATTGTTTAAACATACTAGGTATAGGTTCAATTTGATTTGGAGATATAACTGATTTTGGAGTATAAACTTTTTCTAATTGAATATCCCACTCTAAAGGAAATACATTATCATCATTTACAATTAATATTTTATCATAACGTGCATTCATTACTCCTAAGTTAGTTCCCCGACATAGGCCTACATTTTGTTCTAAGTTTAAAATGTCTATATTATCTTTCCATTTTTCTAAAACTTCTTTATTTAAGTTGTAATGACCATCTACTACTACTATAATTTGGTTATTATCATCTTGACCTACTATAGCTGATTCTAAACATAAGTCTAAATATTCTGGTGATTTGTATGTTGGTATTATTACTGAAATCATATTTTTTCCCATTTAATTGTTGGTGATAAAAGATTATTCATACAATGTGTTGAAAGTCCAGGTATGGGAGTTATTACAGATCTGGATCTATGTTCATTCAACCAGAGCCACTTATTATGATCTCCTCTCATTGTTGAAAGTATATCAAAATCTTCATTAAATCTTTCCTTAGTTACAATAAAGGAACCACAGGTTGAGGGTGTTGTTCTCCAATGGTGGGATGGTGAAGTAAATATTTTCGATGTTAGATTATCATACATAGGGTGGAAATACTTATCATTATGGTCATACAAAGACACATAATCTAATCCCTGGTAAGTGGAAAATAATTCTATAACTTTATTTAACCAACCATTAACATGCATATAATCATTTTCTAAAAAATATATTAAATCCTCTTCCTTAATTGATAGGTCTGAATTAGCTATTTTGATAGTTTCCCAAAAAGACTTCATATCTTCTTTAGCTTCAATTTCATATAATTTATTATAAGGAGAATCTTTTATCCAATTATAATCAATACTATCATATACTATATTAATTTTATAATTATCCGAACCCCATTTTAAAGAAGAAATTAAGTTATTATAACATTTTTCATAAGTAAACCAATGGGGTCTACTTTCATTTCCTTTACCTTTGATATTATAATGTCTATAGAATATATGTAATTTCATTATTTTATTTTTTTAACAGGAACACCAGCATATACTCCAGGGGTTGATATGTCTTTTACAACTCCTGAATTTAAGCCTATAGTAACTGATTTTGTAATATTTAATTTTTCTCTAATTGATGAGTTGGTTCCCAAATAAACATAATCCCCCACATTAACATTCCCTGATATTATTGCTCCGGGCATCGCGCTAAAATAATCTCCAATGGTGCAATCATGTCCTATATGGTTGCCTCTGTTTAAAATAGCATGTTTACCTATTGTGACATTAGTTGTGATAATAGAATTAGCTCCTATAAATGATCCCTCACCTATTACAACATCAAAATTTTGACTTATAATTACTGTTGGGTGGATGAATGTAGTAAATTCTGTTTGGGGAGGCAATTTATTTATTATTTTTTCTCGTTCCTTGGGATTGGATACTGCAACTAATATTTCATATTCAAGGGGGTTAAATTCAGATAGAGGTTTAGAGATATGATTAGAGTATTCATCATCAACAAAGAAAGTTAACTCACCCCCGATTTGCATTGCTACTTCTTTAGCATGTCCACCAAACCCAAATATTGCTTTTTTCATTTATTATATATTTTGAATTTTGATAAATCTGGGTAAGGTAATGTTAAATCCTCATTGTGTTTTTTAGTTCCATCAATATTATAAAATTGATTCATTAATAACAACCCTCGGGCTGCTAATTCGGGCATCATATAAAAGTTCCAACCTAACATATCAAAATTATCTTCATGATAAGAACATTCACGTCTCCCTGAGTAGCGGGCTCGTTTAAACCAAAGATAGGCTTTATAATCATCTGTTAATATTGCTCCCCCTTTTGATAGTTTGAAATGTTTATAAGGGCCTGTAAATGAAACACATATATGGGATCTTGGGATAAACATATCTGCTGTGAATCTAAGAGCAGAGTCCCAAACACGACTACCTGTTAATTGATAAACACCCGTTAAATTTTCACCTTCAACTGCCTCCCAATTAATTTCCAGACCCGTATGAATAATTTCACATGGTACTGATGGGTATGTTCTAGAAGGGCATCCTACAATACCATCTTTGATCCTTTTTTTAACATTATGTTCATAATATAAAGCAAGAAATAACCCATTACTCATATTATCTACAGTTACTACATATTTAGCCCCTGTATACTTACATAATTCTTGCTCAAATTCCTCTGTTATTTTGTAAATTCCATTAGCCATTATTTTCTTTTTAAGATAGTTAAACCATTATTATTAGTAAATCTTTCATGAAGTGTCCAATGTGGGTTAGTTGTTAAAAATTCTTCAACAGCAGGCCATAGTCCTTTTCCATCACCTTTCCATTCATCCCCCCACATTTCATATGAAGTTTCATCATGGAATTCAAATGAAGTAGTATCATGGAGTATAATATATTTAGATGCTTTATTAGCATGTAAATTTAATTCTGATTTTAATTGTTTATATGCATGCCAAGTATCAATAAAAAGTAATTCTGTAGGTTCAATCTCAATTTTTAAAACATTTGCTTGAGTAAATGTAAAATCTAAACCATAAGCTTTTGCAGTTTCATATACTTCATTTATATCTTGATCCCATTCTTTAGGATCTTGAATGTCATAACTCATCATTTTTTTGGGAGCACTTCCTAAAAACGCCCATGTTGAAATTATTCCTCTAACCCCCATTTCAGTTATGTGATTACATTCTTGCCCATAGCTAATTAATGTAGGGATGTGTTCATTTATATCAGAGGGGGTTTGATATAATTGATTTATTCGTTGTTCTAGTTCTATCATTTTATAAAAATTTAATAAATTCTTTACCAAAATTTTCAATAACAAAATCATGGGTTTGCTCTTTTTCAAATGAGCCCGATATTTTATAGTTATAAGCAGATCCATTTTTACCATCTCTCTCTTTTTCAAAAAACCATTGATTATATTCTTGGTGAGATTCATTATTAAAATTACATTCTGATATATCTACTATAAATCCTGGGGTAATTTTAAGTGCCCTATATCCTAAAGAGTTATAATGTCTTCCAATTTTATCACCAATAAATTTATGAGGCCAATTACTCATAGTTTTATGCCATAATGAAAACTTATCTAATCTAAAAGCAGCAAAAAATACTGTGTCATAGTATTCTAAATTTTTAAAGGTTTTCCTATTATCATAATTTTCATCTTTTACTTTATCAAAAACATAATAGCCAGGTTTTCTTTCTTTATGTAATCCTAATGATCCTATTTTTGGATCTGAATTGTATAATTCTATACATTGTTCATACCAATCTTTTTCTTTAGGTAAAACCCACCCATCATTATCTAAAAGAAGAATATAATCAAATGCCTTTTCATTATAATAATTTGTAAGTAAGGTCCAAGCCCCTCCTACTCTTAAATTTTCTTCAGGAAATATTAACCCTAAATCATATTTTTCTTGATTTTCTTCTAACCATTCTCTTGTCCCATCTGTAGAACCATTATCACAAACTATAATTTGAGAATTTGTGGGTTTTGATTTATAAAGACATTCTATAGTACCTTGAGTATATGATTTTCTTTCATATGCTACTACATAAATTAATAATTTATTTTCCATATTTAAAAATTAATTTTTAGGGGCCCCTATTGGGCGTAATTTATATATTCCTTTATGGGTAATTTGATTTTCTTGGGTGATATCTATAAATTTAGGATAATCACTCCACTTGTGTTCAGTTTTTAGCCCTAATAACTCAGATATTTCCTTTTGGATTTGGTCAGGATCTGATATTAAATTTTCATATATAATAGTATAATCAATTAAATAGCCATATTGTTCACGTTATTTTAAACAAGTATTATATCTATTCTCACTAACATACCCATTGTCAGATTTTAAAACATCCTCCTTGTTTCTTAAAACATCTATTATTGTGATATCCTTAAACATTGATAATTGTTGTTGAACTAAAGAGTCATTAACTTTTCCTGAAAATATTGATGAAAATCTTTTCCCAACATCATAATTAGATTTGATAAAATCTATAGGAATGATTTCTCCATAATTATATACTTTTAAATCTTTAAAAGCATTAAATAATCTTCTAACTAAAGTTGTTCCTGATTTAGCACAACCTGTTATATAAATTTTTTTCATAACTTACTATATAATTCGTTTTATTTCTCTTGTCTATCTATTGTTTTTTCATGAAGTAAACAATATTCTCCCTCAGATGGTAAA
>Ga0115545_1000661_pt1 | contig 18468 bp, 7 predicted proteins | sample COGITO_mtgs_1003_FD_87188 | JGI IMG/M metagenome (GOLD analysis project Ga0115545, IMG submission 87188) | Pelagic marine microbial communities from North Sea - COGITO_mtgs_100330 | ecosystem: Environmental > Aquatic > Marine > Epipelagic | place: Germany:Helgoland, sampling site Kabeltonne...
ACCCGTTCTTGTAATTGTGTCTATCACAGGTGATGTTAATGTTTTGTTTGTAAGTGTTGCAGTTGAAGCCGCAGAAACTAGATAAGAGTTACCACCAGTACTTGGTAGTGTAAGTGTGTTTGTAGCAGATTCAGAGTGTGGTGCACCAATAAGTGTTTGTGCGTGTGCGTTTGAACTCTCACAATAGAATTTAATTTGCGAAACTGCCGTACCATCATTTTTCAAGTCGATAAGACCGCCAGCTAAGAATAAGTCACCACCAGCAGAACTATCTACTCTTAAAAATTCAGTCATAGAGCCGCCATCGTTACCAGTAACTACAAAGTCTTTATCTGATACACGACTTGACAAAATAAAATCGCCACCATTTGAACCAAGAAGTATTTTTCCAACATTAGTTCCGCCATCATTAAAGAGTATCTCTCCACCATCAGCATCAAGATTAATATTAGTAGATGAATCTAAAGTCATATCACCAGTAGAGTTAATACCTACTGTACCATCAGCAGTAATTGTTAAGTTTGCCGCTGCAGCGGAAGCGTCTGTTGTTACTAGACTTGTCGCACCGTTTGTACCAACAGTTGTAACGAAGGTATCGCCAGAAGAACCAGTCATTGTGATGACTTTACCATCTACAGCAACATCATCTACAGTTAATGCAGTTAGAGTACCAACTGAAGTAAGATTAGGCATGGCAGTAATCTCATCATCAAAGTATGCAGCCAAATCAGTAACAGCAACTTGAACCATTGTGCCACCATCATTCATCACAACTCTGTCTGCATCGGCAACAGTAGTAGATGTAGCAGAAGTTCCGCCGTCTACAATATTAAGTTCTGCGGCCGTTGAAGTAACGCCGTCTAATATGTTTAATTCTTCGGGTGTAGATGTAATTGCGGTAGCAGAAACAGCCGCAAGAACAGGCAAAGTACCTGAAACATTAGGCAACGAAATTGTTCTATCGCCAGTTGCATCAATAGATGTTAAAGTTGTTTCATTTGCATCTGCCGTAGAACCTTCAAACACAACAGCGTTATTGGCGTTCATTGTTACAGAGTTTGTAATCGTTTGCGTTCCAGAAACAACAATATTAGTTGTTGTAAGTGTTCCTGTACTTGGGTTATATGTTAGATTACCATCTGATTCTAGTCCTACATTACCACCGTCTGAGTCAGCGCCAGCAACGAATGTTAGAACATTATTCTCATTTGTATCCTCATTGTCTGTTACTGTTACGGTTGTTGCAACAGCAGCTGTTCCAGAGTAACCACTTGAAGTAATAGTACCAAGTGATGAACCACCATCTGCAAATGTAATTGTTCCGCCATCGGCATCAAGTGTAATTCCACCAGATGAGTCTAGTGTAACTGTAGTACCTGCCATCTCAGCAGTACCATCAGCAGTAATTTGTATGTTTGCAGCTGCACCACCAGCATCTGTAGTAACAATGTCTAGTGTTCCATTTGTGCCAGCAGTTAGTGTTGCAGTATCAGAGGATGAACCAGTCATTGTAATGACTTTTCCGTTTATGTTTACATCATCTGCGACTACTACACCACCAGTAATTGTACCAGTTGTTGTGATAGCAGAAGAACCGTTATCGATTGAACCAAATCCTGAAGTAATTGTACCAGAATTTAATGCCCCTGTAGAAACAAGATTAGGCATTGCAGTAATCTCGTCATCAAAGTATGCAGCCAAATCTGTAACTGCAACCTGTACCATTGTACCATTATCGTTTAGAACTACTCTGTCAGCATCAGCAACAGTAGTTGAAGTTGCACTTGTGTCGCCATCTATTACTGCCAATTCAGCAGTTGTGGCCGCAAGTCCATCTAAGATTTCTAATTCTGCCTCTGTGATTACAGCCGAACCAATTGTAAGTCCTGTGGTAACTAAAACGCCATTTAGTGTTAGTCCAGTATCAGCATTATGAGTAAGTGTAACATCTTGGTCATTACCAAAATAAACTACACCGCCATCTGCAAGATATAAATCAGAAAATTCTAATGAAGCAGAACCTAGTGCCGAACCATCTGCACTTGCAGGAGTAAATGAAGCAGCAGCCCAAGATAAAGTTCCTGAACCGTTTGTTGTTAGGTGTGTGTTTGCAACACCATCAGCAGTTGGTAAAATATAAGTTAGTGAGGCGGTGTTGTTACCTGCCTTGAATCCTGTATAGTGAGAACCTAAATCTGTATCTTCATAAATTCTTATCTCACCAGGACCTGCAGCTGCACCGTGAACCCCAACATAATTTCCATCATTGATTTCAAATAACTTGTTGCCGTCATATTGTTGAAAGATTATATCTTTTCCGTCAACCATTGGTTTAACAACTGTGTCGCCAGAACTGTTTGAAAATGAGAAATGTTCTACACCAGCAATTTTAAAGTCGATTCTATCGTCTGTATCTGCTGTTATTGAAGTATCTTGGTCGGCGTCTAAAAGTAATTCAACACCGTTTAAGTCTACCGCGGCTGCGAAATCTGCCAGTTTAGCAGAGGTAACTGCCCCGTCTGTAATTGAGTTTGCTAATATTTTTGATAGTGCCATTGTTTATTCCTATATTATATGACTATTTATAACATTTACCCGAGTGCAGCTGCCAAAGCGACTGAAAAAGCATTAGTCGCCGCACTTGCGGATGTAATTAAAGTTCCTGTTTCATTTGGTATCGTAATTGTTCTGTCTGCCGTTGGGTCGACTACTGTTAAAGTAGTTTCAAATGAGTTGGCAGTTGCGCCTTCAAACACAATACTAGAATCTGTTAAATTTAACGAAGTGTGTATAGCATTACTGATTGTAGGTGAATTAAGCGTTGGACTTGTAAGAGTTTTATTCGTTAAAGTTTGTGTGCCTGTTTTTGTAACGACTGTATTATCAATAGCAATTGTTACTGTTTGTCCTGTACCTGAAGTAGAAATACCAGTGCCGCCTGCAACAGTAAGCGTTTGACTATCTAAGTCAATTGCAATTGTGCCAGAATCAGATGTTATATCTAAATCTTGAGCAGTTACTTGTGCATCTACATAAGCCTTAATAGATTGTTGAGTAGCAACTTTTGTTGCACTATTAGAATCCATATTATCTTCATCAAGCACAGCACTACCTGACACAGCAGTATTCAATACAGGACTTGTAAGTGTTGCTGATGTAAGTGTCTTGTTTGTTAAGGTTTGTGTGCCTGTTAAAGTAGTTACGGTTGAATCAATCGCAAGAGTTATTGTATTGCCAGAACCTACTGAAGCAAGTCCAGTACCACCAGCAATTGTCAGAGTTTCACTATCTAAGTCAATACTTAATGCGCCACCACTATCACCCTGAAAATCTAGGTCTTGTGCAGTTATTTGTGCATCAACATATGCCTTAATTGATTGTTGAGATGCTAATTTAGTTGCAGAGTTACTATCGAAACCATCTTCGTCAAGAAACGCAGAACCAGATATTGCAGTATTAAATACACCACTTGTAATTGTTGGTGCAGTTAAAGTTTTGTTCGTAAGTGTCTGTGTTGCATCTGTTATTACCAGAGTTCCAGAAGCATCAGGGAAAGTAATTGTTCTGTCTGCCGTTGGGTCTGCAACCGCAAGTGTTGTTTCATAAGCATCATCAGTCGAGCCCTCAAATGTAATTTGAGATTCAAAAGTTGTTGCGCCAGTCTTAATACCGGTTACTTCTGTGTTCATTAAAGTAATTGCCTCAACAATATCTGTTGCTGATGCGATTACACCAGAAGCACTCGTTATACTTGCAATATCACCGACATCGGCTGCCGTTGAGTTGTAAGTTGTTCTTAGTGTGTCTAAGGTTGCTGTGTTTGCTACATTTCTATCTGCCATAATACTATTTATCTATCCTAATGCGATACATCTAACAATGTGTCCGAACTTGCTAGCGTGGGTTGCTGTTGTAATGCAAGTCATACTTGCATCTGGTATTGTAATTACATTATCTGCCGTTGGGTTGGCTGCCGTCAAAGTTGTTTCATAAGCATCAGCAGTTGAGCCTTCAAAAATGATTCCTTGTGAACTAGTACCTGGCCCAATATATAATGAAGATAATGTTTGGCCGTTTGCATATGTGTAAGTATCAATCACTGGTTCTGTAAAAGTTTTATTTGTAAATGTTTGTGATGCCGTTGTTATAGCAACTGCTGAAGAAATAGCAGGAGTTATTGTTTGACTTGATGCTGATACTGAAATCTGACTACCGCCCACAAAAGACATAGTTTGACTATCTAAATCGACTGTAACATTTCCACTATCTGTTGTTGCATCTAAATCTTGAGCAGTTACTTGTGCATCAACATATGCCTTAATACTTTGTTGTGTTGCAAGCTGTGTTGCACTATTAGAGCTCAAATTATCTTCATCTAATATAGCACTACCAGAAACTTGTGTATTCAAAGTAGATGTGTTAAAAGTAGGACTAGTTAATGTCTTACTTGCAAGTGTTTGAGTTCCTGTTAATGTAGTAACTGTACTATCTATATTGAAAGTCATAGTGTTACTATTTCCTACAGAATCAATACCAGTGCCGCCAGCAAAAGTCATTGTTTCAGAGTCCATTGTGATTTGTAGATTTCCGCCACTATCTCCAGCGAAAACTAAATCCATATCTGTATCTATTTGATTATCTACATATGCCTTGATACTTTGTTGTGTTGCAACTTTAGTGGCAGAATTGCTTGACATATCATCTTCATCAAGTACCGCACTTCCTGAAACAGCAGTATTCAATACAGGACTTGTTATAGTAGGAGTTGGAAATGTTTTTGCAGTAGATGTATCAGCATTATCTGTCAACATCACTCCACCACTACCATCTACAAAAGTCCATGTGCGGTCAGCAGTTGGGTCTGTAAATGACAAGGTCATTTCATAGTCGTCATCCGTCGAACCTTCCCAAACCATAGTTGATGCTGGGAATACAAACGCATCTGTTGTGATTTCTGGAAGTTCTGGATTAAGGGCCACAATAGCCTCAACAACATCAGTTGCCGAAGCAATATAACTAGTTGCGCTCAATATATCAGCAATATCACCAACATCTGCGGCTGTACCATTAAACTCGTGTCTAAAGTAATTTAATGTATCTGTAGCTGCTACTATTCTATCTGCCATTTGCCAACCCTATAAGTAAGTCTTTAATTTCTCGCATTTCTGTTTTTAATTCATTTACATCACGAATCACACTTCTTATTTCGTCATTCTGTTCTTTCTGTTTTCTTTTTCTCGCCATATAACGAGCATAAGCATCGGAGTCAGTATTGACAATTGCTTGAGATTTTAAATCTCTAACTAAGTTTGCGTGACCTTTAACCTTTGCAGTATCTTCCATAAGATTAAACTGCCAAGGCAATTCCTCTCATATCTCGTAAAATAGGTGGCTGTGAACTGTTTGTTCCAGACATCACTACCTTCAACTGAAACGCAGTAAATTCAGGCAAATCACTTGCACTAAATTTCTGTTCTTTAAATGTCAAACTATCTTTTGAAGGGTCAACTGCCGTGTCTGAAGTTCCATCAGAGTTAAACGCTGCCCAGGCAACATCACCGAGTTTTCTTGCATCCTCGGCACTTGTAATACGATAATATAATCTAAGTGTTGCCGTAGATTGAACATTTGCAGAAATTCTAATATCTAACGCAGTAGCGTCATTAGTCAATATAACAGGTCTTGTCATATACTTAGCAGAAGCACTACCGCCAGTATTTGTTGTTTCTTCAACAAAATCAGGAGTAGTTCCGTCTATTGGGTTATTTAATCTGTTCTGTATTAAGAACGCACTCAATCTTTGTGTGTCAATCACAGGCGAAATATTATTACTCTCTACAGGAGTTGACATAGAAATTGCAAGATTAAATGATTTACTACTAGACATCTCATTCGTTTCATTGATTGCACTAGCAATTAAATGCGGCGCACTCATATAGTAATCTTCATTAAATGTTACTGATATTGCCTTTGATGTTGCAGCCAATGAGTATTCTGTTTCAGAACCTTCAAGTGTTCTACCAGTTGTGTTTCTCATTGTTGCAGTCAATGATGTAGTTGGCGGTTGTATTGCACCAACGACAGGTTGAATTACATCATAGAGAATATTTCTTGTTGCAGTTACATTAGCTAATCCAGCACACTCACCAGACGCCGAAGCAGTATCAGAGTTTTGTGCAGTAATAGTGTAAGAATCTAACTTAATATTTCCAATCGTAGTATATGTGCCATTAAGGTTTGTGTGTGCAATGCCGTTGTGTGAACCAGAAGGAACGCCTGCGATTGTAACATTAGCAGATGTACTGTGCATACCATGATTAGGATGATGAACAGTAACCGTAGTAGAACCACTAGTTGTTGTAAGTGGGTTTTGTTTCAATGTCTTAGTCGGAATTATATCATTTACAAGATGAACTGTACCAGTTGTTGCCTCTGTAAACTTAGCACGATTAAGAATAAACTTCACATCTTCATTCTGTTCAGCAGTCCAAGTACTTCCATTCTGCGACTTAAACATTCCACCAAATGTCGGTTGTTTAGAAATCAATCTATTGTCATCTAAAGTCTTTTGTCCCATTCTAGCCGTGTATATAGTGTAGTTCGGAGAATTTGACTTTGCAACAAAACAGTACTCTGTATTTTCTTTTAAGAATACAGGACTTGGGAATGTGAATGTTGTTGACTCAGAAGCATCTGAAGAAACACTTACATCGCCTGCATCTACAAACACTTGACCAAACGGAACAATTGTTTGAGATGGATATCCATTAACCATTGTTCTGATTTGAACTTGTACAGGAGTTACACTTGCCTTAGATGAGAAGTATAATTCACAACTTGTAATAAACAAACCATTTGTAGAATCTACAAAGAAGGATTGAGCAACAGGGTCTGGATTATGATGTCTGTGTGGTGGATTACCAGCCCAAACTTGAGTGTTAGTAGTGTCTATATTTGTTCTTGTTATAGTCTGGTCCTCTTGAACATCTGTTCTTGAAATTTGAGGTTCTCTCGTAGACACAATAGTTTCTTGAACTTGTTGTATCATTCCTTTTGCAGTATAATCAGCCTCAGCAGATGTAAACACATCGCCAACCATATCATTTGTTGAACTAGTTGTTAATCTAAATGTTCTCTTACCTGTTCTCCAGATAGGACCTTGATGACTCGCTCTGTTCCATTTTCCAGTTGGCGGTTCAGGAATTGAAAAAACTCCTGATACTTGACCAGCGGCATTAGTTGTTAGAGCCGCACCTGCACTACTTCCTGTTGGTGTAACATAAGCAGAAACATCAATACCATCAAAGAATGGATAAACTCTTGTTAGAGGTTTCATATCTTTTGCATCAAATGAAACATCTTTTCCTCGAATGAATGGAGCAAACGCAACACTCACCACTCTATCACCAAAACTTGTTCTTACAGCATTTGGTATTAAACCAGTACGAATTCCTGCCCTTCTAAGTCCAACTCGTTGTGCAGTTTCAATAGTTGTTGTTTGAGTCTGCCAACCAAAACCAGGAGTTTGAGTATTTGTTCTATTTGTTTCTTGTACTGAGCCAGACCATTGTTCGTTCCAGTTACCCCAAACAGTACCAAGATTTAAATCTAATACACCAGCAGAAGCAAGATTTGTCAATGTATCGAATGTGCCTGGCATATCGACTTGTAAATCGGGTAATGTTTCAGTTGCCATCCACTCATCCATTTCAGGTAAAAGCGTTATTGTGCCAACATAGTCGATTACATCAAATGGTTGTAAATTAATTGTAGTACTGGCATATGGTTGTTCTGCATATGCTTCACTCGTATAAGGTAGTGTAATCAAATCACCAGTCTTTTGATAACCGTTTGTTGTTCTAATTGCATCAGTCATTGCAGTACTGTTTTCTAATGAACTATCTGACTCTATTAGATTAATATTGTCTTGATGGAACGCAGGGCGTAATTCGCCGTTTGCCATGTCCATAGAAACTGAATAGTCTGCATCTGTTACATCTGCAATTCCATGTCCAGTAAAGTTATCTACGATAATACCATTCTTAAATCTATCAAAGCCGTCAGCATCTTGTATTTGCATATTTTGTGCTTCTGCTTCTAGTAGAGATAGTTGTGTATAGTATTCTACATTTTCTAGTCGTTTCTCTATACGACCGATATCTCTCATTGTATATCGTCTATTATCTTGTGGTGTTATTTTAATATCTTCTGTATTAAATGTGTATGCAGGTATAAACATCTTATACAATAGCATAGCATCTGCAATACCTTCAGGTTCGATAGGCTCAACTGCCGAAGCGCCAGAGATTACTTTAAAGTCGCCATTAGATGCCATGAACACTTTATCTCTACGACTTAAATAGAACTCCAAGTCAGCAGTAATGTCTGTGTTGAATTTTGCAAATTCGACTGTAGAAGCACCTGTGCCACTAAATTGTCTGTCTTGTCCATCACCAGAATCAATAGTTGTAGCATTATCAACTCTTGGTCTAAGGTCTAGTACATCTCTTAATTCAAACTTCTCACCAGTAACATCAGAAGTATAAGAAGGTATATCACCATAGTCTATACCAGAATAACTATCTACACAGAAGAAGTTGCCAGCGCCGTGGGCGTAATAATCGTATGTGATAAGAAGTCTACCTGTTGGGGCAGATTCGCCTGCCTTTCTTACTAGACGACCAACATCATAGAAGTTATCTCTTTGTCCAGTATCTAAATCAAATCTGTGTGTAATATCTAGGTCTGTAGAAGCGGCTGCAGTACTAAAGTCAGCAGACATATAAACAGACTGAACATTGTAAACATCAGCATATCCTAGATTGATTTCAGTTTTACTTGCAAGAGCTGATGTATCAACAGTCTTAGTTATATCTGTTGTTGCAGTCTTTGTTTTTGCACCAACAACAGAAGCAGAAATAGTTGCAAGAATCTTAACTTTACTTCCATTAAATGTGCTGCCTAAATCGATTGCTAAAGTTTTGCCTGTTGGTGAACCGCCAAGTGTATAGTCGCCAGAACTCGAAAGCGTTATTATATCTCCAACTTCACCAGCAGTAGCACTACCGCCTTTAGTCATTACAGAAACAGTAACATCTGCCTCTGAATGTGCAGTAAATATTTCGTTAGTACCAGCAGTAAGTGTCGCAGTACCAGAACTTGAAAGGGTTGAAACGAACTGTCTGCGAATCTTAAATGATGTATCACTAATACTAGAATTATCTTCTGTCAATAATGTCTTAGTTACTTGATATGGTAATTTAAATAATAAACTATCATTTGTTGGTGATTGAATTTTTGTTCTTCTTCTTGTGAACTGTACTGTTGTTGCAGTTGTACTACCTAAACCACTAGACATCTCTGCCTTTGTATCTGAAGCAATACTATCTACAATTCTTGTAACTGTGTTGTTAGCATCATCTGTGAATGTGATTGAATCGCCAATTTGTAATTCAGTTGTGAACCTAGTTCCAGAACCAAATACTGTGTCTGCGGCCTGCGATTCTTGTGATATTACATCACCACTATTATCTTCTAGTAGAATCTTACCACCAGCGTTTGCCGAACCACCAGTAGTTCCGTTTAATAGTATATCTCCAGCAGTCGAAAGAGCCGCAGTTGTTGAAATTGTTCCCGTTAGTTTTTTGTGAGCACCAAATGTTGATGTTAAATCTACATCAGCAGTGTATGTCGGTGAACCTGCCATCGAAACACCTTTTGTCTGTGCAAATACTTTTTGTTCAAATCCTTTACAACCATAGGCATCATACTGAACGACAGCAGTGTTACTAGAAGAACCGCCCGTTGCAGTTTCGCCTTGTGTAAATGTTCCTTTTACATTCGACAAAACAACGACTGTATGTGATGCTGTTCCGCCAGAGGTATATGCTGAGAAACCAGTTCCGTCAACTGGGTCTGTTGCTGATACTGAAGAAGTCGAAGCATCATATAACTCAAAATTAGTCGAAGATGGATTCTTTACAGTATAGAAGTTGCCATTTAAATCTGTCATACCACCAACACTTGCAAACTTGACTTGTTGGCCTTCAATAAAGTTGTGGCCGCCAGAGCATGTTACAACAGGTGGGTTTGCTTGTGAAACTCCTGTTACTGTTGCTTCACCCAAAGATGTGATACTCTCAACAATACCTGTTGCACCTGAAGAGCCGCCAGTTAATGTTTCACCTGTTGTGAGAGCACCTGAAGCAGGGCCGTAAACATTCAAATGGGCGAACATTACAGTATCAAATAGATAGTGTTTATATGTGTTAGATGTTAGAGATGAAGTTGACATGAAAACACCAGAAGCAGTTCCAGAGTTGTATTCTATGCCTCTACTCTTTGCACGACCAATGTCATAAACTGTGCCGTCATTGTTGACTTGTTCTGTTCCTCTTGTGCCATGAACTGCACTTACTAATCGAACTTTCTTATATGCCTCTGTTTCTCCAGAAACGAATCCGACATCAGGTGTGCCATAGACATTAGTAACATTAACAAACGGAAGTTGTGCAACACGAGTAACAATACCACTCGCAGTATCAAAATCTCTCGCCTTATCTATGTCAACATAAGTTGTTCCGTGTTTTGCAATTTCATAACCTTTAACATATGCCTTGCCTTGTGAAAGACCTAATGCCAACTTAGCCTCACTTGCAGTATTGCCGTCAACAGATGTGGCCCCAGCCGCATAGATACCACGATTTGTTCCTGATATTAAATGTTCTCTTGGGTCTAAATCAAAATTACGAACAACATAATCACCACTCTCGTCAAATGTTCTTCTCGCAAGCGTATCTTCTAAAACAGAATATTGTGTTGAAGTAACCTTATTAGCTACTGTACCATTTCTTACTCTCATTAATTCAACAAAACTTGCGTCAGCAGTTGAAGTCAATGAAAGTTTAGCAAGAGTTAAATCAATTTTGAATCTGTGAGCGCCAGCCGCATTTGCGTTTGATGAGCCTGTTGCGTTATCTAGTAATGTTGTGTCGTCTGTTGAAGTAACAAAAGTTTCTGATATTGTTAGACCAACACGATAACTTGGTGTGTTTGTGTACTTGTCTAATATGAGTGTTTGCTCAGATACAGAAACGAAGAAGCCATTAATGTAATAAGTACCAGCCTCTATCTTAACAGCAGCGCCTTGAGCCGTTGTAGAAACAACTGCCGTACCAGCAGTACTAGTTAATGTTTCACCATCTGTAAATACAGCACTATCATTATCTGTTCCTGAATTTCTATATTTTACAAATAAAGTATCAGGGTCAGTACCATCTGTTGCCGCAATATTAACTACATCAGCAGAAACGCCTGAAGTACCACCAGTTACTTGAGTGCCGTTGAAACTCGCAAGAGTTCCAGTAAATGAAGTTAATTTAACGGCGTTATAGTGAAAGTCTGGTTCAATTTGACCAGGAACAACCATTGCACCGTGCTCAAAGATGTGGTCACCAAATTTCTCAATTTGATTTTGCGTGATAGATTGTTGTGTTGTTAGTTCCCTTGCTTGAACAGCATACGCTGGTCGATACATGACTCTGTGAAACTTTTTGGCTTCATCATAGTCGTCATAATAAGGACTAACATTAAAATCAGTTTTAGATGCCATGGTATTCCTTTATTTAAAATTCAATAATTAACTTAATATTTTCTGTCTGGTCAGACGCCCTTGTTATTGGACTTCTTTCTTCAACATATAATATATCTCCTGAGTCGGCCGCAAGTTCTGGATTTGAATAACCAGATGTAAATGAAACCCCATTTAATGTTCCACTAGTTGTGTTTGGAGTTGCAGAAGCACTTGATGTCTGTCCTGTGATTGCGTTTGAACCACTAAATGCAGTTGCGTTACCATTCGAGTCTGTTCCGACATCTGGGAATCGTGTTTGATACCAGTATAAGATTTTGTTTGTTGAATCATACTCGATTACTTTACCAACCGCACCAGTTGTAGCCTGATTAATTTCTTCGTCAGCAGAGAATGTTCCTGTTACACTTGTGAATCTAGCAGCATAAGTTTGTCGTCTAGTACTTGCACTTGCAACTGTTGTTGTTCCAAAGTTATATGGATTTCTTACAAGTCCGATTCTTCTAAAGTCGTTTGCAACACCAATATCAGATGTGCCTTCAGCACCAACGAGTGATTTGTTCATCATCACATAGAAAGCACCTAATTCTTTAAGTGCATCTGAGCCATGACCACCTTTAGGTGGAATGATTACATTAATGTTTGCACCAGAACCAGAACCACCAGCATTTGTAGCAGCAATAATATCTGCGTTTGTGATATATGCATAAGTGTATCCTGTTCCAGCAGTTGTAATAGAAACTGATGCTACAGCACCAGAACTGATTGTTACGGAAGCAACACCAGATGAACCATCACCACGAATAGGGATTGCAGAAATAGTAGAACCTGAGGATGTATTATAACCCGAACCACCAGCAACAACCAAAGCAGTGTCTAACGCACCATCAACGGCAGCAGCTGATACGGTAGAATCTGTTGAACAATGGATGAAGTCTGTCGACATGAAGTTAAGAGTTTCAGCAGAAGTTAATGAATACATGTACTTCCATCTGTAACCATCAGATGTACTAAAGATTGAGTTTGATGTAGAAGTTGGTTCTACTGTTGATGCTGTTGCACCATCATTCTCAATGACTTTGTAAACTGCATATGCACTATTCATCACAACAAAAGATGAATCCCAAAGATTCGTTGCACCACTATTTGCGGCGTTTGATGAACTAATATTATGTTCGTACATATCGTAAGTTGTGCCTGTAGTCCAGTTTCTTCTTGGTATACATCTTGACACATCTGTAGATGCTATAATCTTTGCACCTAACATATCGTCCCAAGCATAGAACTCATCAGAAACGCCATCATTAGGCGTTGGTGGTGAAGCATCTGTTCCTTCTGCGATTGTGTTTCCTTGAACATCAGCATCTGAGGCCCAAGCGTGTGCTCTTCCTATAAACAAATAATATGTTTCAGCAGCTGTTTCCGAGAAGGATTCAACGAACTGTTCCGCATTATTTATTCTGAATTTATTTGTGATAATTGCTGCCATTGGTTTGTCCTATATTCTTTATATCTATTTATAATGATTTACTAAGCGCTTTTCGTTACTTCAGTAGGAAAAGCAAAGTTGATTCTATGATTCTGACTTGATTTGTTTCCGTTGATGTCTGACAATCTCATTGTTTCACCATCTACATTACTATTTAGTGTGCCTGTAAAGCGTAATGTGTTCCAATCTGCAATTGTCGTAGACCAAGAATCTGATTGTGGGTGTTGTAAAACTCCAGATTCGTTTTCTAATATTATCTCTCCGTCACCAGCACCGCCTTCTAAAGTGATTGCGTTATTGGCCGAGAAGGTTGTAAATGCACGGTCACTTAAATTCTTAACTCTTGGTCCGCCATAGGCGTATCCGTTTCTTACTTCTACATCACGAACCGTATAGCCTTCGTTTCTATAATTAACGACTAGGTTACCAATCTCATTTTCAAACTCTATCTGGTCAGCGTCTGTTGCGCTTTCATAGATAAGATTATCTTGTATGATAACTGGCCTTAAATCATAAAAACTATTCCTATTTCTTTTCTCTAATTCTAATGTTGTTTCTGGTGTCAAGTTTACATCTACTTCACGAGCATTATAATGTGAACTTGTAAACGCATTACTCACATCAGGAGAATATCCTGCACTTGCAGCTGCTCTTGTTCTCTTAGTTAGTCCGTCTAACTGAGCGCCACCGAATGAACTACTGTGAGAAGCTCCTGTTCTTCTACCAAAGACTGTAGTGAATAGAGTATTTAATCTCATGTAAATTGGACTGTCTGAAGTACCAGAGAATAATCCCTGACTCAATGTCGCACCAACAGGTTGTCTAACTTGAGCACTTAGTTGAGTCGCAATATTTACTTCACCAGTTACATAGAAACCACTTGGATGAATTGCTCGTTTAAGTGAATCTCTCCACTTGTTAATACTTTCAGACACTTTAACTACATAAGAATAATCTTGATAATATAAACTGTCTTGAATCTTCTTAGATGATTCACTAAGGAACCCATCCTGATTAATATACTTACCATCAGTCGTAATGTTTGGATTGATTGAAGTTGTTCCTGTAAGTGGGTCTGATTTTGCCACAACAGCAGTTTCTCCGCCAGAGAATGTAATAGTATCACCAACTTCTAATGAGCTGGTTGTTACTGTGTATTTCAAAAGAGGTGCAGTAAAGTCTACAACTGTTCCTGTTGCACCACTTACACTAGATGTGAATGTTTCATCTTCTGTGATAGTACCCGAAACTGTTTTAAGAACTGCATAGTGAGGAAAGTCAAGAGTCGGCGCTGATGTATAGTTAATACCATGTTCTGAGATTAGTAAATCTGTTGCACGACCAATCTCTGTGCCGTATGGTATAACTGTCGCACTTGCACCATCAAATGTTTCATTCAACATTGTTCCGCCAAACTCAAACTCTATTCGACCTAGACCTACATCATTAGGGTCAGCCGCAATAGTAGTTACAGAATCATCTTGATTCAATATGTTTCCAGAATTTTGTTCAAACTCTATAGAACCTGTTCCATCTTCTAAAGTTATTACACTTAATCGTTGTCTATTCGTATCAGACTCTAAACTCAAGAATCTATCACCAACAGTAATCGTTGCAGTTGGTAGAGTTGTATAACCAGAGCCACTCGCAATCATTCTTATGTCAGTTATATCGCCACTACCTGTTGAGTTTTCTTGTACTAACTTATCACCAGGATACTGAGTATCATCTTGTGTTTCATCCTCTTGAACTATGTGGTCAGTTTCAGACATATTATAAGGAATGTCTAATTCGTGTTCTTGGTTTACAATGTAATGTCTTTCAGATGTATTTGTACCGCCATCTTCTTCAGATAATATATGTCCGACTTCATTCTCTAATTCTATTTTGACTTCTCTATCAATCATATTAGAAGCAGAATCTAAGAATTTGCCTTCTGTACCATCTGCAAATGTTTCTAATAGTAAGTCGCCAGAACCGCCACCAGTAATTGTACCAGTTTCTAATTCTACATGAATATCTACACTTCCTGTTTCAGGTGCAAAACCACCACCAACTATAGCAATCTTTGCTTCGGCAGTTCCTGAACTAAATGTTATGGTATCATTTTCTTCATATCCTGTGCCACCAGCATCTACAATGACTTCATCTATACCGCCACCAGAAATTTCCCCTACTTGTATTCTAGCACCAGCTCCTGCACCACCGGTTACTGTAGCTTCATCACCAATAGTTAATGTGCCGCCATCATTTGTAATTATTGTATCTGAAATTGCTTGACTTACTGTCATCTTAACAATAGTATCTTCATCAGCAATACTTACACCAGATACAACTTCACCATTAACAAAAGTGCCGGTTGTTGTGTCTGCATTTATTTCTACTTCAATAATCTCAACAGCGCCTTGTTGAAACTTAGTGATGTTTTCTACAATTGCAGTTGCTTCTCCAACATTATCATCAGACGGATTGTTTGCTTGTGTGATTGTTTGGCCAACTAGTAGAATACTATCGTTTACACTTTGAGTCGTTGTTTGTGTACAACGAATAAAGTTTTGTTTATTCCATTTACCATCTGACACACGCAACATGTCATCTGTTGGACGATAGACTTCAGATGTTTCGTTAAACAATAATCTAAAGAACGCCTTATTGGCCTTTGCAGTACCTTTTGCACGATATAGAGATTTAATATTCTTAACAAGTTTTCTAGTATCTACACTATCATGTGTGTCTGTAGGAATTGTGTTGAGAAACTCCTCTTTCATCTGAGTTAAGAAATCACTTATCGTGTGGTCTGGGTCAGAATAGTTTAGAAGTTGTTGAAGGTTTTCTACAGGGTTTGCACGATACTTGCCGACCTTTGCGGTTGCGCCAGATGTTGAGCCGGTTACAGTTTCTCCTGTAATCCATGCGTTGTTGGCTGAAACAAATAAACGAGAGTTACTTGTTATATCTTCTGCAAGAATTGTTGAAGTAGCGCCAGATGTTGAGCCTGTAATTATTTCGCCCTTGGCAAAAGAACTTGTGATTGTATTTGTTTCTTCAACAAGTTGGCCGCCAGCATCTAAACCATTTTTATTTGTTTGATTTAATAATACATAACTGTTAGTTGTACCTTCAGTTTCTAAAAGAATATTATCCGTTTCTGTAATGTCTGACAGGTTTAATTCTGCCGACTCCATAAAAAGGTAGTAAGACGACAGAAATTCTGTGAACTTAGGATGGTCCTCTAAAACAAATTGAGGTACTTGTTGTTTTACAAGTGAGGATAGTTTCCTCTTGTTAGTTTTGTATTTTGTTGCCATTGATTAAGAGTAACTAGATGTTGTCGTATATGATGTTCCTGCCTGTGAACTTCCACTTTCAATGCCATCGACTTCACCAGTAATTGTAGAGTTTGATGTATCGATAGATAGAACTTGATTTCTTACTGGCACAATGTCATTAGAACTTGGTGTTGCAAATACTCTTATCTGTGTGCTTGCAGTTCCATCTACATTTGAAATAGATGTGATGTGTGCAGATGTTAGAACAACTTCTCCTGTTGTGTAGTTGACGGTGCCATAAGTTGAATCTGTATAAACTCGTGCAGTACCACTTAAATAATAAGCTCTTAAATTACCAGCACCATCATCATCTAAGAAATGCTCATTTGTTGAAGAATCATTATTGATTTTAAATCCTGTTGATGAAATAACGCCGCCGGCAGAAGCGTTGTGTCCAGAATGTGGATTATATAATGCATTGTTGTAGTTAAGTGTATACTTTAATCCAGAATTCAATGTCGGAGTAATATACTTGTACATTTTCACAGTTGTAATATTACTTAGAATAGATGTGTCTGCGTTATTAATATCTTCAATTAGTTTTGAGTACCTAAACATGCCAGCAAAATCCTCTAGTGTGTTATTATTATAACTTGCAATCTTAGTTAATACATTTGTCTGAAGTGTTGTTACATCTTTCGTTGTTACGCCAGAATTATATTTAAAGTTTACAACAAGTGTAATGTAGGTTGTTTCAGGGTCAATAATCACAGGCGTTACTGAAGCAACGGCATATTGTTTAAGACTCTGTACAATACTTTCTTTTGTGGCAGTTGTCAGATTAGAGCCTGATTTTGCCTTGATTGAAATATAAACTTTACCATAGTCAGGTGTGGCCGCATCTTCGCCGCCATAAACTTGAACTGCCTGTGCATTTGCATATAGACTCTTAACAAGAGTTTTATAATCTTCAGCAGTAACCGCCCTGTCTTGTGCAGAGTAATCTCTTGGTGCATTGTATTTAATTGAAGCAATTGATTCAAGCCCAGTTCCACCAGAAGCATTACTGATTGTAGTAACTGTTGCACTTGAGAATCCCCCAATAGTGCCAGATAGTGCAAATGTTGTAGCACCATTAGGTGCATCTCTGTTACAGTTGATATAATCTAATATAACTATGTTACCATCTGCAATTGCTTTACCTGTAACACCATCGCCGAAGTAAACTTCAAAGCGGCCGCCCTCTACTTCTTGTAGAAAATATACTTTAGATGTAGCATCTAATTCTGTGATACCTGTTGCAAGTGTATATGTGTTTGTTGTTGCATCAGAAGATGATTCTTGCACTTTAACAGTTAGTGTCGTTGTATCAACACTATCGTTTGGTATAATGAATCGTTGGTCTATATCAGATGTGTTTGCCGTATATTTGTAATTTAGATATGAGCCTTCATGTACAACTAAGTTGCTAAATTTATAAACATTTGAAACAGGGTTGATACTCACATCAGCATTGTTCACAAAACTATAAGCTTGACCATCAACTGTTGTTGTAAACTTAGTTCCTCTTGACATTGTGAGAGAGGCGCCAGTAGCATTATTGACTAAAACATCAATAGTAGCTGTTGAGGATGTACAACTCGTTGGAGTATAACCAACTTGTTTTGCAAGCGACACAACACTAGAACGCAAGTCTGCACTATCAAGATACATTTCATTTGCAAGCATGTTTGCGTTGTAACCGAGGTAGTGAGTATTATATGCTAACACATCAAGAAGTGTCGACATACCAGAACCTTCGAAGTCGTAGTCTGTAAATTCGTTCTGTTGTGATAAAAATGTTTTTAAGTTAGCCTTGATACCATCAAAGTCTAATTCTGAAATTTCTAGTTTAGTTGCCATAGGTTATCTCAATCTCTCTAAAAAGGATTCTACTACTACAGGGTCAGGATAATTCTGTACATAGAAAGATATTTGAACATTATATCCATTTCTTTCAAATTCTGGTTGTGTATGTACTTGAACTAATCTACATCTTGGTTCGTAATTGTTAATTAAATTTTCTATTTGTTTTGTGATTACATGATTCATCTGAGGAGTCATTAACTCAAACAACATTG